>Ga0209417_1005666_pt1 | contig 13538 bp, 19 predicted proteins | sample RifGroF2_FD_184002 | JGI IMG/M metagenome (GOLD analysis project Ga0209417, IMG submission 184002) | Groundwater microbial communities from Rifle, Colorado, USA - Groundwater F2 (SPAdes) (version 2) | ecosystem: Environmental > Aquatic > Deep subsurface > Groundwater | place: Rifle, Colorado... | reverse complement strand
CAGTCTTAACAAATATGATATTATATGGGCAAGAATGGTGCGTGAGCGCGATAAAAAATGTCTTGTCTGTGGCAATACTCAAAATCTTCAAGCCCACCATCTTTTCAGGAGAGGAATATCAAGCACTCGATATTGTCTAGTCAACGGACTGACTCTTTGCTCCAGTTGCCACACTTTCAATTTCAAATTTTCCGCCCATAAAACCGAGCAATCTTTCAAGGAATGGGCAAAAAATTATCTTGGGAAATCTTACAATGCTTTAGAAACTTTTTCACGCGCTATAATTCCACGCAAAAGGGCGGTTAAGGAATTTATCGAAGAATGTAATTTATGAAAAATTACACCACTAAACGCAAAAAAGTCGAAAGAGAAAAGGAAAGAGCAATGAGATTCCTCCACGAATACTTCGCAAGTTTGCCCGAAAAGCATTTTGAAAAACCGACTCCCGCCCTAACTTTTCACAAAGAACGGAAAATGGTATAAGAGATTATGGCAAAGGCGGCAAAAGAATTGCTTGATCCTCGACAAACTAATTTTTTAGCGTATTTTCTCGACCCAAAATCGGAAACATACTCTAACGCCTTGCAATCCGCCCTAAAGGCTGGATATGCCCAAGAATACGCAGAATCCATGCTTTATCAGTTACCGGATTGGTTATCGGAAAATCTCGGAAGCGAAAAAATGCTAAAAAAAGCTGAAAGAAATCTTGAAGAAATACTTGATTTAAACACTGTCGAACCTTTAATCCAAAACGGAACTTTAGTAATTGACGAAGCAGGCAACCGAATAGAAAGACACAATCCCCAACTTTTAAAAGAAAAAAAAGAAACTACTTTCTTTGTGGCTGAACGACTGGGAAAGAAAAAATACGCCGAACGCAAAGAGAATATAAATGTTAATATACCCACTCCGATATATGGAGGGGAAAGTGTAAAAACATTACCTGACTATGGAGACAGAATCATTTCTCCGAACAACAGCGACAAAAAAGCTGTTTCGGATGACAAAGAAAATTCGTGATGTAAGAGGAAGCACCGGGGCCGGCAAGACTATTGGCATTACTATTTGGGATATAGACTTGGCGCACTCATTAAAAAATCAAATCATAGATGTTGTTTCGGAATCTTATCCTCACTTGGATCAGGGAGTGATTAGGGACTTTAAAAATATAATGCAAACCAAAAATTACTGGAATGACGATTTATGGAACGGGACTCAACGTCTTTATACTTTTGAAACCGGAAGCAAAATACAATTCCAGTCTTTTGATAAATTCGGTAAAGCCCATGGGCCAAGACGGGATGTGCTTCATCTGAATGAAGCAAACTACCTCCCTTGGGATGTTGTAGACCAGCTCATTACAAGAACTAGAAAAGTAGTTTGGTGTGAATATAATCCTACTAGTGAGTTTTGGATGCACACGGAAGTTTTAGGTAAACGCTCCGATGTAGAAAGTTTAAAACTTGTTTATAGCGACAATGAAGGACTCACTCAAGCCGAAATAGACGAGATTGAATCCCATAAAGGCAACCGCAGATGGTGGAGAGTTTATGGCGAAGGAGAGCTTGGAGAATCCGAGGGACGAATTTTCACTGGCTGGCAAGAAATAGACGATATTCCCCACGAAGCAAGACTTGAAAGATACGGGCTAGATTTTGGTTACTATCCCGATCCGGCTGCGGTAATTGCTGTGTATTATTGCAATGGTGCGTATATTTTGGATGAAGTATTATATACTAAGGGGCTAAAGAACGATGAACTAGCTGCCGCTTTCAAAAATCAACCCAGAGCTTTAGTGATAGCTGATTCCGCCGAACCCAAATCCATAGATGAAATTAGGATGTTTGGAGTAAGTATTATAGGAGCAGAAAAAGGAGCGGATTCAGTTCGTTACGGAGTCGAGAAAGTTATGCAACCCTTACGAATTAGCGTAACAAAAAGGTCGGTCAATTTAATAAAAGAGTATCGCAACTATTATCAAGCAATTGACAGGCGAACCAATGTCCCCGTTATCGGAGAATATGACGGGACATGCCACGCCCTAGATGCCTCACGCTATGCTTTATGCAGTCTGATTCCCATACAAATGAGAAAAGAGATGCTGGCGAACCTCCCAAAGTTCCCGCCGAAACAAAGAACCCAAATCGCATTATAATCCCTCAATGTTGCGTTAATGGGTATGATTCGTGTCCACATGTTATTAAAAAGCAGAAACCTAAAAAACAGAACATAGGGCTTTAATGGAAAAAGAAGAAGCTAAAAACCTCCCCAGAAAGCTAAAAGTGCCTATCACAAGGTATCTTCCCGACTATCTCAAAGACCCCGCCAACTACGAGAAAATCGAGCGAGCATTACTCGAAACTTTGGCAAGCAGACATTCCCATGCTGAAGTTCTTGATTGGCACAAATGCAAATCTTGCCAAAACAAAGTCTTAAACCATAAAAACATGATGCGCGGGTTAGGATTTCTAACGCCTGCTCACTACTATGGCTGGAAGAAAATTATGAATGTCATGATAAAAGGAACGAGAGATAAGTTAAGGTGATGAAGTTATCCACCAATATGTTTTCTTAATAAACGTGATAAAATAACGGCACATAAATCTAAAAAGTATGTCAGACGAAAAAAATAATACTTTTGAAGTAAAATGCATCAAATGCGGACAACTCTATCAAGAGATAGAGCAGGAAGCATATTATTGCTCCGGTTGTTTGATTGAGCAAAAAAGAATCGCCGCCGAACTGGATGCCAAGATTAAACCTCAAACAGAATCTATAAGCGGGCTTCAGCAATTTGATGCTCTGCCGAAAGTCGGCGGATTCGTAAACTCAAAATACTTATGATTACATCTTCTTTAAAAGTTCTTAGCAAATTCTATTACGGGAAAGGTAAAACGATAATGACAGCTATCGGCAGTTTAAATCCCGAAATAGCCAAAGGAGTGGGGGTTTTAACTCTTGAAAAACATGGCATTACCAAAGAGAAAATCATTTTGCCCCGCATACTCTATAACGCTTTTGGAAAAATATCTTCTTCTAGGAAAGAACTCGCTTTAAAGCAAATCTCCCAATTATTCGATAAAAAGATTTTTGATGATTAAATGAAAAAAGGAACAAAACACTTGTATGCCAATTAACCCCTCAATTTACTCTTATATTACCGAAGAAGAATCACGCGCAGACACCGAAGAAGTCCAAGTTTATAATAATTTCTCTTGGAACCTGAAAAATCATGTCCAGATGTGCCTCCAACTACTTGGAGGTTATTTTGTGCAAGGCGAAAATAATTGGTTAAGGCCTTTCAAAAAAGTAATTGAACCGATCCACAACTTAAAAAAAACCGCTCAAGACATTGAAGTAAAAGACATCTCTCTTTATGTCGAAGAAAACAATGCTCGCGCGCTCTCTTTTCTCATTAAGAAATATCATGACCAAGTCTATCTTAAGGAACATAACTTAGACGCTTTTATAGACGAGCTATCCGATGAGGATATCGACGTGGGAGGAGTTCTTGTTCAGAAAGGCAAAGATTGCCCGGAGGTTATGCCTTTGCAGTATATAGCTTTTTGCGACCAGACCGACATAATGGGCGGACCGATAGGATTTAAATACTATTTTGGTCCCGAAAAACTCCGCTCGATGTCCGAACTCGGCTGGGGAGAAAAATCGAATGGAGCTTCTATTTCCTTAGAAGAGCTTATTACTTTAGCCCAGCCCGAAAAAGACCCGACAGGACAATCCGGCCAGAAGAAAAATAAAGTAACCGGTAAGCAAATCGAGGTTTATATCGTTCGAGGTTCTTTGCCCGAACACTACTTAAAAGACAACGACAACATGGAGGATTGGCATAATCAGCTCCATATTGTCGCTTACTATCGGGACAAGAAGAACAACAAAATCGGTGTAACTCTTTACCGCAAAGAAGAAGATGAAGGCGCTATCAAATTTCATACATCGCTTCCAATGAGGGGGCGGGCATTGGGGCGAGGAGCGGATAGCCTCTTTAACGAGCAAATCTGGACTAACTTCCTCGAAATCCACAAAATGAAAATGCTCGAATCCGGGGCTAAAAATCCTTTATGGACGGATGACCCCACTTTCGGAAGCAAAGAGAAGATAAGTGAGCAAGAGAATCTCGAAATAAACCATTTGGAAAAAGGAAGCCAAATAGGTTTAATCCCTACAGTAAACCCAGTTAATGTCCAACTTTATGAAAGAAGTATCAATGAATGGTTTGAGCAAGCCCAGCTTACGGGTTCAGCCCCTAGCACTCTTTTTGGCAAGCAAGATTACTCCGGACAAACTTTTAGGGGGCAGGAAAGATTGGCAGTTGAAGGCAAAGGGCCACACGAACGCGCCCGTGGCAAACGCGCCAAGTTTTTAGAAGAAATCTACCGAGATTGGATAATTCCCGACATTGCCAAAGAGATCACCAAAGGCAAAAAATTTCTCGCTACGCTTAGCGCTGATGAAATGCTATGGGTTTCCGAGCAGATCGCTGAATGCTTGGCTTATAGAGAACAAACAAATGACATTCTTGATGGCAACATCCCACAACCGAAAGAGGTATTGATTCAAAAGTATAAAGAGAGTTTTACCAAGAAAGGCAACAAACGCTTATTGGAAATACTCAAAGGTGAATTTAAAGATATTGGCATCAAAATAGATATCAATATCGCTGGCAAACAAAAGAACCTTATTGCCTTAACTGACAAGATATTCAGTATTTTCCAGTTTGCTTTTGCCAACCCTCAAGGATTCCAACAGGTTATGCAGATCCCCGGAATGTCCAAATCCTTCAACGATATTTTGGAGTTTTCGGGTCTTAACCCAGTAGACTTTGCTGGGTTATCCACAATGAATCTTACGCCTCCGATGCAACCTCAATCCCTGCAAGCCTCGCAACAAATGCCTCAAATGTTACCGACTAAAGCAACCGTATAATGGACGAAGTTAAGATAAAAAGATTTATGCAGGACAAAGTTATGAGCGAGTCGGTAAAAGCCGTTATGCTAAAAGCATTTCTGAAAACCAGCGGAAGTAAAGATGTTCAAACTCTCGCCGCTGAAAGGATAGCGATAGATTTATTAGAAGAAGCGTATAGAGAATTAAATAAATATGCCTCACAAGAAGAAAAAGAAGAAAAGATATTGACACAAGTAGGATTGTAGTGAAAAATTAAATTAACAATTAGGAAAGGAAGATATATTATTAAAAAATAAATAGGTTATAACCTAGTTGCAGAGGTTGAGGGTTTGCCCGATGGGGGTAATCAAGTTCTGCGACTAATTACTCCCATTAGGCCAGCTTTCAAAGCTGGTCTTTATAAATTAAAGGTCGCGATAAGACAAAAATAAAAAATATGACAAACAAAGAAAAGATAATCGGGATTGCGTTAATTGCCTTAGTAGCTGTTATTGGCTTTGCCTTGAACCGAAACTTGCAAGTGGCTCAAGGTTCAGCTCCTTCGGGACTTACCGCTTCTCACGCCACATCTTCAACTATTACAGCCGCCACGGGTGCTTCAAGAGTGGCTTTTGCTACAAGCACTAACTGCGCTTCCAGGGTAATGCAGTCCAATGGAACGGTGAGATTAAAATTCGCGGACGATAACGGACTTGCTCTCTCTGCAACAGTTGGATTTAGGCTGACAGCTACCAGCTCGCTTATGGCTTTCGATTCAGGTATTTATGGCTGCGGTCAGGTTACAGTATGGGCAGAAGATGCTACCACCGTAATAACGGTCTCCGAGTTTAGATAAATTTATCAGCTAACGTAAAATTATGGATTCATCAATTAGAATGCCCTCGCTTAGAGACAAAATCATAGCGAAGGTAGAAGTAAAAGTGAAAAACCTAGATGTTAAGAAATCAAAGGTCGCGAAATTAGGAAAGAAGAAAGGAAAGAAATGAATAAAAGTATGAATAAGACAATCGTTATAACTGTATTAGTCGCCGCCGTGGTTTCAGCGGTAGTTGTTGGAATGTTCGGCGGGTCAAGCCCGACAGTTGTAGAGAAAGTAATTGAAAAGATAGGGGCAACGCCCGGAAGTGATTTTAATAGCCCGATTACCGTAGGGGGGTCAGGTGTGTATGGCTATTCTTCAAGAATAAATGCCGCGTCTTCAACTGGCGCTTGCAGATTTTACTCTCCAGGAGCAACTACGACTCTTGCTGCTGACGGATTAAGGATAAACGCGGACGCCGCTACTGGAACAAGAGCATGGTTCGCCCATATTTTCCAAAGAGATGTTCAGCCAGCTCAATATGCGACCACTACCGCTACTTACGGACTGGGACTTTTAGATGGCTTTCTTAATGGCACGATAAGAGATATTAGTCCTACATTTACGGCTTCAGCGACTCCAACTGAAATGAGAGATAGATTGGTCGCGCCAGGCAGCTTAATAGTGGTTGGATTCAGCGGATTGGTAAATTCAGGCAATACTCTCTCTTGGGGACAATGCCAATTGATGCTCACGGGAACAAATTAAACAATTTGGTTCTCACTTATCCTTAAAGTGCTTGGTTATACTTCCAACCAAAAAGTGCTAACGAGTTTTCAGTCTCGAAAACTGATTACAAGTTATGATTCTTTATTAAAAATCATTAACCATTCTCATTTATGGCAGAAGAAAATGACAAGGCAGAAGACATCGTAGAAGAGGATTTATCCAAACTCGATGACTCTACCGACTGGAAGGCGAAAGCCCAAGAATTAGAGCAGAAACGCAGAGAAGATGGCATTAGAAGCCGAGAGAGAACAAAAGCTCTTAAGGAAAAAGCCACCGAACTTGAAGGAAAACTTACCGAACTTGGGAAAGTCCAACCAGATAAAAAAGACAACAAATCAGACGATACACTATTGCAAAAAGCTTATCTTCGCTCGGCACAAATTACCGCCGAAGATGAAGTAGAACTTGCCTTAACTACAGCTAAAAAATGGGATGTTTCCATAGACAAGCTTGTAGATGACGAGGATTTCAAAATCAAACTTGAAAAACTAAGAACGAGTAAGGCCAATATCGCGGCAACCCACAACCTTAAAGGCGGAAAGGGGCCGTCAGAAGCCAAAAATACGCCCGAATACTGGATTGCTAAAGGCGTTCCACCTACTCCAGATCAAGTTCCTGACAGAAAAACTCGCGCCACTATTGCGAGAGCAATGATGGAAAATCAAAAATCAGGCAAAAAATTCTACAACGAATAAACTGGTCGGCATATCCGTTTCGTCTGAAATTACTGGATGAAAATTCTAAAAAATGGCTTTAACTTACTCTGTCACCTTAACTTCGTAGGGTGCGCTGGGAGCAATCCCTTCGTAAAAAATATCCTTCTGAAAACGGCGAAACTCCCAAGAGGCAAAAGTAGAAATACTTAGCACAAACGGACAACACCGTGCCAACCCGAAAGGGGGGTGTAGAGACTGAGCGAAGGACTCCTATTATGAGTAGGATGAAGCAACAGTCCGAACTTACGGGAAACCGTAAGAGATGCAGAGAAATTTGTATCCGCCTCGTAAAAAGTTCTTTGAAAATTTCCTAAACATTCATGAGTTGCTTTGTGCAAAGGATATGTTAATATGAAGATGTGAGAAATTATAGAAGCAAAACCCCCGAAATAGAATTGGCTAGAAGACGGAAAATTAGCCAAACTATGAAGGGAAAATCTCCAAGTAATCTATTTTATCTTCATTCAATTCCTTATACAGAAGAAAGAAAAAGAAAAATTGGATTAGCGCATAAGGGGATGAAGCATACAGAGGAAACTAAAAGAAAAATTAGCGAAACAAAACGAGATCCTTTGAGGCCTTTGTATAGAGCAGTTCGTGAATGTTATAAGTCTCGCCAGTGGCGTGTGGACATTTTCCAACGCGATAACTACACTTGCGTTTTATGTAGAAAACGAGGAGGCACATTAAATGCCGACCATTTTCCAAAGCGGTTTGTAGATATAATTAAAGACAATAGTATAAAAAATATGAACGAAGCTATAGAGTGTAAGGAATTATGGAATATCGAGTATGGACGAACGCTTTGTTTAAAGTGTCATAATCAAACAGAGACTTGGGGAAATAAATTTACGAGGTTAAAAAAGTAACAAAATGACGAAACTCTATTTGAGGACGTATTGCAGGACAGACTAGACCATCCCCAGACTTGGAAAGAAATGTGTGATGTCACGATGACTGACACCCGTGCTATCTCCAGCTCTTATCAAGCGACGGCGTTTTCAACGCTCGGCGTAACGAGAGGAACTGGGCACGTCTTAGTAGGCGTTACGGAAACTGCTCAAACTTTGACCATCTCTGATGGCCGAGACTTGGGAGTATTCGTGGATTGGGCAGACTTGGCTCAATCTCCCTGGACAAAACCCGCAGAACTCTTTGACCGAATCGGCGCGTTGCTCAACGAATACATCGAAGCACAAGTTCTCGCTCAACACGCTTCTTGGACAGATGTCGGAGATTCAGCGGGAGCAGTCACTTCTGGCGTTGCAACCCAGATTACTGTTTCGGCATCTAACATTGACGACATTATCCGAGGCATTAAGAGGATAGCTCGCGTTGCCAACGGAGGCCTTATGCTGGCTCAAAGAGGGGTCGGCTTCATTTGGAGGCCTGGCGACTTTGAGTTCTTGGAGGCTTTCGTGCAGGCGAATGGTTTTGCTACTGCCGATGCCGCTCTTAAAGAAGGCACTGTGGAAGGATTGCGTTATCTTGGCTCCGACCATTATTGGTCGAACGATCAGGCCGCAAACCACCTGTTTGCCGGCGTGAAGAAAGTTCAACGGCTTGGAATTCTTAGAGGAACTTATGGGAGAGCGCACACGATTGATTTTCCTGCCGCCGACTCAAATATGTTTTTCTCCGGTCAAGCATTCTACTCAAGAGTAGATATTGGACATCTAACTCCTTTCGCTCACAGTTCTCTCCTTTACGATATAAACGTGACGTGATTGAGCTTGTGATTCAATCATGACATAATTTCTTTGTTGGGGAGGGTGACTAAAATAACCCCTCCCCTTCAAGAAATTATGTATAACAAAGAATAATGGTATGAGAAAAATAAAGAAAAAAACTTAGAAAGAAAATATTATGAAGAGCGAGGCACAACGAATTACGCTTTATTTGGGAAGAAAAGGAAGATTTTTTAAATCATATTAAAAAAATATATTTACATAATGGATAACGAACCAAAGATAACAATAGGAATACCAACCGGAGGAACAGTGAAAACTAAAACGGTTCTCTCTCTTTTGGGAATGATTAAAAAAATGCCTTATCGCTGGAATACTGTTATGCGAAACGCTTGCCTTATTCATACAAATAGGGAAGTTATTACGCAAAAAGCCATCGAATTGGGTTCGACTCATCTTTTATTCGTAGACGATGATATGACTTTTGAACCAGACGCGTTTAACCGTTTATTTGATAGAAAGAAAGAAATAATCGGCGTGGCCACGCACTTACGCCAATTCCCGCTCACCTCAACCTTAAAAGACTTGGATGAAAATGGAAACAAAATCTGGGAAGAATATCCGGATGGACTTATAAAATGCGCTGGAGTCGGCACGGGGTTTCTCTTGATAGATTTGTCCGTATTTAAAAAGATTCCTCAGCCGTGGTATTTCTTTGAATCAAATGACAAAGGAGAATTAGTTTGCGGAGAAGATATGTGGTTTTGCAGGAAAGCAATAAAGGCCGGTTATGATATTTGGGCTGATTCAACAATAAAAGTCGGGCATCTTGGGGAATATGAGTATTAAGGTTAATTTTTAATACCATTCAGTTTTACGACGGAACTAATAAGAACGGTTTGTGCCAGAAAGTTGATAGACTTTGCGATTCTACTGATACAAGCTATTCAAGACTCGATAAAACGAGTGAAATAAACCAAGCCTACGAGCGCGTAGTTTCTTGGCTTATTAACGCTGATGGAACTTGGCAATTTGATGATTCTAATAAAACTGACCAGCCAAGAGCCACTTTTAATCTTACTGAAGGGCAAGAGCCATATACTTTTGCTTCTGACTATTTACAGATTGAAGCAATGGACGTGCGAAAAAGCGCAACAGATCCGTGGGTAAGATTGATATCTCTCGATCATTCCGAACTTGGCGAGCTTACCCCAGAGGAATACTTTGGCGTGGATTCTTCGGGAAACCCAAATAAAGGAATACCTACCCATTTTGATATGTTCACTGATGATTCCTTCCGTCTTTATCCTGCCCCGGCCGCCGCTTCTATGACACTCGCTTCAGGAGCTAGAGTTTGGTTCAAGAGAAGCCCGACTGCTTTTACAGCTACTTCCGCAACGACAGACGATTCTACAAATCCGGGTTTTGCCACGCCTTTTCACGAAATTCTCGCTTATATGGCTTCGATTCCTTATTGTGCAAAATATAAAAAAGACCGTGTGGCTCTATACACTAATGACGTGGAGAGAATTAAAAGAGATTTAATTACACACTATTCTTATCGTGAGAAATATAAGAGAAAAATTTTAACACCTAAATTAACTGGATTTCGATGAGTATTTCTCCCGTGAATGAGAGTAAAAATAGTGTAACCCCGACTAACGAATCCAAAACGGGTCAGGATATAACTATAGATGAGATGGTTATAGATATTGATGATTCTGGAGGGACAATTGATTCGCCGGGAGTAGTTGCCACAAACGAATCAAAAAATAATGTCAGTGTAACTAATGAAGCAAAAACATAATGTATAGATTTTTAATTACTGCCTTAATAGCAATTCTTTCGACTCTAGGAACGGAGCGTCTTCTTAACTCTACTGAACCCGAAACGCGGCTTGGCTCAACTCTTACCACTATTACTGGAACAACTAAAGTATCTGATTTAGACACAATTTTAACTGCTAATTTTAATGCCTTAAATGCCGACAAAATCGAGGTTTCAACTACTACGATGTCGCTTCTTACCAGTGTTCCAAACCTCGTGACTATCGGCACAATTACTACCGGGGTTTGGAACGGCACTGGAATTGACGTTGCAAGGCAAGGCACAGGGACGACTACGCTTTGCTCGAACAATGTCCTTTTGGGAAATGCGGCGAGCGGTGTGCGAACGGACACGGCGCGTCAGGAGAGTTTTTAACTTCTAATGGGGCTGGAGTAGCCCCCACTTGGCAAGCATCTTCTGTTAGCCTCACAAATGATTACGCTTGGACAGGAGAACATTCTTTTACCTCGGCGACCTCAACAGTAGCTGACATTACTAAACTTACGGTAGTTTCTGGCGGAACATTTACACTTAACGGAACATTCGCTCAAAGCGCGGCTTCTTCGACAGTTCTTTCGAGGGATGCTTCAGGAAACGATTCTTGGATGCCGACAATGTTTGAGATTGCCTCTACTACTCTTACCTCTGCCGCAAATACAATGGATTTGCAAAATATACCCGCGAGTGAAAATTTGCATATCATCATTAGCACTCGCAAGCCTGGTAGCGGGTCTTCCGCGAGTATGCTGATTTATTTTAATAACGATGTTGGCGCGAATTATAATCTTTCACTTTCCCGCAATGACGGCACAACACAGATTAATCAAGCGTCTACAAGCGCTACGGATATAGGTTTAACTGGGAAAGGTTTTGGCCTAGACGCAGGAATGTTTTTTAGTATTGATATAAGCAACTCACAACAATTAGTGAAAAGAATTGTTTGGACTGGAGGCGCTGTTGATGATACTAATTTAGATACTGCGCCATTTTTCTTTATCGGAAGTGGCTTTTGGAATAATACTACAACTCGCATTAACCGCATTACAGTTAAATTAAGCAAAAACGAGCAAATGCCGGCAGGTTCGCGCATTACCGTTTGGGGTTCTTCTAATTAATGGGAAAAATATATTCACAAATTATACAAAATTGGTCGGGAGGAATGACAAACCTTCTCCGTCAAAATAATATCCGCTTTGCAAGAAAGATTACTCACTTCGATACACAGACTGATCCCTCAAAACTCTCGCCCTATACGGATTTCGCGGCTACAACAACCGATATCGGAACTATTGCGACTATTAAACTTTGCAGATTTGTCGCGGCAGAAAAAGCGTCTGGAGGACAAGCAAATATATTCGCGCTTGGACAATTAGCCGGAGGAGTCGGGGAATTTAAAATTTATGTCAAAGACACCATAAGCGCGGCTTGGGCGCAAATAGCCGCGGGAAATGGAGCTGATTTAATTTGTGAAAAGGTTTTTGTTGAATATAAAAACTATCTTATGGGTTGGAGAGGAACGAGCGCGCCTGGAGCGGGAAAAGATTTGGACGGAACCGCAACTTACTTTTGGTATATAACCACTGCGGGAGGGACACTGACATATTACAGCACTGCTCCATTCGATACTGTTACTTATGTTGCACAACCAATTGTCCACTCCAAAGACGACCGTCTTTATATTCCTTTTGATAATTATGTTTATTACAAAACGAGCGCGACCGCCACTCCCGCGCTCGGTATTACGCTCCCAACTAATTTAATAATCACTTCAATTTGCGAATACGGAAATTACCTTGCTATCGCTTGCCGTCCCAAAATTCCGATGAATCGTAACTCTGTTGTTTTTCTATGGGATAGGGACGCGACACTAACCACAGTTACAGAAAGTATTGATTGGGGACCGGAAAGTTTAGACCTGATTGACACTCTTGACGGGATTTTAATCGGAATATCCAGTATGCGAAATAGCTACAGTGATGTTATTGCTTTTAAACCTCACCTTGTTTTTAAGTATTATGGCGGAGGAATACAATCTGCCAAACAGATTTTTGAATTACCCTTATCTCTTGCAGGAAACCAGATTATTGATAAGCAAAAAATCAATAACCGCATACTTTTTATGGCATCAGGAAGCTATGGAAGCGATGCCGCTCAAACTGACGGAATATGGTCTTTATCCAGAACTCCCGACGGCTTTGCTGTCGCCTGTGAATATCTCTACAACAACGCTACTGCAATTACCTCGGCGGGTATTAAGGGTTTTCTGAAATTCGGAGATTATGTTTTAGCCGCTTTTACAGACGGCGGAACCTATAAATGCAATTTAATTTCAAGCGCGACTTATGCAACTGCCGCCCCTGTTTATGAAACAGTCATTTTTAACGGAGGAGATGCCGCAATCACGAAAAAACTCCTCTCCGTAACTATTCTTACCGAACCCTTACCAGCCGCAGGGTCTGTTACAGTCGGCTATAAAGCTGACGCTGAAACTTCTTTTACCACTATCCTCACCTCAAGCACGGATGATGCTATCAGAAAAACCGCAGTCAATATCGAATCCACGGGTGTAAATCTTCCGCTTTTCAAAGAGATTTCGTTTCAGATTACGAGTCAAGGAAACGCAGTTATTACTGGCCTAAAATTCCTATACGAAGAAATTTTGGATGATGTAGCATAAATATATGGATGAAAATAAAATCAGAGAAATTGTCAAATCAGAATTAGAAGCGCTTTTTAAAAGTGATAAATACGTTTTTCACAAGCCATTACAATTACTTGATAGGATTCACATTC
>Ga0209417_1005664_pt1 | contig 13541 bp, 11 predicted proteins | sample RifGroF2_FD_184002 | JGI IMG/M metagenome (GOLD analysis project Ga0209417, IMG submission 184002) | Groundwater microbial communities from Rifle, Colorado, USA - Groundwater F2 (SPAdes) (version 2) | ecosystem: Environmental > Aquatic > Deep subsurface > Groundwater | place: Rifle, Colorado... | reverse complement strand
TCGATCACGCTGTCAATAAAAGCTTTGACCTTGATGTGTTCCGGATGGCTTAAATAGTGCTCAAAATCTCTTTTTGTATTGAACTCGGTATAGAGTACAACATCAAAAGCCCTGTCAGCATTGGAGAAATTCATTCCGACTTCAAGATCTTTGATCTCGATAATTGTGGAAGTAAGTCTCTCGAGTTTTTTCTTGATCTCAAGAGCATTCATTGCGCTCTGCGCAGAACCCTTATCCTTTTTCATCTTCCACATAACAATGTGCTTAACCATTTTTTTTACCTCCGATAATTTTTACCTCCCTCTTTCATCATTCCAGATGTATTTGTGAAGCTGGATCTGATACTTAACTCTCAGACCGTCTTCAATTATCATTTCGGCGATCTCCCTGTCGGTTAAAGATGAATCTTTTACTTTTGAGACAAGAATGACGCACTTTCTTCCCAGCTCATAGTTTTTATAATGTTCCTTAAATTCATTATAATCAAAAATATCTCTCAAAACAAACTTTATTTCATCTATTTTAGTTAAATACTTAAGATTTTCAAACAGAAAACTCTTTCCCTCTCCCGATCCGGTCAGCTTTATATCCACGATCTTTACAACTCTTTCGGGAATGTCTTCGAGCGAAACGCTTCCGTTGGTTTCCAGAAGTATCGTTTTTGAACTGTCAATCCCGCTGATCACTTTGATCAGTTCATCTTTCTGAAGAAGAGGTTCCCCGCCGGTAAATTCAATAATATCGGTTTTTGAAGAATTTATGAGCCTGACAATTTCATTGCAATGAATCTCTTTACCGTCTTCATAAGCATATTTAGTGTCGCACCATGTGCATCTTAAATTACATCCTGTCAGCCTTATGAAAAGGCAGGGATAACCTGCGTAAGATGATTCTCCCTGAAGCGATTCAAATATTTCATTTACGATCATAGCCATTATTATCAGCAGACCGTTTTTTCAATATTGTCTTCCAATACGACTGTTTTTGCGGCAGGTATTCCTTCTATCTGGTAATCTGAAATGATCTTTTTTAAGATCTTGGAATCTTTGAATTTTTCAAATACTTCTGAAACCGGAGTATTTCTCAGATAATTATAAACAATATGACCGCCGGCTTTATTTTCATCGGACACGAAAACATCCTTTTCAAGCATCTTTAAAAAATCTTCCTCAAAATCTGAAGGAATGAAAACAGGATTTTCGCCGTTCATCTTATTTTTCAAAACCATTTCAACCTCCATTTTTTCAAAAGGAAGAATGAACACTCCGGGCTCATTTGTTGAAAATTTCTTGTAAAATTCATATTCGTCAGCGAGAGGTTCTATCTTTGAAATGCTCTTAAAAAAAGTCTCTTTATCCTCAAAATTATCACCCCAGCTCGATCCGAAATTTAAGAGTTTGGCCAGCTCTTTATTGATAATCCCGAAAGTCGTCTCTCCGGAAACAACCTGTCTGTCGATCCCTGCGGTGTACAATTCTACAGTCAGATGCTGAAGATTACCGACTGAATCCGAAAATATAAAAACCTGTCTGTTGTCCTTAAGCTTTTCTCTTATAAGGTCCATAGGCAAAGGTATAAATTCCTGATCATATTTTTTTGCTGATGAGAGAACATAATTATATTCTGACAAATCATTATCAGCTCCTTTAAGCAGGCCTGTATTGTCTGTTGTGAAATTGCTCAGATATATAGTTTTCTGAGACGCATCTCTTATTTCCACTATAGAAGAACCGGGAATTGATCCTGAGGAAAAGAATTTTATATTCACAAGACCTTTAAAATTATATCCTTTTCCCATTGGTGTTATTCTTATCACTCTTTCGTTCAGATTGTCGATATCCCTTCTGGTGAAATCCGCCGAATCGCTTCCTGCGATCACAAGATTTGGATTATTCAGCTCTTTCATCCACTTTATTCGTGCGATCTTGAAAGAAATATCGGAAGTAAAAAGCTTTGCTCCCGGATTTGAGTTCATTATCTGCGGGATCACTTTCACATGGTTATCGCGCGCATTAGACATCACGACTATATCTATATCGTTACCGTCATATTCCGCTTCCGGATCAATCAGAATTTTCACCCCTGTAACATCAGCCAGAGTAGAACACCGGCCGTTCCCGTTCTTAAGCTTTGTGATCTTCATGTAATTGCCGGCTTCGGACAGTTCAATGTGATTTCTTATCTTATCAAGCCTGTCAGCGATCATTTTCCTTATATCGCCTTCGTATTCAACGAATTCAATATCGAAAGACATTGTACCGAGCTTTGCCTGATTTTGAAAATACGGTTCGACAGCTTTTGAGAGTTCCCTGTTCCCGTTGCAGAAGATCAGATATTTTCCGGTAATTTTCTCAAAAATCAGATATTTTACGGAAAAATTTTCGTTCAGAAGCGAATTTTGGAGTTTGTACTGCGTCAGAGCTGTATCTATCTTTTCTCTTACGAAAATATAGTTCTGGTAGAAACTGTTCAGATAACTTATTGCCTTGCCGTCCTCGGGAATGACAACAATATCGAAATTATCGTAAACATACTCTTTTATCTCGTTAAATACTTTCAGGAGGTTCTTGTAAAATTTGCCGTAGTTCGTGTCCGGCTCTGAAATGAAATTGGCTATATATCCCGTTCCGGGTTTGAAATACACATCAAGTATCCTCTCTGAAATTGAAAGTGTAGCGGGTTTGCTCTCGAAAATTATCTTGTTGAAAATAGTTTCGTTTATTCTGATATAATCCTGAATTACTTCTTTTATTTCCTGAGGACTTTTACCGGTTTTTCTGATCGTGTATTCCCTCTGAACAGGCATTTTGACTTCGACAGTATTTTTAACAGACTCGTCAGATTTTTCTGATTCGTTTAAGAATTCTTTCCTGACAGCTTTTTCAACATGAGCTCTAAGCTTAATTTTGAAATTCTCAAGCTGTTTGCCTTTTGCTTCTTTAAGTTCTTCAATTTCCTTTTTTACATTATCCGTCAATTCGGTTTCTTTAAGGTTCAATATATCGTTCAGGCATCCTATATCTTTGTTTAAACATAATACTTCGCCGATCCCGTCATAACCTGATGCATAATCTACGCAGTCATCGCTCAAGTATCCGTCTTCATAGGAAAGAATATTTTCTTTTGATTCTTCTAAAACTTTTTTTGCGCTTTCAAGAAGCGACTGATTCATTTCTTTAATCTCATCCGGCATACCTTTAAAATCAAGCGAGTTCAAATAGGTAATAGTTTTCTTGCTCTTTTTAATCTTTTCAATACTTTCCGTATTGATCCTGATACCGGATGTAAGGTTTTTAATTATTTCTTTCATTTGGTCTCCCATTTTTTATTTATAACCGGATATTCAATATATGATTTATGAATAATAAAATCAAGCGACTACTAAAATTCTTTTCTTAAATATTGGATTTGCCTCTAAGATCCAATTAACTTATATTTAGCAACTATGATCGACTCTAACGAAAAATATATGAATCTAGCTTTAAAAGAAGCGATAAAAGGTGCCGGACATGTTAGCCCGAACCCGCTGGTCGGAGCAGTTATTGTACAAAATGATAAAATAATCGGAAAAGGTTATCACAAACTCTACGGACAGGCTCATGCGGAGGTGAACGCAATAGCTTCGTGCCACGAAAATCCTGCGGGAAGCATCCTGTTTGTAACTCTTGAACCGTGCTCACACCACGGAAAAACCCCTCCTTGCACAGACATGATCATAAAACATAGGTTCAAAAAAGTTTTTATCGGAACGACCGACCCTTCACCTCATTCAGCCGGAAAGGGGGTCGAAATATTGAAAAAAGCAGGAATAGAAGTTCATACAGGCATTTGTGAAGAAAAATGCCGGATACTGAATGCTCCATTTTTTCACTACCTGTCTCACGGCACTCCTCTGATAATTCTGAAAGCAGCAGTATCGCTCGACGGATCTCTTGCTACGGACAGCGGCGATTCAAAATGGATCACGAACGAAAAAAGCCGTAAGTTCGCTCACAAATTGAGAAACCTTTACGATGCGGTGCTTGTGGGTAAGAACACTGTACTTAAAGATGACCCGGAACTTACAGCAAGATATAGGAGTGGCAGAAATCCCGTAAGGATAGTCGCTGAGAAAGATCTCGGCTTACCGTTAGACAGAAAAATATTTGACGGCTCTGCAGAATCAATGATCATTACATCTGAAAGCATTTCTGCATCCATGGAAACATTTTACAATGATAAAGGTATAAGCTTGGTTAAGGTTTCTGAAAAATCCGGCTTCCTTGACCTTGAAAAGGCATTTAAAATCATCGGAAAGAAAGGGATCAGATCAATTATGGTTGAAGGCGGCGGCACCATGCATAATTATCTTTTAAAGAACAAACTGGCTCACAGGATAAATTTGTTTATAGCTCCTAAACTTATCGGAAGCGGCAGAAAATTCTTCTTTGGTTCAGGATTCGAAAAGATTTCCGACTGCATAGATCTTGACATCATCTCATCTAAAAATTTGGACGGGGATCTATATATTGACGCATCTATAAGGTATTCAGATTGAAACTTTCTAAAGAAATAAAATTACTTTTCGCTGCAGATTTCTTCACGATAAATTTATCGACACTGATACTTTTTATAGTAAAATTCAAGGCCGGAATATTCATATCCTATACTGAACATTCCTACTCCGAGCTGCTTATAATCGGCCCGGTACTCTATTTATTCTGGTTGTCTGTTTTCCATATTAAAGATCTATATAAATCTTTTTATTTCAGAAGCGCGATAGAGATAGCGATCAGCAGCATTTCCGGAATAACGCTCGGTATAGTAATACTTTACATCATTACAAATCTGAATTTAAAGGAACTGACGGGAAAAGGGCTGCTTATATACTACTCGATCATGCTTGTTTTTGTCACATCAGGAAGAGTTTTATTCAAGATCACGCTCAACCATTTTTTAAAAAAGGGAATAGGGCTGAGAAATGCACTCATAATAGGATACAACAAATCGGCAAAAAAAATAATAAGGGAATATCTGAAAGAAAGGCTTCTCGGATTGAATATTCTCGGATTCATAGACGACGGAAAAAACAATCCGGATTATCAGGGTTTTAAAACTCTGGGCGACCTGGACATTTTTGAAAAGATAATTAGGGAAAACAAAGTCAGGGAGATAATTATTTCTGTCGAAGTAAAGGATCCTTTCCTGATAAATACTATAATCCTCAAATCCAAAGACCATAATGTATTTTACAAAGTCGTTCCGTCGCTTGAAGATATAATAAGCGGAAATGTCAGGACATTCGAGCTTTTCGGCTATAAGCTGCTTGAACTGTTCCCGGACATTCTTTCACCTTTCCAGAGAGCATTGAAAAGATTCTTCGACATAATAGTATCACTTGTACTTCTTGTATTAACTTTACCGATAATGGCCGTTTCTGCACTTGTAATTAAATTAGATTCAAGAGGTGGCATCATTTATAAGCAGGACAGGGTCGGTAAGGATTTTAAGGAATTCACGATCTATAAATTCAGATCAATGCGTATGGACGCCGAATCAAAGACTGGAGCCGTATGGGCGGTAAAAGGCGATCCGAGGATTACCAGATTCGGCAACTTCATGAGAAAAACAAGGATCGATGAACTCCCTCAGCTGATAAATGTGCTCATCGGGAACATGAGCTTTGTGGGTCCTAGACCTGAACGGAAAATTTTCGTTGATAAATTTATTGAGACAATACCATATTACTATAAACGGCTGAATGTAAAACCCGGCCTTACAGGGTGGGCTCAGGTCAAGCATAAATACGATGAAACTTTTGATGATGTAAAAGAAAAATTAAAATATGACCTCTATTATATAGAGAATATTTCACTTAAACTCGATTTCATTATACTTTTCTATACAGCCAAAGTAGTTATAAATTTTAAAGGACATTAATCCGGAGCATAAGATATGAAAAAAATCACCGCCGCTGCAGTAATAATTTTAGCTCTTAGTCTTTTTAGTCAGAGCGAAGACCTTATGAAGATGTATCAGAAGCTGACAGGCAAAGATCTCACTAAGGAGATCGAAACTTTAAAGACAAAAAACCCGCCGACAAGTATTGATAAAGAAACTGCTGAAACCGATACGCTAGGGATAGAACCGTTAGAGACCAGTCCGCGTGAAACCGGGACAGATTCCACGGTTATAAAAACATATTTTGAAAAATATGTGTCCGGGGAAGTGATCGACCCTTATAAAACTGAACTTAAGCAGTACAGAATAGATTTTTCTGCCGTTAAAACAAATTTGAACTATAATAAACAGGTCCCTGATGGATACATTGTAAATTCCGGAGACATTTTTGTCATAGATATCTGGGGGGCGATGGAGAAAAGTTACAGCCTGGAAGTTACAAATGAAAATTATATAATTGTCCCTCAGATAGGTAAAATTGATATATACGGAATGAATTATAAAGATGCGAAGAACACTATAGGATCAAAGCTCTCGAACATAAACGGGATAAAATTCAGCGTAAGGCTTGGAGAAGTAAAACCTATAACCGTATTCGTCGTGGGTAATGTCAACAAACCCGGCGTTTACAATGTCTCGCCTTTTACAAGTATAATTGAAGTCCTTGCGCTTGCAGGAGGTGTCACTCCAGAAGGAAGCTTAAGAAATATCGGACTTATCTCTGATAAAAGCGGATCGCGCTATATCGACCTTTATTCGCTGCTTTTCTTCGGTAGAAATCCGATCTCAGTATTAGAATCAAATATGACCCTTTTCGTTCCCCTGATCGGAAAACAGGTAGCAGTATCAGGTAATGTTAAACGGGAAGGTATTTTCGAGTGCCTGAACAATGAGAACCTGTCGGATGTTCTAAAGATCGCTGGCCTTACTCCTTTCTCAGATACGGAAAGAATAGAGATAGAAAGGTTGAACAGTCAAGGCAGAAGCGAAGCTGTTTCGGCGTCAATGAAAGACGATCCGAAGATCCTTGACGGCGACATTGTCAGGATATTTTCAACCCTTGTCTTCAACTCCAGATATGTATTCCTGAAAGGTAATTTCAGGCACAATAAAAAAATACAGCATAATGACGGAATGAAACTTGGAGATGTGCTTACCGATAAAGAGATCCTCAATGAGAATACCGACCTGAATTACGCGAATATAATCAGAAAGAACGGTCTGGGGAACAGGGATCTGCTAATAAACTTTTCTCCTTCGGGCGTTATTGAAAAAAAGGGGGATGAAAATATCGTTCTGTTCCCCCGTGACACAGTTGAGATATTCAGCCTTGATTCTGTTACTTTTTTCCCGTCTGTTGAGGTCTCCGGCGAAATAAAAAAACCGGGCATTTACAAATTTACAAACGATATGAATGTAGCCAATCTTCTTTCCTATTCAGGAGGACTTACTAATCTTGGAGACAGAAGTAATATAATAGTTATCCGGAATAATGCTGAAAAAGGTTTCGAATACGCGTCAAATGTTCCGGACACTTTCGCATTGAAAGATGACGACAAAATTCATGTCTTTGATTTTTCAGCAAAAAATCCCGTTCAGAATGTGGGCGTCTGGGGTCATATTAAAAAACAGGGAAATTACATTCATTCGACAGGGATGAGCGCATACGACCTTATCAGCCTTGCCGGAGGGTTCAAGAACGATGCCCTTACCGATTCAGTCGAGGTCGTTTCGGGAATAAATAAGAAAAATAAAATCCTTACAACTTCCTGGTACTCTTCTTACGAGCTGGATAATGTCATGCTTGAACCGAACGACATTGTATTCGTCAGAAGGATCAGGGATTATGCGAAAGTAAATTATGTTAAAATAATCGGTGAAATCCAGTTTCCCGGAATGTACGCATTACGCGAAAATGAAGAACTTGCAGATCTTCTTCTAAGGTGCGGCGGCTTTACCAAGAACGCACAGATAAAATCAACGCAGATATTCAGGGATGAGATCAAGAAAAAGCAGTCCAGCAAGATCAAAGAATTGAGAGACGAGCTGAATAACAAGCTTCAGGTTCAGATGATCCTGTCAGGGGATAAAGATCTTGCAGGGGCTTTAAATATTGCAAAATTCGATTCGATAGAAGCTTCCGGCAGGGTGATTTTGGATATCGACGACAAGGGAAACCATGAAGAATTTTTCTTTCAGGATAAAGATTCAATATATGTTCCCCCTGTTTCAAGAACGATACTTGTAATGGGTGAAGTCTATCAGCAGACCGCCATTACCTACAATTCAAAACACACTAAAGTTGAGTATTATCTGAATAAGGTCGGAGGCATCACAAGCGCAGCGGACGAGGACAATATTTATGTGATCAAATCAAACGGAGAGCTTGTTAAAGAAAAAGGATGGTTCGACGACATAATGTCTCATGATCTTGAGCCTGGAGACATGGTTTATGTTCCCTATAATTACGACAGAATAGATTTCCTTCAATTAACCAAGGATGTCACTACTATCTTATATCAGCTCAGCTTATCCGCAGCAACCGTTTATCAGTTGTCTAAATAGGGCGGTCTGATGAGATCGTTGAACGAGATACTTGAACTTTATTATGATAGCCTGCTTTTCGATAAAGGCCTGAGCAAACTGACACTTGAATCCTACGGCAATGATCTGAGAAGATATTTTGATTTTCTTGAACAGAAAGGAATAAATTCGCCTGACGATATAAAACCGGAACACCTAAGAGAGTTTATAACTGTCCTGAGAGACACCGGCCTGATGATATCGTCCGTTATAAGAAATCTTTCTTCAATAAAGAATTTCCATAAATTCGTAGTAAATGAAGACATCAGCTCCAATAATCCTTCTCTGCACATCGATACTCCGAAGGAACCTCATACCTATCCGGCTGTAATGACCGTTGACGAGATCGAGAGATTATTTTCTATTCCCGATCCTGATACTGATCTTGGCAAACGGGACAGGGCAATGCTTGAAATAATGTACGCCTGCGGACTTAGAATTTCAGAACTTCTGACGCTTGAATACAATTCCGTTATCTTCCCCGAAGGAATAGTCCGGGTTATAGGCAAAAGGGATAAGGAAAGGGTCGTTCCGATCGGCACTAGCGCATTGAACAGCCTGAAAAAATATCTTGCTGAAGTCAGGCCCGGTCTCGCTTCAAAAGGTAAAACGAAATCCGTTCTTTTTCTTAATTCCAGAGGAAATAAAATGTCAAGAATGGGATTCTGGAAGATAGTCAGAAAATATGTACAGTTGGCAAACCTGTCTATAGATATTCACCCTCATACTTTCAGACACTCTTTCGCCACCCATCTTCTTGAAGGCGGGGCAGACCTCAGATCTGTTCAGGAAATGCTCGGGCATGCTGACATTACTACTACTCAGATCTATACACATATAGACAGGGAGCATTTAAAGCAGGTTTACAGACAATACCATCCAAGAGGATGATATTTCATTTTTTATGCTCTTGTGATTTACATTCATAAATATTATATTTGATAGTCTATATGATAAGGTAGGAAAAATGCCGAAACTCGAATTATTCATAGCGCTTAGATATCTTCAGAGCAAGAGAAAAACAGCTTTTATTTCGACTATCACCTACATTTCATTCCTCGGAATAACGCTCGGAGTTGCGGTACTGGTTATCGTGATGTCAGTTATGAACGGGTTTGAATCAGAAGTCAGAACCAGGTTCATCTCGAACGATTCACACATCCGGATCAGGTCTTTTAATGACCGTCCTTTCACCTATGACGACGACCTGAAAAATATGCTGCTCTCTGATTCCCTTATAATCGGGCATTCGCCTTTCATCGAATCATACGGCATGATAAAAGGTGATTATACCGAAGGATCGCTGGTCAGAGGTATAGACGAAAGCACAATAACATCGATATCGCTGCTGAAAGGCCAGATAGTGTCGGGAAAGCTCGATTTCATCAATACCGAATCAGGATTACCCGGAATAATTCTTGGTAAAGGAATGGCAGATAAGACAGCCTCTATAATCGGAAGCGAACTGTTCATTATTTCGCCTGCCATAAGCAGCACGCTGTCACAGCCGCCTGTCATGAGATTTGAAGTAACAGGCATATTTGAAACCGGGCTTGCAGAGATTGACGGAAGCCTGTCTTATGTCTCATTAGACGCTGCACAGAAATTGTTTAAAATGCCCGGCAGGATCAACGGGGTCTATGTTAATCTTTCTTCCATCAGTCATACCGACAGAGTAAAAGAAGTGCTGAATTCCGAGCTTGAATATCCAAAAAATGCAATTTCATGGAAAGACATGCATAAAAACCTTTACGCATGGATGGAGATAGAAAAAATGATGATGGGAACCATTTTGAGCCTGATAATTATTATTGCAGCATTCAATATACTCTCAAGCCTGATAATGATCGTCATGGAAAAAAAGCAGGAAGTAGGAATACTTATGGCGATGGGATGTTCTAGATCTGTTGTCATGCGTATTTTTATGATACAGGGCATGATAATCGGTGTAATAGGCACCGTTCTGGGACTGATAATCGGAACGGCCGTTTGTTTTATACAGCTTGAATATCAGCTCGTTTCACTTCCCGGTGAAATATATTTTATAAACGCTATGCCTATAAGAATGGATCATAATGACTTTCTTATTATAGGAGCAGTTTCATTAATTCTTACATTCCTTTCAACAATATATCCATCAATGCAGGCAAGCAGAATGCTCCCTGCCCAGATAATAAGAGACGAATAAATTTAAAGAGAGAAAAATGCTGGTAAATGTAATACAATTATATAAGCAGTACAGGATCGGGAAAAAGGATATCCCTGTTCTTAAAGGCATCGATTTTTCTGTTGAAGAGGGTGAGATCGTCGCGGTTATGGGTAAGAGCGGGGCAGGTAAATCCACGCTGCTGAACCTTATCGGAACATTGGATAAACCTGACAGCGGAATAATTAAATTCAATGGCGAGAACATCCTTGATTTCGACGATAAAAAGCTGGCTGATTTCCGGAACAAATACCTCGGGTTCGTATTTCAGTTCCACTATCTTCTTCCGGAATTTACCGCGATCGAAAATATAATGCTGCCGGGACTTATTAAAGGCGATGAAAAAAAGGACCTTATAAAAAGAGCCGATGAACTGCTTGAGATAATCGGACTTTCCGACAGAAGAACGCATAAAAGCGCAGAGCTGTCCGGGGGCGAACAGCAGAGAATAGCCTTCGCGAGGTCGCTTATCAACAAACCTTCACTGATACTGGCTGATGAACCCTCAGGGAACCTTGATAATGTTTCATCCGAAAAGCTTCATGATATAATGTGGAGTCTTGCGAGGGAAAACAGAACTGCTTTTATTGTTGTGACCCATGATAAAAACCTTGCCGATAAAGCAGACAGAACCGTGAACATTATCGACGGAGTAATCTGAAATGAAATGCGATAAATGCGGATCGCCGAATGTTGTAACGAAAATCGTTATTCAGGGTGCCAAAAACGCTGAGGAGCTTAACCTGTGCCCAAACTGCTTAAAGACATTCGTAAATGACCATCCGGAGATAAAGCAGGGTCCGATGGGAAAATCTTTGAATGAATTTCTTCTGGGAACGCTGAACCTTTTAAACTCCGGTTTCAGTCTGAAGAACGAAAAAACATCTGAAGGCATCACATCTGTAAAACACTGCCCGGTCTGCTCTACAACATCGATTAAAGTTCAAAAAGAAGGTCTGGCAGGCTGTCCCAACTGTTACTCTTTCTTTAAAAATGAGATAAATGAATTCATTTATAAAAACATCGGAATAGCTCAGGCAGTAACTGTACCCGAAATCAGAACAGATGAACAGATCGTATCCGATCTGAATAAAAAACTTGCCGATGCGGTAAAAACTGAAAACTACGAGATGGCCGCAGCGATCAGGGATAAAATTAAAGCTGTAAGAAAAATTAAACAGGAGGAAAAGAAATGAGAATTTATATAATATTAACGATCGCTTTCTCGCTGTTCGCTTTCGGAGGTACAAAAGCTCCTGAAAATGACCCTTCAGCATTATGGCAGCAGTCCGAAACTCTGAGCATTCAGCTCGGCGTCAGGGATAAGAACGCTTTATCGGAAAGCTATACAGCTGTATTTTCTGCGGAAAATAAAGAATTCGGAATAGTCTATGAGGCAAAAATTAAAGTCGCTAAAGATGACTGGGGATTCGTGCTGTTTCCGCAGGATTTTCCGCCGGGCGTAAAAGACGGCAATTATATATGGAAATGTACAGTAAACGGCAAAAAAATCTCATCAGGTACATTTAAGTTTGCTGATTCCCAGAGAACTTTGACGATGCCGAAGAAATAAACCATGAGACTTGGAATTCTTACAGCCACTATTTCTGAATGCGATTTCTTTCCGAATATAATCGAGCTGAAGATCATTGGCGAAAGAAAAGGGCATAAAGTTGACTTATTCAAGAATGGAGAATTCAATCTTTTTATTGATAGCGGCGGGACAGAGCTCAGATACAATGGTAAACCGTTCGATCCGGATGATTACGATATAATTCTAAACCGGCTGTCGGTCAGGGAAAAGAGCAATGCGGAATATTATGCTATTGAAGAATTTTTGAAAAAGGGAGTGCCTGTTGTAAATTCGCCTGACGCGATCATGAAGGCAAGAAACAAGCTGCTATCGCTTCAGATAATGTCGGGACTCGGCATAAAAATAACACGGTCTGCTGTTATAAGGCGACCAGAAGATATCGATAATGTTTTAAAAGAATTTTCATTCCCCCTGATAATCAAGAACATATTCGGATCTCTCGGCAGTTCTACGCTGCTTGCTTATGATGTCAAGCAGCTTGTCTCCATGACAGATTACATCTGGAATGTTAACAGAAATGAGATATTTCTTATACAGGATTTCATCGGGTCTGATGACGGAACCGTATCCGATTTCAGAGTATTCATACTCGGAAACGAGATCATCGCGTCGATGAAAAGAACTAATTCCGACAGAGATTTCAGAGCCAACTATAAAAGAGGCGCGTCAGTGAAAAAAGCAGAGCTGACAGATACCGAAAAAGAACAGTGTCTTTTAATTACAAAATCATTCGGACTTGAAATTGCCGGAGTTGATTTTATCAGGACGAAAGAAGGTCCTGTATTTTTGGAAGTGAATTCAAACCCCGGTCTTGACGGTATCAGACTGGCTACAAAAATGAATGATTTTGATATTCTCGAGAAGATAATTGATAGGCTTAATGAACTCCGAAGGATAAAATGAGATCATTATATTTAATTTTATTTTACCTGATCCTGATCTCAGGATGCAGCAAGGACAAACCTTCGGCAGATGTTCCTTCCGAACCAGATTATGAAATAATCAATATTTTCCCGCACGACACATCATATTTTACTCAGGGATTCGAGTTTGTCGGCGATACTCTTGTTGAAGGCACGGGCAGCTACGGGTATTCAAAACTGATAAAGTATAAAATTTCAGATTCTCAAAATTATGGAGAAGTCTCTCTTTCTTCCGACTATTTTGGAGAAGGGATCACTGTTTTAAACGGAAAGATATATCAGCTTACATGGCAGG
>Ga0209417_1005660_pt1 | contig 13556 bp, 17 predicted proteins | sample RifGroF2_FD_184002 | JGI IMG/M metagenome (GOLD analysis project Ga0209417, IMG submission 184002) | Groundwater microbial communities from Rifle, Colorado, USA - Groundwater F2 (SPAdes) (version 2) | ecosystem: Environmental > Aquatic > Deep subsurface > Groundwater | place: Rifle, Colorado... | reverse complement strand
GATCCTCAACTACATGGGCAACCAGGAAGCCGTGCTGGAATCGGTGCGCACCCACGATGCCGAGCTTGCGCAGAAGATGATGGACGAGATGTTCGTGTTCGAGGACCTGCTCGAGGTCGAGGACCGCGGCATCCAGCTGGTGCTGCGCGAAGTGCAGTCCGAATCGCTCATCGTCGCGCTCAAGGGCGCCAGCGAGGAACTGCGCGAGAAGGTATTCAAGAACATGTCGCAACGCGCCGCCGAGATGCTGCGCGAAGACCTGGAATCCAAGGGCCCGGTCAAACTCAGCGACGTGGAAGCCGAGCAGAAGGAGATCCTCAAGATCGTGCGCCGTCTGGCCGACGAAGGACAGGTCGTGATCGGCGGCAAGGGCGAGGAAGCGTATGTCTGATGTCGTCACAGCGCCGGAGAAACTCACCGCCTGGCAACGCTGGGAACTGCCCAACTTCGAGGCAGGCGCATTGGCGAGCACGGGTGGCGTGGCGCTGCCCACCGCTTCGCAACTCGAGGAGATAGAGAAACTGGCGCGCGATGAAGGCTACCGCAACGGCTACGCCGAGGGCATGCAGAAGGCCTTGCAGGAGAACCAGCGGCTGGCCGCACTGATCGACGCGCTGTCGAAACAGGCGGACGAACAGGTCGCCCAGGAACTGCTCGGGCTGTCGCTGGATATCGCGCGGCAGATGCTGCACCAGGCATTGAAGGTGAACCCGGAACTGCTGCTCGGCGTGGTGCGCGAAGCCATCGGCACGCTGCCGCATTTCAACCAGGGCGCGCATCTGGTGCTGCATCCGGACGATGCCGCGCTGGTGCGCGAGCGCATGGGCGAACAACTGACCCATTCCGGCTGGAAGATTTTCGAGGACGACCGCATCGAACGCGGCGGCGCGCGCATCGAGACCGCCAACAGCCAGATCGACGCCACGCTGGAGTCGCGTTGGGACCGCGTGGTCGCCGCGCTGGGGCAGGACACAAAATGGTTGATACAGGAATGAAAGTCTTCCAATGAACCTCCATCACCAGACCTGGCAGAACGTGCTGCATCTGAACCGCGACCTGGTCGCGCAGAGCAGCCCTTTGCTGGTGAGCGGACGCCTGACCAAAGTCACCGGACTGGTGATGGAAGCGGTCGGCCTGCGCATGGCGGTGGGCAGCACCTGCTGGATAGAATTGCCGAACAACCGCATCGAGGCGGAAGTCGTCGGCTTCGCCGGCGACCGGCTGTTCCTGATGCCGGAGAACGATGTGCAGGGTCTGGTGCCCGGTGCGCGCGTGACACCCGCCGAACCGCTGCGCACCCCCGCCACCCTCGACCAACCGCAACTGCCGCGCCGCCGCACTTCCGATCTGGCGCGCCATCTGCCGGTGGGCGAACACCTGCTCGGCCGTGTGCTCGACGGCGCCGGCCGCCCGCTCGACCAGTTCGGCCCGTTGCTGGAAGGCAAGACTGCCCCGCTGCAAAGCCGCCCCATCAATCCACTCGACCGCGCCGCGATCAAGGACGCGCTCGATGTCGGCGTGCGCGCGATCAACAGTCTGCTCACCGTCGGCCGCGGCCAGCGTATGGGCCTGTTCGCCGGTTCCGGCGTCGGCAAAAGCGTGCTGCTCGGCATGATGGCGCGCTACACCAGCGCCGACGTGATCGTGGTCGGCCTGATCGGCGAACGTGGCCGCGAAGTGAAGGAATTCATCACCGATATTCTGGGCAAGGAAGGCATGAAGCGCTCGGTGGTGGTCGCCGCCCCGGCCGACACCAGCCCGCTGATGCGTCTGCAGGGTGCCGCCTACGCCACCACCATCGCCGAATATTTCCGCGACCAGGGCAAGAACGTGCTGCTGATCATGGATTCGCTCACCCGCTATGCCATGGCGCAGCGTGAGATCGCCCTGGCCATCGGCGAGCCGCCCGCGACCAAAGGTTATCCGCCCTCTGTGTTCGCCAAGCTGCCGCAACTGGTGGAGCGCGCCGGCAACGGCGCCGAAGGCGGCGGTTCCATCACTGCGTTCTATACCGTACTGACCGAAGGTGACGACCAGCAGGACCCGATCGCCGATTCCGCACGCGCCATCCTCGACGGCCACATCGTGCTGTCGCGCCGCCTCGCCGAACAGGGCCACTACCCGGCCATCGACATCGAGGCTTCGATCAGCCGCGCGATGAACCATCTTGTCAGCCCGGAGCATTTCCAGCAGGTGCAACGTTTCAAGCATCTGTATGCGCACTACCAGCGCAACCACGACCTCATCAGCGTCGGCGCCTACGTGCAGGGCAGCGACCCTTTGCTCGACAGGGCTATCGCGCTGTATCCGCACATGGAACATTTCCTGAAACAGGGAATGTACGAATCAGAGGCATATACTGCCAGTATGGGAAAGTTCTCCGAACTGTTCCCGAACGAAGGTTGATGAACAAAGATGATCAAGCCATTCACACTGCAGCCGCTGGTCCAGCTGGCACAACAACGCAACGATGCCGCCACCAAGAAACTCGGCCTGCTCAACCAGCAACACCAGAGCGCGCAGGCCAAGCTCGACGCGCTGCTGCAATACCGCAAGGACTATCAGTCGCAGTTTCAGGAAGAGGCGAAGAAGGGGATGGCCCCGGCCGACATGAGGAACTTTCAGGACTTCATCGACCGTCTCGACCAGGCCGTCAAACAGCAGACTGCGGCCATCGAAAAAACCAAGGCCGGCGTGCAGACCGGACGCACCGAGTTAATGGACACCACGCGCAAGATGAAGTCGTTCGACACGCTGGCGCAGCGCCACCTCGACGCCGAGAAGAAGCTCGAGGCGAAATCCGAACAACGCACGCAGGACGAATTCACCGGACGTTTTGCCGCCCACCGCGCGGCGGCCAAAGACGGCGACAAATGATCACAGGAGCGACACCATGACCAATCTGCCCATCACTGCCAGCACCGCACAGACCGCCGCACCCGGCAAACAGTCCGCCAACGCCAACGATAACGCCGACGCGACCACGCAACCGTTCGGCGAAGTTCTGGCGCGCCAGATCGCCACACCGGAAGTGAAAGTCGCCAAAAAAGACGACAAGCTCGCCGCCGACCTGGCCGCACAGATCTCCGGCGAAACGACCGATATCAAAAAGGACGACAAGACAGCGGCGGAAGTCGCCAGCACCTTGCCGGCCGACATGCTGGCCGCACTGTTGCCGCAAGCCATGACTGCCACGGTCGCCGCTGCCCCCGCGGGCGGCAAGACCGATGCCGACGCCGCCTTGCAGACGAAGATCGATATCGCCGCACGCAAACCGGGCAGCGCTGCCGGAATCCAGCAAGCCGAGATCACGAGCAAGGCCTCACCGCAGGCCGCTGCCGAACCGCAACTCAGGGAACAATCCTTCGCCGCCACGCTGGCGAGCTCGGCCGCCCGCACCGCGACCAGCACGGAAACCCTTGCCGTCGCCCGCGAAGCGAGCACTGCCGCCACTGTCGCCGCAGCAGCTTCCGTTGCCGCCCAGCAACCGAATGCCGCGGCGATGGCCACGATCCAGAATGCTGCCGGCATCGCCGCACCGGTCGTGCAGGCCGCCACTCTGACGGTCAGCACACCCGTCAATCAGGCACGTTGGGGCGACGAGTTCAGCCAGAAGATCACCTGGCTGGCTTCTTCCAAAATGGACCAGAGCGCCGAACTGCATCTCAACCCGCCGCAACTGGGCCCGCTGGACGTGGTACTCAAGGTCAGCGGCGACCAGGCCACCGCCCTGTTCACCTCGCCGCATGCGGCGGTGCGCGAAGCGATCGAACAGGCCCTGCCGCGCTTGCGCGACATGCTGGCCGACAACGGCATCACGCTGGGCAACGCCACGGTCAGCGACCAGGCACCGCGCGAACAGAACAAGTCCGATGCCCAGCGCACGGCCGGCAACACAGACAACGAACTGCGCGATACGGCTGCCGGGGGAAACAATGCAGCCCGGGTATCCCCAATCTCGCGGCATAACGGTATAGTGGACACATTCGCCTGACGGGGGAATTGGGGCCGGATTACGCGCTTATTCCCCCGATGCCAGACGAGGGAAAACACGATAATCCAAACTGACCGAGAGGAATTTCACAGATGGCAACGAAACCAACCAAACCCGCCGCTCCAGCCGCCAAAGACGAGGCCCCTGCAGCAGCACCGCCCAAAAGCAAGAAGATGCTGATCATCATCATCGTCCTGCTGCTGTTGGGCATTGCCGGCGGTGCGGGCTGGTTCTTCAGCAAAGGCAGCGCGCCGGAGGGCGAACATGCCGAAGCGGCGAAGGAAGAGCCCCATCTCGAAGCCAAATTCGTCCCGCTGGGCGAGAATTTCACCGTCAACCTGCAACGCGAGGAAGCAGCGTGATACCTGCAAGCCGGCATCACGCTGAAGATCCTGCAACCGGAACTGGAAGAGAAGATCAAGGCCACCATGCCGGAGATCCGCAGCAAGCTGCTGTTCCTGCTCTCAGGCAAGTATCCGTCCGAATTGCAGACTGCCGAAGGCAAGAAGAAACTGATCGCCGAGATCATCGCCGAGACCGATGCCGTGCTGGGACTGGGCACTGCCCCCGCCGCCCCCGCCGCCCACACCGCCGCACCCGCGCATGAAACAGGACACGAAGCCGCCGCCTCCGGCGCAGCCTCCGCACCGGTAGCAGCACACGCCGTTGCGGCCGACAAACCCAAGACCACAGGCGTGGTGGACGTGTTGTTCACCTCATTCATCATCCAGTGACCATGAGCTGATGCCATGAGCAATGAATTCCTCTCCCAGGACGAAGTCGACTCGCTGTTGCGGGGCGTCACCGGCGAAGCCGAAGAAAGCAAGTCGGATGCGCCGGAGGGAGGGGTGCGTCCCTATAACATGGCGACGCAGGAACGCATCGTGCGCGGGCGCATGCCCACGATGGAGATCATCAACGAGCGTTTCGCGCGCTTGTTCCGCATCGCGCTGTACAACTTCATCCACCGCTCCTCCGAAGTCTCGGTAGGCCCGGTGAAGGTGATGAAGTTCTCCGAATTCATCCGCAATCTGCCGGTGCCCGCCAACCTCAACCTGGTGCAGGTCAAACCGCTGCGCGGCAACGCCCTGTTCATCTTCGACCCCAACCTGGTGTTCATGGTGGTCGACAGCCTGTTCGGCGGCGACGGACGTTTCCACACCCGCGTCGAGGGCCGCGAGTTCACCCAGACCGAGCATCGCATCATCCAGAAACTGCTGGAGGTGGTGTTCCAGGCCTATGGCAAATCGTGGGAGACGGTGCAGAAACTGGAATTCGAATTCCAGCGTTCGGAAGTGAACCCGCAGTTCGCCAACATCGCCACGCCGAACGAGGTCGTGGTGGTGACGACCTTCGAGGTGGAGTTCACCGGCGTCGGCGGCTCCATCCACATCTGCATGCCCTACGCGATGATCGAGCCGATCCGCGAACTGCTCTACAGCACCATGCAGGGCGACCATGTGATCGCCGACAAGCGCTGGCTGCACATGCTCTCGAAACAGATCCAGTCGGCCGAGGTCGACCTCACCGCCGTACTCGGCCACGCCGAAAGCAATCTCGAGCATGTGCTGAGGATGCGCGTCGGCGATGTCATCCCGCTGGACGTGGAAGAAAACATCCAGGTGCTGGTCGACAATGTACCGGTGATGGAATGCAAATACGGCGCGTCCAACGGACAGTACGCGCTCCGGGTTGAAAAGATGCTCGCTACGGAAGGTGGTAACGAGCCGCTAACGGGAGGAAGAAATCATGGCTGAAGAGACCAAAGAACAGATCAGTGCGGACGATTGGGGTGCCGCCATGGCGGAACAGGCTTCCACCGAACCCGCTGCCGCAGCGCAACCACATGTGTTCGAGCAATTCGGCGGCGCCGGTGGTGCGACCGCGCACAACGACCTGGACATGATCCTCGACATCCCGGTGCAACTCACCGTGGAACTGGGCCATACCAAGATGCCGATCAAGAACCTGCTGCAACTGGCACAGGGCTCGGTGGTCGAACTGGCCGGCATGGCGGGCGAACCGCTGGACGTGCTGATCAACGGCTTCCTCATCGCGCAGGGCGAAGTGGTGGTGGTGAACGACAAGCTCGGTATCCGCCTCACCGACATCATTACGCCGTCCGAGCGTCTGCGCCGCCTCAACAAGTAACCGGACCGCCGCCATGCTTAGACACCTCCTTGCTGCCCTCGTCGCAGCATCCATCTCTCCGCTTGCCTTCGCCGCCGACGCAGTGCGGCCGGCCTACACCCCGCCCGCTCCGGCGCTCACCTCGGGCAGCATCCTGCAAGTGATCTTCAGCCTGCTGCTGGTGCTGGCTGCCGTGGTGGTCGTGGCCTGGCTGCTCAAGCGCATCAACCAGCCGCTGCAAGGCGCGGGTAACGCGCTCAAGATCATCAGCGGCGTCGCCGTGGGACAGCGCGAGCGCATCGTGCTGGTGGAAGTGAACGACACCTGGCTGGTGGTCGGCGTCGCTCCCGGACAGGTGAACGCGCTGCACAGCATGCCGAAAGGCAGCCTGCCGTCGACTTCCAACGCACAGACCGGCGACGACAACAAATTCCAGATGTGGCTGAAGCAGATGATGGAGAAGCGCAATGTCGGTTAAGAAGCTCATCGCCGCAGCTCTGTTGTTCGCGCTGAGCGCTTCGGCCTTCGCCGCCGAGACCGGCATGCTCGCACTGACCAGCACCCCCGCCCCCGGTGGCGGCCAGACCTACACGCTGAGTCTGCAGACGCTGATCCTGATCTCGTCGCTCACTTTCCTGCCCGCCATCCTGCTGATGATGACCGGCTTCACCCGCATCATCATCGTGCTGGGCCTGCTGCGTTCCGCCATCGGCACACCGTCGTCGCCGCCGAACCAGGTGCTGATCGGCCTGTCGCTGTTCCTCACCTTCTTCGTGATGGCGCCGGTGTTCGACAAGATCTACACCGATGCCTACCTGCCTTTCAGCCAGAACAAGATCACGCTGGAACAGGCGTACGAAAAAGGCAGCGCGCCACTGAAGACCTTCATGCTGCGGCAGACGCGCGAAGCCGACCTCGCCCTGTTCGTGCGCATCTCGGAAAGCCCGCCCCTGGAAAGCGCGGAAGACGTGCCGCTGAAGATACTGGTGCCCGCCTATGTCACCAGCGAGCTGAAGACCGCGTTCCAGATCGGCTTCGTGGTGTTCATCCCCTTCCTCATCATCGACATGGTGGTGGCGAGCGTGCTGATGTCCATGGGTATGATGATGCTGTCACCCGCCATCATCTCGCTGCCGTTCAAGATCATGCTGTTCGTGCTGGCAGACGGCTGGAACCTGCTCATCGGTTCTTTGGTACAAAGTTTCTATACGTGAGAATCGAATGACTCCCGAATCAGTCATGACCATAGGGCAGCAGGCACTGGAGATCACGCTCATGGTGTCCGCCCCACCGCTGCTCACCGCCCTCATCATCGGCCTGGTCGTCAGCATCTTCCAGGCGGCGACACAGATCAACGAGATGACGCTGTCGTTCATCCCCAAGCTGATCGGCATGTTCATCGTGCTCATCATCTCCGGCCCGTGGATGATGAGCATCCTGCTGGACTACATGACACGGCTTTTCAGCAGCATTCCGTACATGGTGGGTTAGCCAAGTGATCAGTTTCACCAGCGCTCAACTCACTGCCTGGTTCGCCGCCTTCATCTTTCCGCTCGCCCGCATTCTGGCGCTCATCGCCAGCGCCCCCATTCTCGGCAACCGGCAAGTTCCCGCGCGCATCAAGGTCGCGCTGGCATTTGCCATCACCGTGATCGTGGCGCCGACGCTGGACATCCCCACCGATCTCGACCCCGCTTCCGCGCAGGGGCTGCTCGTACTGGTGCAGCAGATCATGGCCGGACTGGTCATGGGTTTCGCCATCCGCCTCGTCTTCACCGCGGTGGAAATGACCGGCGACCTGGCCGGCATGCAGATGGGTCTGGGTTTCGCCACCTTCTACGATCCGCAGAACGCTTCCTATCTGCCCGTGCTGGCGCAGTTCCTCGGCATCATCGCCGCGCTCACCTTTCTTGCCATGGACGGGCACCTGTACATGCTCGCCGCATTGGCGGACAGCTTCCACTCCTTTCCCATCAGCGCTACCCCGCCCTCTGCCGGCGCGTTCCGCACCCTGGTGGAATGGGGCGGCGCCATGTTCAGCCACGCGGTGCAACTCGCACTACCGCTGATCGGCGCATTGCTGATCACCAACCTGGCGCTCGGCATCCTCACCCGCAGCGCACCGCAGCTCAACATCTTCGCGGTCGGCTTCCCCATCACGCTGGCGGTCGGCTTCATCACGCTGATGCTGCTGCTGCCGTTCCTCGCACCGCTGCTCGGCGTCTTCGTGCGGGAAGGATTCGACGTCATCTCGCGCGTGATGCTGCAGGCAGGCACACACTAGGCCTTCCCGCTTGCGCCGCCTCTCCGGCAAATCTTAAGTAATATTTAAGACAACGCGCGCATACTCCCGGCATCTGGTAGTAACCCAAGGGCCGCGGAATATGACCTCACTTTCATTACTGCTCTGGATCGTGTCGGGGATCGTGCTGCAACTGGCGATCTATTTCGGTATCGGCTTCTGGCGCCATTGGCAGGGCTATCAGGCGCTGCGTGAAAGCGCAACGGAATCGGGTCTGACCGTTTCGCCGGTGGCAGCGAGTGCCATGCCGGAAGAAGCGCCGCTGTCGGCCTGGTCGGGCTACCGCACTTTCCGGGTCGACCGCAAAGTCATCGAAGACGCCGCCCAGTCCGTCTGCTCGTTCTATCTCGTGCCGGAAGATGCTCAATCGCTGCCTGCCTTCCTGCCCGGCCAGTTCCTGACCTTCCGCCTCGATGTACCCGGCACTGCAGCGACCGAACAGATCGTCCGCTGCTATTCGCTGTCGGACGCGCCGCGCGCGGACGGCTACCGCATCTCGGTCAAACGCGCCGTGCCGCCCAAGGACTGCGAGGTGCCGCCGGGTCGTTCATCCAACCATCTGCATGATCACATTGCCGTCGGCAACCGCCTGCAGGTGCGCGCGCCCTCGGGACATTTCCATATCGACCGCAGCGATGCGCCGGTGGTGCTGATCGGCGGCGGCATCGGTATCACGCCGATGCTGAGCATGCTGAACTGGTGCCTGAACGAACAACCCGGACGCGAGGTGTGGCTGTTCTACGGCGTACGCAACAGCCGCGAGCTGGTGATGAAATCCCATCTCGAACAACTGGCCGCCGCGTACCCCAACTTCCATCTGCGCTTCTGCTTCAGCGATCCGCTGCCGGAAGAAGTGGCCGGACGCGACTATCACTTCGCCAGCCGCATCGACGTGCGCCTGCTGCGCGCGGAGCTGCCGCTCAAACCCTATCACTTCTATATCTGCGGCCCCACCCCGCTGATGGAAAGTCTGGTCCCGGCGCTGGAAGATTGGGGCGTGCCCGACGCGCACATCCACTTCGAGGCCTTCGGTCCGGCATCGATCAAACGCAAAGCCGCTGTGCCGCAGCAAGCCGCGACGATGAAGAGCGACATCGTGGTGACCTTCGCCCGTTCCGGCAAACGATTCCAATGGCAGCCCGATGCCGGCAGCCTGCTGGAATTCGCCGAAGCCAACGGCATCGCGGTCGACTCCGGTTGCCGCGCCGGCGGTTGCGGCAGTTGCCAGACCACGATCACGAGCGGTGAAGTAAGCTATGGCCAAGCGCCCGAGTTCGATCCGGAGCCGGGCAGTTGCCTGCTCTGCACCTGCATCCCGAAAACCAGCGTCACCCTGGAGGTGTAAATGACGACTTCGCTCTGGCGCCAACATATCCTGCCCTTCACCGTGCTGGTCGGCCTGCTGGCCGTCGCGACACTGGCCGGGGACTATCTGCTGCACCGGCTGAACCTGGTCTGGATCGGCCGCTATCTCGGCATACCGGGAACCATCCTGATCATCGGCTCGCTGGTCTATTCGCTGCGCAAACGCAAATACATCACCTCGGGCAATCCCAAGACGCTGCTCAACCTGCATGAGTTCACTGCCTGGCTGGGCTCGTTGATGGTGCTCATCCATGCCGGCATCCACTTCAACGCCATCCTGCCCTGGCTGGCGACGGTGGCCATGGGCGTGAACGTGATCAGCGGTCTGGTCGGCAAACTGCTGCTGGACCGTTCGCGTGCGCACGTGCGGGGCCAGCGCGAGCATTTCCAGTTGCGCGGCCTGTCGCGGCCTGAAGTGGAACAGGCGGTGTTCTGGGATGCCGTGAGCCTCGACACCATGACCAAATGGCGCAAGGTCCACATCCCCATCTTCATCGTCTTCGCCGTGTTGTCGCTGGGTCACATCATCAGCATCTTTCTGTTCTGGGGGTGGATATGAGCCGCACCCTCAAGATCATCCTCGCCGCCAACCTGATCGTGCTGGCCGTGCTGGCCTTCGTCTATCCCAACCTGATGGTCGGACCGGGCAAGCTCATCCCCGGCCACAAGCAACTGGAAACCGATTGCTTCGCCTGCCACAGCAAATTCGGCGGCGCGACCTCCGAGCGCTGCGTGACCTGCCACAAGCCGGAACAGATCGGCAAACTCACCTCGACCGGCCAGCCCATCGTCAAGCCGCTCGCTGCCACGCCCTTCCACCAGAAGCTGGTCAGCCAGAACTGCATCGCCTGCCATAGCGACCATGCGGGCGTGAAGCGCTTCCGCCAGCAAGGCCGTTTCGACCATGCCCTGCTCGACAAGGGATCGCGCGCGCAATGCCAGAGCTGCCACAAGTCACCCGCCGATTCGCTGCACCAGAAGATCACCGGCAATTGCAGCCAGTGCCACAACCAGGACAAATGGGTTCCCGCGACCTTCGACCACGGCGAGTACTTCGCCCTGGATCGCGACCATGACGCCAGTTGCGTCACCTGCCATGTGCGCAACGACTACAGCCGCTACACCTGCTACGGCTGCCACGAGCACTCGCCCGAGAGCATCCGGCGCGAGCACATCGAGGAAGGCATCCGCGATTACGACAACTGCGTCGAATGCCATCGCAGCGCTGATGAACACGATATTCGAGGTGGTTATGGAAAACGCAGCGGAGAACACGGCCGCGAAGAGGACGATGATTAGGGTGATCCGAATCGGAGAGTAGCCGAGTGATTCAGTTTTTGGGACTATTTCGAGCCTGACCCCTTAGACCACGCCGAAGGCGCGTCCCAGCGACCAAAGGGAGCGAACTTGAGCGTAGGGTTAGGCCGCTGGAAATGTGATGTCATGGTGTTTCTCCTCGGCGAACTCAGTAACACAACGCTGCAACAACTCCGCCTCCCTCGGCAGACGAACTCGCAACGACTCCAAGCCAGTGATCTCGACGTGTGGCGGAAGCTTAACATCGCGAATACATTCATCGAAAGCATCCCAATTTTGGCCGTAGTAGTCGGGAAACCGAAAAGCCTCGAAAAGCAAATCGTGCAACTCCTGACGCGTGCTCACTGATCCAACTTCAACCTTTAGCGCTTCTGGTGTGCGGTAGTGCATAAGCGGCCTAACGTAAAGTTGAGGGGCGCCGCGCTTTTGCGGCGTCCCGCTCGAACGCTGGGTTGGGCAATGCGTATACACGCGCCATTTCCTATTTCTTTCGGGATTTGTTAGCCACTTGATAACAGAAAAGACCGAACACCACTGAAATCATGGTGTAAGGCCCTCCAACCACAATAAAATCTGATGATGAGTGCGCGCCACTCCATAGGCAGAGAATTACAAAACTAGCTAAAGCTGGAACTACAAAAACAACCCAAAGTGGCTTTGATGTGGTTTCACCGTATACCGCACTACGCCAAAGAGATACAGTAAAAATAATTATTGAAAAAATTCCAAATAAATTTGTGCTCATTAATTTAACTTCCTAAATCAATAGTTGATGCCCAACGTTAAATTAAGGGGCGCGCGCAGCGCGTCCCGCTTGGATGACAGGTTAGGTTTGTGTGAAGTATGCATAGGCCGCAATTGCTACTGCAAACCAGAAGAGCATTCCAATTAGTGAAGCCAACTCAGCCTCCATCACGTAGTGTCCCTTGTCACTTCGTTGCAGCCGCCCAAAGCCAGGTTTAACAAATTCTCGAATTGGTGTGGGTTCGACATAAACCCTTCCAAGGCTAAATATCGGAACGAGTAGCCATGCCGTTCCATAACAGAACAATTGCAGCACCACTTCGACGATGGGCTGAAGGATGGCTTCGGCTATGGCGCTCAACGGCATCAGCAAACCTAACGTATAGCTAAGATACCGTCTTGACTGTCAAGCATGATTCACAGCCCAAGCGGGATCGAAAGGCATACCGGACTTCAGCACACCGTAAACAATATGCAGCAACTTTCGCATCACTGCGCCAATGATCACCATATTCGACTTACCTGCCTTCTTCAAACGATCGGCAAATTCCTTGATGACCGGATTGTAACGTCTCGCCACGATTGCCGGCATATACAACGCTTTTCTTAATAGCGAGTTGCCTTTCTTGGACAGATGCGGCTTGCCTCTTACCGAACTGCCGGACTGGTGCACGGTAGGATTCAGACCGGCAAACGCAGCCAGTGCCTTGGCATGATCGAATCTTTGCACATCCCCGATAAACGCCAACAGCCTGGCGATGGTCGCTTTGCCAATACCCGGAATACTATCCAGTAACGCTGACTGGTCTTTTAAGTCAGGATGACGATCAATGTGATCACGGATCAACTCTTCCACCGTTTTGATTTCCGACCTGATGGTGGCCAACACCGTCTCGATAGAGGGGCGGATAACGGCAGGTGCAACCTGCATTCGATTCTGTTCCTGGCCTTCCATCTGGGCGAGTGCGGTCAGGCGTTGAACCAGTGCCTGCAACTCACGCACATGCAGTGGTGGTGGCGTCCAGTGGGCCGGCTGCATTTGCTGATAGAACTGCGCGATCAGTTTGGCATCCGCCTTGTCAGTCTTGGCGCGTTTCAGCTGCGCACCGCTAAAACTCTTGATCTGTGCCGGATTGACCACGCTCACCTCGATGCCCTGGTCATACAGATAAGTTGCCAGTGCCTCTCCATAACAACCCGTGGCTTCCATGCACGCAGCCACTTTGGTGATGCCTTGTTTCAGCAGCCAGTGCGACAGCGTCGCAAAGCCATCCGGTGCGTTCTCAAAGATATGGGTCTTTTTGACTTTACCCGCAACCATCAGGGCGACATCAAACTTTGCTTTGGAAATATCGATTCCCAGTATTCCATTGTTCAAGTCAGTCATTGCCATCTCCTTCCAAGCAAACAAAAGGGAGCACTCCCTGCGGAAACAACACCCCGATTCAGATCAACCTTGTGAATGCAGGATCATGGTGAAAACCAGTCCTAAGATACCGTTCGATCTTGATGAATACAGGATGGGAGAAGGTCACCAATCTTAGCTACAGGCTCGATGGCCATAGGGGCACGCCCGGCATCCCTTCTCCCTGCTCTTTCGCGCCAGAGCAATTTAGCTCATTTCTGAGCCGGAGTTAAGATACAAGGGGCGCGCCGAAGGCGCGTCCCAGCGACCGGAGGGAGCGAACTTGAGCGTAGGGTTAG
>Ga0209417_1005659_pt1 | contig 13556 bp, 7 predicted proteins | sample RifGroF2_FD_184002 | JGI IMG/M metagenome (GOLD analysis project Ga0209417, IMG submission 184002) | Groundwater microbial communities from Rifle, Colorado, USA - Groundwater F2 (SPAdes) (version 2) | ecosystem: Environmental > Aquatic > Deep subsurface > Groundwater | place: Rifle, Colorado... | reverse complement strand
GGCGGCGCGCCAGCGCAGTGAATCCAACAAAAAGATAGAAGAGCGGCGCAAAGAATTAAAAGATTTTATTATGCGTTTTTCCGGCAATGCCTCCAAGGCCCGTCAGGCCACCAGCCGCAAGAAAACCCTGGAAAAACTTACCATAGAGGACATTGAACCTTCTTCACGCAAATACCCCTATATCAATTTTGAGCCGGAGCGTGAGGCCGGCAATGACCTCCTGAATATAGATCATCTGTTTAAAACAGTTGACGGGCAGGTTATGTTTGAGCGCTTAAATATTACCATTCAAAGAGGCGATAAGATTGCTTTTGTCGGCCCAAACGATCTGGCCAAGACCATATTTTTTGAGATTTTAATGAATGAGGCTCAGGCGGATAACGGCAGTTTTAAGTGGGGCTCTTCCACCAAGCGGGCATACTATCCCAGAGATAATTCCGCGTTCTTCAGCCGGGACCTGACTGTTATTGACTGGCTCAGGCAGTATTCAGCCAACACCGAACAGGAATTTATCCGCGCCTTCCTGGGCCGGATGCTTTTTTCCGGGGAAGAGTCGCTTAAGCCGGTAACGGTATTATCCGGAGGAGAAAAGGCCAGGTGTATGCTGGCCCGGATGATGGTTTCTCAGCCCAATGTGCTTATTCTGGATGAACCGACTAATCATTTGGATCTGGAGGCGATCACCTCTTTAAATAAGGGCCTGGAGAAGTTCCGCGGGACAATTTTGTTTTCTTCCCATGACCATCAGTTGGTCCAGACGGTAGCCAACCGCATTATCGAGATTACCCCTAAAGGATACATTGACCGGGTGGACACTACCTATGATGAATACCTGGCTAATGAGCAGATAAAACAACAGCGCCATGAGCTATACGCGGGGGCACAGTAGGGTCAGGCCTTGAATGTTGAATTTATTTTAACAATTATATTGTTTAGAATACAATACAGTAAGGAAGTGAGCTATGAATAAGATGGGTATAAAGTGGCTCTATCAGGAGCTGCCGGAGTTGATAACGAAAGGCATCCTGACAAAGGAAATAGCCGATAAGATGCGGCAGTATTACGGCGAGGTAAAAAGTATAAGTAAGACGACCGTAATGCTGATTATTTTAGGAACCATAGGAGCTCTTTTAATCGGCCTGGGGATAATCCTTTTGCTTGCCCACAACTGGGAGCAGTTTTCGCGATTTACCAGAGCCGTCCTTTCTTTGGTTCCCTTAGTCATAGGACAAGCCTTGGCGTTATGGGTTTTGTGGAAAAGGCCGCAATCCGGCGCGTTCAAAGAAGGCTCGGCAACTTTTTTGAGCCTCATGGTGGGAGCCTCAATAGCTTTAATCAGTCAGACCTATAATATCCCAGGAGACACAGGGACTTTTATTTTAACCTGGATGCTTCTTATTATTCCTTTGGTGTATCTTATGCAAGCGTCAATACCCGCGGTAATTTATTTAATAGGTATTACCGCCTGGTCCGGAACCCATGGGGATAACCCGGTTACGTCGGTTCTGTTCTGGCCTTTAGCGGCCATAACTATACCGCATTTTATCTGGGCTTTACGTCAAGAGATGTATGCCTTGCGCGCCGCCTTATTTTCTTTAGCTATGATTATCTGCGTTTCTTATGCCGCCAGTTTCAGTTTGGGAAAAACCTGGCCCGGCTCCTGGGTTATTATTTTTCCCAGTCTGTATTCTGTGTTTTATTTTCTTGGGCGATTAGAAGTTAACAAGATTACTACTAATTGGCAGAGGCCGTTACGTCTGATAGGGGCCATGGGGTTATTTATACTCGCGTTTCTATTTACCTTTCGTTATATCTGGCAGTATTTAGATGAGTATTCTTACATTACGAGTGAAAATATTGCCGGCATCAGCGCCCTGCCGGATTACATTGTAACTATAGCAATTATAGCCGGGGCACTATTGCTGTTCTATGATAAGGTTAAGCTTAAGAACATTACGATTTCATTGCCGGGGGCAGTTCCCTTATTAGCAATAATAGCTTATTTTTTTCGCGGACAGTCAATCGTTATACCGTTAACGATTTTTAATGTGTATTTATTTATTTTGAGCCTGAGCCGGATAACAGCCGGTATTCGCGGCAGTAATCTGGCGGTTGTGAATACCGGGATGTTGATGCTGGCGATACTCATTATCGCCAGGTTTTTTGACAGCGATATTAGTTTTATCATAAAAGGGCTGGTATTCATAATCGTAGGTATCGGATTTTTAGTTACCAACGCGATACTCGCCCGCCGAATGAGAGGTGCGAAATGAATCGCGGGCTGATTATCGGATTATTTCTATGCCTATCCTTTATCCAAATCACTACTCCTCTGTCCATGATTATAAAGCGGGAATCTGTGCTTAAGGCCGGCGCTCAATTTAAATTCAAGACCACGCCGGTTGATCCTTACGATGCCTTTAGGGGAAGATATGTTGCCTTGCGCCTTGAAGAGAATTATGTTCCGGCCGTGAAAGAAATAAAATTAAGCCGGGGCCGGACGGTATACGCGCTTATCACTATAGATAGCCAGGATTTCGCGAGATTTACTGCCGTAGTTACCGCCAGGCCGTCCGATAAACCGTATATTCAGACAAAGGTGCTATATGTCACCGGTGATAAAGTATATTTAGATTTACCAATTGACCGGTATTATATGGAAGAAACTTCCGCTCCCGCGGCAGAAAGAATTTATCAGGAGCACGCCCAACGCGGCAAGCAAGACGCCTATGTTATGGTGAGGATAAAAGACGGTTTCGCTGTTATAGAGAGTCTTTATGTCGGCGCTCAGACCATTGAAGACGCGCTGAGGCAAGAAAGAAAAAGATAAGAGGTTTGAGCCGGCCAGGTCTTGAAACTTGACGGTTACTTTCTAAACATGGGAAAACATATCAGGGATATCTTAGAGGAAAATAAATCCGGGAGCGAATACTAAAATCAATAATTAAGTATCGTGTCCCGCTAATCCGCTAATCTTTATGCGAGATACCGTTTGACTAATAAGGGCGCTAAGGAAAAGATGAGATAATGTCTAACGTTCGAGTCTGACCACTAAAGTGTTTTTTATGACCCAATTTGATAAAGAATTCAAAATAGTCAGTCAAAACGTTAAGCTTCCATTTGAAAGAATTGAAAAGGCTTATCAAGCAGTTATCAAGTATTTCGGGAATAATTGGTTTAAGAACAAAGGTAAAGATCCTAAAATTATACCCAATGTACTAGAAATGGTTTTGTTAGGTGAGTCACTTCTTGCTGCTGAAGCTATAAAATTCCCCTCAAAACTTATCAAGAAATTAGTTAAACCAATTAATCAAGACGATCATTTATGCGGTTTATCAGAGGCTCAAGTCATTTATAAATTGCACGATGTTGGTCTAAGTAATATTCAATATGAGCCAAGGATTAAATGGTTTAAGAAGAGGCCCGATATAGCGCATAATTTTAATTCTGAGATTGTCCAATATGAGATAACAAAACCAAAATTATCTGCTTTTGATAGAGAAATGTGGCACGAAAAGCAGACTTATTTATCTAATAAGCTAGCCGATATTATAAAATTGGGCGGTTCTTTTGATGTGTATTTATTTGAAGAGGAAATAAAGAATACAACCATAGATATAATTGTTGAAGAGAGTCTGAAATTTATGCAGGCAAATGTAATAGCGAGTGAGTTTCTTATCCCCAGAATAGCTTATTTGGTATTCGACCCTACAGGGAATATACAATTGGAAGGACACAAAACTTCTTATCCAGAAGTTAGGACAGATGGTTCTATGAGCGCATTATTGGTTGATTGTAAATTTGATAGATCTTCTAAGTACGAAAAAAAGTTCAGTTTTAAGAAACCTCTCACTAAAGTAGCACGCATAAGCTCAGTCAAAATAGCTGACGGATCAACCAAAGTAGTTATAGTAAGGGTTGCTAGGCCATCGGAAGATAAAAGAGTAACTCAAAAGATAATTGACGAAGCAACGCAATTAAGTGACAAGCATCCGAGTATTGTTGTTATAGAAATGGGAAGTACTAGTGCAAAACTAGGCTATTGGATGCAATTGACAAAGGAATTATTCGATTCCAAAATCTATAACTCGCCCAGTGCTGTATGGTTACGTTCATTACATTTAGGAACGCAGGAATTTGGCTGGAGGGAAGCTATAATCATGAATTCATATGCAGATAAAAAGTTGGATGAGGGGTTTGTAAGAATCATTATGCCAACTGGTCAGATAATAGAAGAAGTCAACCCAGATCTTAATTGATAAAAGAATAAAGAAATAAAGGGACTGGTTCTGTTTTTTTCCCTAAAAATTGAGAATGACGGGATCAGTCCTTGAAATGTGAAAGATTTGAGAAAATGATAAAGAAAAGGATTGCCCATAATTTTAGAGTTAGGTTGATTGAGGCATATAGTTGTTACAAAAACTTGTAATTTGCAGCAAAGAGTGATGTAATTGTATCAGATATTGAAGCGATTAATAAGCTTAATCGCTTCTCGGATTAATAATTTTAGCTTTTTTACCCTGGCGCGCAAGAGAAGAAATTAAAGCGAGGATGTAATGCCAAAAATATATGATAATATTGAAAACCGGCTTTCGAATGGACTGACAGATACATTAGGGCTTTCCAAACGCGGTGATTTTTGCGTTGGTTATTTTAATCTACGCGGCTGGCATGAAATAGCCGATAAAATTGGCTCATTAGCTGGTATGCCGGTAGCTGAAAAGAATGACCAGGTTCACCGGTATTGCCGGCTTCTTGTTGGAATGCAAAAGTTGCCTTCGGAAATATTAAGAGAATCATTTTTACGTGACGACACCTATATAATCGACCAGGCAGAAATGCTTAAATTAAAGAAAAAACTCGCGTATGAATTTAAAGAACAATTGACCATTGGAACCCCAATAGAACGGGATGAAATATATCTGCGTAAATTAAGCACACAGCTCAAAGAAAAAAAGGTCGTGGTCAAACTGCATTTAAAACATCAACTTCACGCAAAGCTCTATCTCGCTATTAGCGATGATGTCCGTGTGCCGGTAGTCGGATTTCTTGGAAGTAGCAATCTTACCTTGGCAGGATTATCCAGGCAAGGCGAACTTAATATTGATGTAATGGACCAAGATGCCGCCTCCAAACTTGCAAAATGGTTTGATGACCGGTGGAATGATACTAAATGCGTAGATATTACAGATGAACTGATACAGATTATTGATGAGAGCTGGGCCGCTGATAGACTGGTATCACCATTTCATATCTATTTGAAAATAGCTTACCACCTCTCTCGTGAGGCTCGCGCGGGTATTAGTGAATACAAACTTCCGAGGGTATTCCAACAAGAATTGCTGGATTTTCAGCAAAAAGCTGTTTTAGTCGCCGCTCATCATCTTCATAAACGCGGCGGTGTCATGATCGGTGATGTTGTTGGTTTAGGCAAAACAATTACCGCAACTGCGCTTGTCAAGATGTTCGAAGAAGACTTTTTTCTTGAAACGCTGATTATCTGTCCGAAAAACATTGTTGAAATGTGGGAGGGCTATGTCCATAAATATCAGCTCCATGCTAAGGTCATTTCACAGAGTATGGTACAAAATCAACTTCCTGATTTAAGACGATACCGGCTTGTAATTATTGATGAAAGCCATAATCTCCGCAACGATGAGGGAAGTCGCTACCGTTCTATTAAATCCTATCTTGAGGAAAACGAAAGCAAGGTTATTCTGCTTTCCGCAACCCCTTACAACAAGTCCTATGTTGACTTGTCCAATCAGCTGCGTTTATTCCTGTCCGATGACAAAGACCTTGGTATCAGCCCTGAGAGGTATATCGAAAGCATCGGCGGTCAGGTTCATTTTACAGCGAAGCATACGGAGACATTTATCCGAAGCATTAAAGCATTCGAGAAAAGTCATTTTTCAGATGACTGGCGCGAGCTGATGCGCCTATATCTGGTGAGAAGGACGCGCAGTTTTATAAAAAATAATTATGCGGGCACTGACAACTCTAACGGTCGTAAATACCTGACTTTTTCGAATGGAACAAAATTCTATTTCCCCGACCGTATTCCGAAAAAAGTAGATTACACATTCAATCCGAATGATAAGAAAGACCAGTATGCCAGACTTTATTCAGACGCAATTGTAGATGCTATTAACAGCCTTGACCTGCCCAGATACGGGCTGGGTAATTATATCAATCCCAAAGCCACGATAAAACCTACTAAAGAAGAAGAACTTATTATTGCCAACCTTTCGCGGGCCGGAAAACGGCTTATGGGTTTCTGCCGAACCAATCTGTTCAAACGGCTGGAAAGCAGCGGTTATTCCTTTTTGCTTTCTCTTTCCCGCCATATTATCCGTAACTTTGTATTCGTCTATGCTACCGAAAATAATTTGCCTATTCCTATCGGGAAAAACATTATAGCAAATCTTGATGGTTTTATTGAAGACAATGACACGGATGGAGACGGCGAGGATAACAGCATTACATTTATTCTGAACGAAGAGGAATATCTCAAACGAGCCAAACAGGTTTATGAGCTCTTTACCGGAAAATTTAAGAATCGTTTTGAATGGATACGAAGCGACCTGTTTATAGTTGATCTGAAAAAGTTGCTTATCAGCGATGGCCGGGAAATCATCATGATATTATCCGTTGTTAAAGAATGGAATCCGGATGAGGACAGACAGCTCAATGCGCTTTTTGAACTAATTAATGACGCCCATAAAAATGAAAAAATTCTGGTGTTCACCCAGTTTGCCGATACTGCCGGGTATCTAGGTGAGCAACTTAAAAAAAGAGGTGTTCAAAGCATTGATTGCGTTACCGGTGATTGTGACAACCCGACAGAATATGCGCATCGTTTCAGCCCGATCAGTAATGAAAAGCCGGCAATTAAAAGCACTGAAAAAGAATTGAGGGTGCTCATTACCACCGATGTGCTCAGCGAAGGACAGAACCTACAGGATGGACATATTATCGTCAACTATGATCTGCCCTGGGCGATTATCCGGCTTATTCAGCGTGCGGGACGCGTTGACCGTATTGGACAAAAATCCGACAAAATACTTTGTTACTCATTCCTTCCCGAAGACGGCATTGAAAAAATCATTAAACTTCGCGGCCGATTGAAAGAGCGTATCAAACAGAACGCGGAAGTGGTTGGTTCTGATGAGACCTTCTTTGACGGAGATCCGGTGAATATTCATGATCTCTATAATGAGAAATCAGGCATATTTGATGATGAGGATGATACCGAGGTTGACCTTGCCTCGTTTGCCTATCAGATATGGAAAAATGCTTTGGACCGAGACGTAACCCTTGCCAAGATTATCCCGGACATGCCAAACGTCATTTACGCGACGAAAGAGAATACCTTTGAAAAAGAGAAAGAAGGGGTAATTGTTTATACCCGAACTTCGGATGACAACGATGTCCTCGCATGGCTTGATAAAGAGGGGAAAATGATTACCCAATCCCAGCTTGCCATACTCAAAGTGGCGGAATGCAACCAAGACACAAAGCCGATATATAAATTGCCTGACCATCACAAGATTGTGAAAACCGCGGTGGATATTATCAGCAAAGAAGAGGTAATAACGGGAAGCTCGCTCGGTAAAAAGACCGGAGTTAAGTACCGGGTCTATATGCGTCTTGACCGTTACTTTAAAGAAAATGAGGGGTTATTGTTTGTCACTGAAGAGATGAAAAAAGCAGTAGATGACATTTTCAAGTATCCGCTTAAAGAATTCGCGCGAGACACGCTGAACCGTCAGCTTAAAGCGGGCATATCGGATGATATTCTCGCAAACCTCGTGGTATCGCTTCGGGACGACGATAAATTGTGTATTACTGATAAGGAAGAGCAGACAAACCGTCTGCCGCAGATTATTTGCTCCATGGGCATCAGGAACGGAGAGTAAAACATGGCGATTACTAAGGCTGAATTTTCCGCGTATATCAAGGAATTTCAGTTCAGAAAGCTTTTTAACGAAATGGGTTGGAACAATGATCGCGTCAAGCAACCCATTATTCTTGATGAAATTCCGTACAATTTAACTGCCATCGCGGAAAAGAGCGGTTTCAGGATATTTATCTGCGAACCGCCCTCTGGAAATAAAATCCCCGATTCGGCAACGCGCAAGAAAATTGAAGGTAAAGTGACTAAACTATTTCAAGAGCATCTCATTATTTTTATCGATGAGCATAGGCGTGAACAGGTCTGGCAGTTGGCGGCGCGAAAATCCGGCAGTCCGACAAAAATCAGCGAAACCCGTTACAGCATATCCCAGGACCCGGAACTACTCTATCAGCGGGCGAGCGGTTTATTTTTCACATTAGATGAAGAAGAAAAGGTCACTATCATTGATGTCACCAAACGGGTGGCGGATAATTTCCAGCAGAATAACGAGCGCGTTACCAAAAGATTTTTTGAAAGTTTTAAGAAAGAGCATACCGCATTTTTAAAATTCATAGAAGGTATAGACGACCAGCTAAACATGGACTGGTATGCCTCGCTGATGCTTAATCGGCTTATGTTCTGCTATTTCATTCAGAAAAGGGGGTTTTTGGATAACAACAAAAACTATTTACAGGACAAACTCAAAACCTGCAAAGAAAAAAGGGGCAAGAACAAGTTTTATTCTTTCTACCGAGACTTTCTGCTGGCTCTTTTTCATAAAGGACTTGGCGCGCCGGAACAGAGCCGTAGTGGCGATACAAGTATCGCCCTTGAGATTGGCAAAATTCCCTACCTCAACGGCGGTCTTTTTGACGAACACGAAATTGAAAAGACTTATAAGAAGATAGCCATAGATGACAAAGCATTTGAGAAACTCTTTGATTTTTTTGACCAGTACGAATGGCATCTCGATACCCGCGAAAGTGCGAGCGGAAAAGACATCAACCCTGATGTGATCGGCTATATCTTTGAAAAATATATCAATGACCGCGCTCAGATGGGCGCGTATTACACCAAAGAAGATATTACGGACTACATCAGTAAGAACTGTATCATTCCCTGGCTCTTTGACGAAGTAAAACGGCAATATCCCAAAGCCTTTGCCGATGACGGGTGGCTCTGGCCTATAGTTAAGGTAAGTGGGGATGAGTATATCTATGACGCGGTAAAATACGGAGTTCCGGAAAGCGGCGGGTTGTTTGATGATTTGCCGGCTGAAATACAAAAAGGGTTCGCATCCAAACTGGAAAAGAAAGTTGTGGATGGAAACGGCCCCTGGCTCTGGAAGCTCCGCCAAGAGTGGAATAAGCCCGCGCCTTCGGATATTGCCCTGCCTACTGAGATTTACCGTGAAGTCATAGAGCGGCGTAAACGCTATGCGGACATCAAATCAAAAATTACAAATGGCAAAATCAAAGAAATCAACGAGTTTATCACCTACAACCTCAATATCCGTCAGTTCACGCAGGATGTGATTGAAACCACCGGCGATGCCGGGTTTATCCGTCATTTTTACAAAGCCCTCTCCGGTATAACGATACTTGATCCCACCTGCGGGTCAGGCGCGTTTCTCTTTGCGGCAATGAATACCCTTGAACCGCTTTATGAAGCATGTATTCATAGGATGAATAATTTTATTGATGAATCAGGCAAAGGTAAGCATAGGTTTTTTGAAGAGACGATTGCTCAGGTGAACGCGCCGGAACACCCGAACCAGCAATATTTTATTTTCAAGTCCATTATTCTGAACAATCTCTACGGTGTGGATATTATGAATGAAGCGGTGGAAATCGCCAAACTGCGGCTTTTTTTAAAGCTGGTGGCAACCGTTAACGCCGACTACCGCAAACCAAACCTGGGGCTGGAGCCTCTGCCTGATGTGGACTTTAATATTCGTGCCGGAAATACGCTGGTGGGGTATGCAACGGAAGAACAGTTAAAAGATGCTTTTGTTGGTCAATTTGACTTTGATAATGATACGGAGAAGATAAAAGAAAAATGCGACATTGTCGGGCGGGCTTTTACCAGATACAAAGAGATTCAGCTTCAGGGCAGTACTGACTTTAAGGATTTTACAAAGGCAAAGGATGATTTGAGCGAGCGGCTGGATAAACTCCGTAAAGAGCTGGATCTTTTACTGCATAAACAGCATTACCAAAATGTAAAATACGACAAATGGCTTACCACGCATCAGCCGTTTCACTGGTTCGCAGAGTTTTATGAAATTGTGCAAGGGCGAGGCGGATTTGATGTGGTGATTGGGAATCCGCCGTATGTTGAACATTCTGTTCTGAAAAATTATAAAATAAAGGATTACATCACATCAAGCTGTGGTAACCTATTTGCTAATGTTACAGAAAGAGGCTTTCAGGTTCTAAAGAGCTATGGCAAATTTGGATTTATAGTTCCTATTAGCCTTACCTGCTCAAAAAGAATGAATCCTTTACAGAAAATACTTTTGAAAAGAGGGACTTATTTTTCTGATTGGAGCTGGAGGCCTTCCAAGCTTTTTGAAGGAGCAGATAAAGCAAATCTTAGTTTAACAATTTTCATTGTGACAAATAATAAAACAAATTTCTCGTCATCATACATAAGGTGGAATGCTGAGGCTAGGGATGAAATCTTTGACAACATCTCATATATTGATATTGATGAAATTCAAACAGGTAATGTACTTTCTAAAATTGGACTTAGGATTGAAAGAGATTTATACAAAAAACTTTCGAAGAATAAAACATTGGGTCAGTTTGTTTCAAGTCAATCGCAATTAATATCAAACAAACTTTATTACAGAAGAACAGGTGGTCTTTATTGGAAAGTTTGCACAGATTTTAGGCCAGTCGTATATCTTAATGGGGTAAAAACATTTTCAAGTAAAGAAGAGTCGCTTGATTTCAAAACAGACGCTTTACTTTATGCTTCTATTGCACTTTTATGGTCAGATGTATATTGGTGGTGGTATCAAATTAATTCAGATGTAAGAAATAATAATCCATCAGACCTAAAATCATTGCCAGTTGTTGAAAGTATTTTCGATGACAAAAAAATAGTAAAACTTTCAAAATCTTTGATGGAGGATTTAAAAGCTAATTGCATTTGGGATGAAAGGGAATATAAAGAAAATGTAAGTAGGTTTCAAAAGTTTTTCCCAAAACATTCTAAACCAATCATAGACGAAATAGATGCTGCCCTTGTGGAGCATTATAGTTTTACGGCAGAGGAGCTGGATTTTATCATCAATTACGACATCAAATATCGGATGGGCAAGGAACTGGACAGTGGGGAGGAAGGGGAATGAATAAAAGAGGATAATGTTGATGCGTAAATTATTTATAGCTGAAATTAAAGAAATCATTGTTCAATCGCGTGTTCGAGCTGTTCAAAGCGTGGATTTCCAACGCGTGCTTATGTATTGGCACATAGGCAAGTTAATTTTTGAAGAAGAACAGCATGGTAAGGCAAGAGCAGAATATGGTGAAAAGCTCGTTCGTAACCTTGCTAAAGAGCTTGAGCCGGAATATGGTAGCGGGTTTTCATACCGGCAATTATATTTTTGCCTTCAATTTTATCAGACTTTTCCAATTGTGAACGCGCTGCGTTCACAATTGAACTGGAGCCAGTACCGGCTTTTGTTACGCGTTGGGAATCAGGATAAAAGAGAATATTATCTGCTTGAAGCAGTTAGTAATAGCTGGACTGGCAGGGAATTGGAGAGACAGATAAACTCAGGTCTGTATGAACGATTGTTATTAAGCAACAATAAAGAAGCGGTTTTATCTGTAGCCCGCAAAGAGAAGATGCCTGAAGAACCACAGGAAATCATCAAAGACCCAATGGTGTTAGAATTCCTTGGTTTGGAGCGTAAAGCAAAATACTATGAAAGAGATCTCGAAACTGCAATAATCAATCATCTTCAAATCTTCTTGCTAGAATTGGGAAATGGTTTTTCTTTTGTAGCAAGACAAAAGCGGATGCTCTTAGAAGATGATGAGTTTTTTGTGGACTTGGTGTTTTACAACCGCTTGCTGCGGTGTTTTGTCATTATTGAGATCAAAGCGCAAAAACTCACGCATCAGGATTTAGGACAGCTGCAAATGTATGTGAATTACTACGACCGCACTGAAAAGTTACCCAAAGAAAATCCGACTATCGGAATTTTACTTTGCGCTGATAAAAATAATACAGCGGTTAAATTTGCCCTCCCGGAAGATAATAAGACGATTTTGACGAGTCAATATCAGTTGTATCTGCCAACAGAAAAGCAGTTAATCAGTGAAGTAAAAAAAGACCTGGAAAGATACCGCATGGGCAGGGAACAGGATAACGGGGATGAGAAATGATTGCGGCATCGCTTGGCAATAGGGAATTGCTAAAACTACGCAAGACCGTCTTCCTCTGTAGCCGGCAAATTCCCGCCTCGGCGGTGCTCAAATGCTACGATTGGGCAATCGAACAGCGGGACCAAGGCAACTGCGTTATCAGCGGTTTTCATTCCAAGATTGAGAAAGATGTGTTTCATTACCTGCTTGCCGGCACCCAGCCGGTTATTATAGCTCTGGCGCGGGGAATGAAAGATAAAATCGATACGGATTTGAAAGCGGCAGTTGATGCCGGAAGATTATTGATTATTACGCCGTTTGTAAATAGTGTGAAGCGTGTATCAGCAGAAACCGCGGAAAAAAGAAATCGATTCATGTTTGAACTGGCGGATGAGATTGCCATTGGCTATGCCGGCAAGGGCGGTATGTTAGAGAGGCTGGTTGCAGAAGTTAAAGGTAAGAAAGTAGATTGAAGACGCCCTCAGGCAGGGAAGAGAAAGATAGATATGAGGTGAAAAATGGACTCAAAGGCGAAAAAAATGGAAACAGTTTCATCGGAAAATAGGCAATTCCCTCCGTCACAGGCTTTTCAACAGCAGGCCTATATTTCCTCAATGGAAGAGTATACCAAACTCTATAAAAAAAGTATTCGCGATCCCGAAGGTTATTGGGAATCTGTGGCCAAGGAACTTACCTGGTTTCAGGAATGGGATAAAGTCCTGGATGAGAGCGGCGCCCCTTTTTACAAATGGTTTGTCAACGGAAAAACAAATATTAGCTATAACTGCCTTGACCGCCATTTAGGCGGCGCGACGGGTAATAAAGCGGCGCTGATCTGGGAAGGAGAAACCGGGGAACAGCGCACCCTTACCTATATTCAGCTCCACCGGCAGGTATGCCGGTTTGCCAATGCTTTAAAAAATATAGGTATTGGCCGCGGCGACCGGGTGGCAATTTATCTGCCGATGATTCCGGAACTGGTTATCAGTATGCTGGCCTGCGCCAGGATAGGCGCGGTGCATTCGGTGATTTTCGCTGGGTTTTCCGCGGACTCTATCCGTGACCGCGCGCTTGATTGCGAAGCCAAGCTTATTATTACCGCTGATGGCGGATGGCGCCGGGGTAATATTTTGCAGTTAAAGAATATTGTTGATGAAGCGATGCAGGAGTGCGCCTGCGTTAAAAACATTATTGTAGTCAGGCGCTCTCCGGATAATTCTTTTCCCTGCCATATGAAAGAAGGGCGCGATCATTGGTATCATAGCATCATTGATGGTGTT
>Ga0209417_1005656_pt1 | contig 13568 bp, 14 predicted proteins | sample RifGroF2_FD_184002 | JGI IMG/M metagenome (GOLD analysis project Ga0209417, IMG submission 184002) | Groundwater microbial communities from Rifle, Colorado, USA - Groundwater F2 (SPAdes) (version 2) | ecosystem: Environmental > Aquatic > Deep subsurface > Groundwater | place: Rifle, Colorado... | reverse complement strand
AAGGCCAGAATGCCTGAACCGGAACAACAGGGCATGATCCATTCTATGCTCGGCCAGGGAATTCCAGTAATCCACCTCCTTTATATAAAAGGCCTCGCACAACAGTACAACCTCCCCTGGAACCCCTCAACTCCACGCCCCCGCCCTCTCTTTCATCTTTCCTCTTTTTTCTTTCTTTCGCCTTTCGCCTTTTATCTTTCGCCTTTCTTCCTGGTTTATTTCATCTTCATCCTCCTCCGTTTCCGTCTGCTCCATAACAGGGAGTAACTGGCTAATGGAATGATATCTTTTTTACCTTTGAAAAACTCAGAAACACAGATTGCTATGAAACCATTCCTGTCATTTGGCATCACCTTGATTATCAGCTCTTTGTTTTTATTCAGCCGCCCGGAAGCCGTCGGCCAAACCGCTTCGGAGCCGCTGCTCCTTACCTCCTGCGGCCAAAGCCCCGGACCCGTGCGGGCAAAGGTTTTTCTGCAGAAACTAGGGATTGTCTTTGAATATAACGCACTGGCCAAAGCCGAGGACCTGGCAGCAAAAAAGAAAGAAGGTAAACCCTATAAAACCCTGATGATCGTTACCGGCGCCAGCCTCAAGGGCATGGGTGCGGCCGGCGTATCAATCGATGAGGAAATTATCCGTACCAAGGCGCTGATCGCTGAGGCAAAAAAACAGGGGATCAAAATCATCGGAGCACATATCGAGGGCATGTCGCGCCGTTCACAAGGCGCCTCGGCCGGCGACAACTCCGATGAGATGTCGATCGATGCCGTTTGTCCGGTTTCCGATTTCATGATCGTGAAAAAAGAAGGCGACAGCGACCAGCGGTTCACCACGATCTCAAAGTCGAAAAATGTTCCGCTGCTCCTTTTTGAGCTGAACAACGACATGCTCGAGATCCTGAAAAAGGTATTCAGCAAATAGGAGGCGGGTACGGTGAACATGTACACTTCAGCAGCCATCATCCTGGGCGTCATGGTTGTGGTATATATTGCAGCCCTGCGGTTCAAGCTATCCACCGAGCTGGCCATGCTGCTCGCCGCGGTGGCCGGGGCACTGTCGGCCGGGCACTGGTTCCCGGCTCGTCAGGTTGCCGAAGGCTCGATCACCTACCTGGATATAAACCTGATATTCATCTGCGCCACACTCTTTATGAATATCCTGAAAGAATCGGGAGGGGTGGCTTTTGCCGTTCGTTCCATAATAAAAACATTCTATAAAAGCAGGGTCATCCTCCTGATTTTGATCGCGTTCCTGCTGCTGATTCCCGGTGCCCTCACCGGTGCCGGCAGCGTTACGGTTCTGATTATGGGCGGCATGGTGTCAGTGGTACTCACCTATATGGGTGTGACGAAAATCCGTACTGCAGCAATCATTTTCCTGATCGCAGGACTGAGTGCAGCAGCCCCGCCCGTGAGCCTCTGGGCCATGATGACGGCTGCCGGGGTGAACATGCCTTACGTGGGGTTTTTCATGCCGCTGCTGATCCCCTGTGTGCTGGGCGCTCTTTTTACCATTTTTTACCTGGGCTGGAAAGGCAACAGGATTGATGTGGAAAAGGCGTTTGCCGAGCTTCCCGAGCCTCCAAAGAAAATGAACTGGGTGAGGATCATTATTCCGTTCCTCGTCTTCTTCGGATTTATTTTTCTGGGCCGTAAATGGCCGCACGACACGCCGGTTGTAGGAATGCCCCTGATGTTCCTGGTGGCCGCCCTGGCTGCCTGGCTGCTCTCCCCGGTAAAACTGAACCTCTTTAAAATATCGGCAGAAACCATTAAACAGCTTCTTCCCCTGATCGGTACCCTGACCTGCGCCGGCATCCTGGTGCAGATCATGACCCTGACGGGTGTCCGCGGGCTCCTGGCAATTACTTTTATCACCCTGCCCGTCTTTCTGGTGATCGGCAGTCTCTTTTTCTTCCTTCCGATTACGGAATCAGTTCTGATGTATGGAGCCGCAGCCGTTTTTGGGGTACCCCTCATCCTGCTGTTCAATTCCATCGGTATGAATCCGATCGTTGCACTCGCCGGTATGTCGGTGATCTGGCCGCTCGGCGATGCCCTTCCGCCAACCGCCATAATTGGCCGGCTCACGGTGGATGTGGCGGGCGCACAGGACAGCTATGGTAAATTTCTGAAAATGTGCATTGTACCCGCCATCTTTATCTGTATCATCGGAACACTTATGGTGATTTACAGCAAGGATCTTGGTTTTCTAACCGGTTTATAGAAAGGGAATGACATGGACACACTGACAACCATCATATCGGTTCTCTACTACGCCCTGATCGCCTTCATTGTGGTGCTCATCATTTACAATATGATCAAGTCCAAAGAATGGAAAAAGGAGATTATCTATATCGTGATATTGCTACCCTTCCTCCTGCGCTTGTTCCTGCTAAAATAGAGCCCGATGAATAAATCCGATATAGTAAGAAAAATCCTGATCGGGCTGGCCGGAGTGGTCGTTTTCGTTTTCTCCGGAATCAGCTTCTACCAGCACCGCCATCTGAAAGAACCTGTCGTCATCAGCGATGGCGTTACCCAGGTTAAAAAACTGGGCGACTATTTTGAGGGCATTAAAGGCTCTGTCAACGACTGCAATCTATATTTTCTGGAAGGTGCTGAGCCGGGGGGTACCATGCTGGTTCTGGCCGCCTCGCATCCCGAGGAACCGGCCGGACGGCTGGCTGCCTGGCTGATGGCCGAGAACGGCAACATAAGCAAAGGCAGGCTGATCCTCGTGCTCTCAGCCAACCGCAGCGCCACCCTGGTAACCCGTCCGGGAGGAGCCTACCCACCGGATTATACGATTACTACCCCCTGGGGCGGCCGGAAATTCCGGATGGGCGACCGCTGGTCGAGCCCGCTGGACCAATGGCCTGACCCTGAGGTCTATATACATTACCCAAGCCGCCAGAACCTGGCCTATGTAGATGTACGAAACCTCAACAGAGCCTGGCCCGGTCGGCCGAACGGCACCCTCACCGAAAAAACAACCTTTGCCTTCATGGAACTCATCCGGAATGAAAAGGTTGATGTGGTGATCGATCTTCATGAAGCGGAGCTTCAGTATCCGGTTATCAACACCATTGTCGCCCATGAAAAGGGACTCGATCTGGCCACAATGATCTCCATGACGATATCCGATTTTGAAGGGTTCAGCATCGGTACGGAGTTTTCTCCCAAGAACCTGCACGGCCTTTCGCACCGTGAGATCGGCGACAATTCGGAGGCCATTTCCCTCCTTTTTGAAGCTCCCGAACCCTTCCTGGATGCAACCCGCGGAATCACAGGCCGTAAGCAGCTTCTCGAGGGCAAGGACGAATTCGTGGTGAAGGCCGGAAAACACGGGCTTCTCTACGCACCCATCGACGAAAACGGCTGGCACATTGATGTACGCGTAGGACGGCATGTATCAACGATCCTGCAAACCTTCGAAAGCTGGAACGAAAGTAATCCCGGCAAAGAAGTGGTCTGTACCGGCGTACCGCGCTACGCCGATATCGTGAAGAATTCCACTGGATTCTATTTGAAGAATCCGGCAGGAGTTAATCCTTTGAGAGTGAAGTATGAATAAAAAATGGGTATTGGGTATCGGGTATCAGGTTTCGGGCGCAATGGTGTCATTCCGGTGCAAACCGGAATCTCCCGACAAGTGCTCCGAGGCATGGGATCCTGACTTTCGTCAGGATGACAGTTCTGGCCCGATACCCGAAACCCGATACCCGAAACCCGAAACCCTTTATAATTACCCATGAAAACAAAAATCTCCATCCTGCTCCTCGCTACCCTTCTGGTAGCTCAGATGAGCATTGCCCAGTTCATTCCGATCAGCGAAGCGGAAGCTTCATGCACCAGTATCATGGTTGGCAAGAAAGCCTCCACCGACGGGTCGGTCATTACCAGTCACAGCTGCGACGGGCCTTACCGCACCTGGCTGAACATCGTGCCCCACAAAACCTGGCCGGCAGGCGCCATGCGCAAGGTGACCTGGGGGAACATGTTCACTGAAACCCCAACAGACAAGCGGAATCTCATTGAAAAAGGTGTGATTCCACAAGTCGCAGAGACTTACTCCTATTTCAACGTTTGCTATCCGGCCATGAATGAAAAACAGCTGGCCATGGGCGAAACCACTATTGGTGGTAAACGGGAGCTGATGAATGACGATGGCATGTTCCAGATCGAAGAGCTGCAGTCCATCGCACTGGAACGCTGCACCACGGCGCGGGAAGCCATCAAGTTGATGGGTGAACTGGCAACCAAATACGGATATGGAGATGCCGGTGAATGCCTTACGGTCGCTGACAAAAAGGAAGTGTGGCATTTCGAGATCTTTGGCGGCGGTGTTTTCGAGGTTGGAGCCGTCTGGGCTGCGGTAAGGATTCCCGACGACCACGTTGGAGTTTCAGCCAACATTCCGAGAATCAGCACATTGGATCTGACTAAACCCGATTACTATATGGCATCGGAAAATGTTTATACCCTTGCCAAGGAGCTGGAATTCTGGGACGGCAAGGAAGAGTTCAAGTTCTGGAAGGCCTACAGCGGTCGAAAACCCTACTCAACCCGTGAGTACTACATTCTGAGTACGATGGCACCTTCCCTCAGCCTCACACCGGAAATGCCTGAGCTGCCCTTCTCGGTCAAGCCTGATAAAAAAGTGGATATTACGGATGTTTTCAAGTATTACCGGAATACTTATGAAGGCACCGACCTTGATGCCCTTAAAAACCTCAAGGTTCCGCCGGCAACCCGCTACCGCGGTCAGGATGCACAGCAGAACACCCCCGACCTGGTTACAAGCCCCGCTGTTAATCCCTGGATGGGCGGCGACCTGAGAACCCTGATCAATACGCTGAAACCGGGAACGGTTGAAAGCCAGCGGACCATTGCAATCAGTGGCTGCTCGTACAGCCAGATCTGTCAGTGCCGCGACTGGCTGCCCGACGAGATCGGCGGGATCGCCTGGTTCTCCTTTGACAATCCGGCCTGCAGCCCAAGAGTGCCGGTTTATTCAGGCACCCTGAGCCTCCCCGACAGCTGGGCCGTTTGCGGCCAGAAACAGTACCGTACCGATTCAGGCTGCTGGCAGTACCGCCGGACCAACCGGCTGGCTGAGATCAAGTGGGGACGGACCCGTTCTTATATTGAGAATGGAGTTCGGGAATATGAAGAAAAAGCTCTTCGGGAGATCCCCATGATCGACAAAATGGCTGTTGAGCTCTACAATGCCGGCAAAGACAAGGCCCCGGAGCTTGACGCCCGCGGGAATCCGAAACCAGCCGACTACCGGCTATTTCTGACACAGTATACAAACGATTTCGCCCGTGCCACAATGGATAAGTGGTGGGAAATGGGGGATCTGTTCTTTACCATGTTTGCGAGAGGATTTTGATGACCGACGACTGACGACGGATGACCGACGGAGGCTTTAGTGCTGTCATCCCGGCGAAGGCCGGGATCCCAACCCTCGGAGCAACTGGCGGGAGATCCTGACTTTCGTCAGGATGACATCGGAGAGCCCCTTACCCCTATCCTGATACCCGATACCCGATACCCGAACCAGTAACCAGTAACCAGCATGAAAACCATGAACCGTACCTTCATATTATTACTTCTGACCCTGTTTTTGGGGATGAATCTTTCCGTATTTTCCCAGGAGAAGGAGTATGAGAACTGCACCAGTATCATCGTGGGGAAAAAGGCTTCTGTGGATGGATCAACGATGACTTCACATTCCTGCGACAGCGGTTCCGACCGCACCTGGATCAATGTGGTTCCGCGGAAAAATCATTCCAAAGATGCCGTATGCCCGATTATTTTAGATCCAAAGGGTACCGAGGGCCCAATGGACCCCGATGCCATTGAGGCAGGAACCATCCCGCAGGTCGCGCTTACCTATGCCTATATTAATACGGCCTATCCGGTGATGAACGAATATCAGCTGGCCATCGGGGAAACCACTTTTGGAGGTAAACGGGAGCTGGTTTCCGACAAGGGCCTGATCGACTGCCCCGAACTTTACCGTCTGGCCCTGGAACGTGCAAAGACTGCCAGGGAGGCCATCACGGTAATTGACGATCTGACAAAGAAATATGGATACAATGATGCAGGTGAGTGTTTTACGTTTGCTGACCCGAAAGAAACCTGGCACTTTGAGATCCTCGGTCCCGGCAAAGGCAAGGTTGGGGCGGTTTGGGCTGCAGTCAGAATCCCGGATGATGAGGTAGGTGTATCTGCCAATGCCAGCCGGATCAGGACCCTGAACCTAAAGGATCCTGATAATTATTTGGCTTCCGAGAATGTATACAGTCTGGCCCAGGAGCTGGGCTGGTGGGACCCGGAAAGCGGTAAGGCCTTTGAATTTTGTTATGCTTACGCCGACCGGCGCAGCATGGCTTGCCGCAGGCGTGAATGGAGGGTTCTTAGCATCGTGGCACCATCCTTGAGGCTGGACCCGAATGGTGAAAACTACCCGCTTTCCGTAAAGCCGGAGAAAAAGCTCTCCGTTCAGGACCTGCTCGTCATGTTCAGGGACTATTATCAGAATACAGCCTATGATATGACCAACAGCCTGACCGTAACCGTCCGGGAAGGAAAAGTGGTTAAAAGCCCGGTAGCCAATCCGTTTATGACCGGTGACCTCCGAAACCTGCTGAAAGTACCCGGGGAAAGAACCATCTGTTGTGCACGGGCCACGTACCTGCAGGTAACGCAGTCGAGGGAATGGCTTCCCGACCCGATCGGCGGGGTTGTATGGCTGGGATATGACAATCCGGTTCTGACTCCGCATACTCCTTTCTATTGCGGGATAGCTCAAATGCCTGAATCCTATCAGGTTGACGGTCGTGAAAAATTCAGGAGGGATTGTGCATGGTGGGCGTTCCGGCAGGTGAGCCAGCTCTGCATGCTGCGCTACCAGCCGATGAGCAAGGACGTTGAACGGGTTTGGAAAGAGATCGAGGACAAAGCCTTTGCCAACCAGAAAGCGTTCGAAGACGAAATGCTGGCAATATATAAGTCGGACCCGGCTAAAATGAAAGAACTCCTCACCCGCCACTGCAACGATCTGGCCGTTGGGGCCGTGGACCGCTACTGGAAACTGAGTGAGGAGCTCTGGAGCCGGTATACCAATTCGTTTTGATGATCGGTTGCCGGTTGCCGGTTCCCGGTTACCAGTTGTAGAGACGCATAATTATGCGTCTCTACAGATCGTCATTACAAATTTATTATTCGCCTCCGAAAATTCCTATCGTTACCTTGGTGTCCAAAGTTGTTTCAAGGGTGAAACTAACCGGACTCTTATCGGTATTGCCTGTAAGGGTGGTGGTTATGGGCACCAGGGCATCCAGCATCAGCTCAAGGGTTGCAAAATCATCCTCACTGATGGTTTTTGAATCACCATCGTTGTAAGTCCCGTCCATCGGGATGGTTACGGTCAGGGTCTGCCCATTAACATCTGCAGTGATAGCCAGACTGGCATTGGTCAGTGTAACAGGGGCATCAGAGATTGCCGTAACGGTGATGGTCAGGCTATTCATGGCAAACCCCTGAATTTTTTCAATCATAGCCTGCACTCCGGCATCCTCGGCCGGATCGAACGTCTTAGATGCGTTGATAACGGCCGCGTTGGATTTCAGGAGCGGCTCATTAACCGTGACAGGAAGATTGATGGTGAAGGAAACATCCTGCTTAACGACCAGGGCTTCCTTGATTTTTGCACAACTGCCCATGGTGAGGGCAACAACGGGTAAAAGGATCAGCAAATTTCTAGTTTTCATAATGGTAGATTTTGTACTATTAACAGCTGTAAAGTGATTTGGTTCCCAAAGATCAAAAAAATGTATAAACAAACGGGTATTATTCTTGCATTAGTTGTGATAATGGCCGGCTGCCTTCCGAAGGAGGTTGAAGTTGAAGCTGATGGGGTCATTACCGATTCCAGGGATGGTAAAACCTATGCGTATGTCAACATCGGAAATCAAAGCTGGCTGATTGAGAATATGAATTATACCGATAAGGACAGCATCGGGTCCTGGTGTTACAAGGGGCTCGCAAAGAACTGCGATTCTTATGGCCGGCTGTATACCTGGGATGCAGCCCTCAAGGCATGCCCTTTTGGCTGGCACCTTCCGGAAGACGGGGACTGGAAGGAACTCGAAATCTATCTGGGAATGGATCCGATAGAGGCTGACAGCACCGACTGGAGGGAAACGGGCAATGTAGGCATCCAGCTTAAGGCGGTCTGGGACTGGAACTCCGGCGGAACCGGAGAGAATATCTCCCGCTTTACCGCTCTCCCTGCAGGAATCAGGGAACCTAACGGGCAATATTACTATATCGGCGATATTACCACCTTCTGGACATCAACCTATACCGATGAAGCCCATGCAGTTGGGCGGGCTATGATTTACTACTCAACGGGAGTATATCGCTGGAGCTATCTGAAATCAGGCGGATATTCGGTTAGGTGCGTGAAAGACTGAGAGGTTGCTGGTTACTGGTTAGGGCCAGAAGTTACAACCGTGTTCAGGGACGCGGTCCCCGCTTTCGCGGGGATGACAAGTAGAGACGCATAATAATGCGTCTCTACGAGGCATGGGATTCTGACTTTCGTCAGAATGACAGTTCTGGCTGTACGGGCCGGCTTTTATGCCGGCCCTAATTGGCAACCATCTTTTCCATAATTCGCATAAAATCTTCCGCCTTCTCCAACGTCTGTGCCCTGCGGCGGTGAAGATGGCCGGTTTCGGGGTTTGTGTTGAGGAAAGAGGGACCGCTGTATTTCCAGGTTAGGAAAGGAAAACAAATACCCAGTGCATGCAGGTAAGCCTTTATCCGGCTGGTTCCCCCGAGGCCGATTGAGTTATCACCCTCATCCTGAAGCTCGTCAAAAACGATTTTCGCGATAATCCCATCTGCCTGGTATTGCATTAATTGCTTATACAATTCCGATTTTTTGCTGATCATGCTGGCCCCTAAGGCAACATGAAAAGGCAGGCTGATTAACTTGCCAGACTTAATTTCCCGGGCGAGGTAGCAAGCGGTTTGGGCGGCAACGACGCTGCCATAGCTCGACGAAATGAGGAATAGTCCGGTATCCTGGCGCTCCATAACAGAAACAATCTGCTGGTATGGTTCCTTAAGGAGGCGGATTTTATCCGGCCTGGGCTCCTGTCGCTGCGCATGACCCAGCGCCCAGAAAACATTCAAAAACGGGTACCGGTTATAAATTCCCTCAACGACCCTGAAATTGGGACCATACCTGTCATCCATCAACCGGATAAAGGATCTTGTAAAAAGATTAGGCGATCCCTTGCCATGGTCGCCACCGGCAAAAAACCAAATCTGGTATTTCTTTGCATTGTCCATCATGCATCAAATAAACCTAAATTCTAAAAAAAATGTACTTTTCCACCTTCAAAAAAAGTATAACCTATGAGTCCAAGGATTATCAATGGATTGGCCGAATTTGAACAATTAGTCGGTCAAGAGATCGGAGTATCTGAATATCAGATAATTACACAGGAGCAGATCGGCCAGTTTGCTGATGCAACCCTGGATCATCAATGGATCCACCTGGATTCAGAACGAGCCAAAGCAGAGACTCCGTTTGGCGGAACCATTGCGCATGGTTACCTCACCGTGTCTCTGTTACCCCATCACTGGTCGCAGATCGCAGATGTCCGCAAAGTAAAGATGATGGTGAATTATGGCATCGAGGATTTTCGTTTCAAGGAAGCCGTCAGGGTAAACAACTCCGTACGGATCAGGGTCTGGCTTGATTCACTGACCAACCTGCGCGGAATCATTCGTACCCGGATGAAAGTGGTTATGGAAATCAAGGATAATCCCAAGCCGGCGTACGAGGGGTTCATTGTTTTTCTATATCACTTTAATGGTTAGAAGTGCACCTTTGAGATTCGAGTGAAGAGTGTTGAATTTTGAAATTGAGATTCAGGTTTATTCAGGCGATCCCTGGATCTGATTTTCAACATTCGAAACTCTGTGCTCGAATCTCACAATTGTTCCTTCCTAATTTATTTTCCGGTGTAGCTTCTTTCCATACTCATTAAAAAAGGCAGGGTCTTCTTCCTTGAGCAGTTTTAGTTGTTCCCTGCAGGCATCTTTGTTTCCCTCGTGCAGGAAGATTAAGGCCAGGTACCATCGGGAGGTCACCTGAAATTCGGTTCCTTCTGAAATCAACTCTTCGAACAAGGTCCGGGCCTGAGGCAGCTCATCGGAAAGAAAGAAATCCATAGCCTGATAAAACCGGTTGCCTGCATATTGAGTGGTATCAATAGCTGTGGTATCGGCCTGGAAAGTGGTTTTATACTGAGCAAAAAGGGAGAGGATATCGGGCTTTTTAAGGGCCGGATAAATGAATACGAATGCCAGCAGCAGGATTACAGGAGCTGAAAGCAGGCAGACCCTTGCCCGCCTTTTGTTCCTGATCTTTTCCGTTTCCTTTTCCTGAACATCGGCTTCCACAAGTATCATTTCCGCCAACTTTTCCCGGATCATGAATACATGGGTCACCGCGGTGATCAGATCGTTCCCGGGTTCTGCAGTAATATCCCTTCCAAAACTTTTCTGGAGTCCCTGCATCAGCTGCTCCTTCCTGATCCAGTATTGCTCGGGTGAATCAAAAGGAAGAACCTCCCGGATCAAATCCGGAGCCAGATCCCGACTGATATAAAACAGTAATTTTTGGTCCTCCGCGACAAGGGTGCGAATAAACCGATCGGCCTGCTTTTCCAGGCCGGTTAATTCGTGCAGTAAAAAAAGTTCTTCCGGCACCCCGAATGCATCCAGCCCCTCCTGCTCCGGCAATGGATTCTCCTTCAACCACCTGCCGATGTCCGATTTCTGCGGTCTGCCGTCAGCGGTCATAGTACCTTAAATAAAACAAGTCCCAGCGCAGCAAGAAAAAACACCAGCTGAATAATCAGCAGGAAATTGATCGAGCGATCTTTCTTCCGGACCCTTTTCTCAAGCATCTGAAGGTCTTCCGACCATGCCGCTTTTTCCTTCTCATACGCTAAAATCCGCTCCCGCAAACCACTAAGACCCTCATTCATAACGCGTTGCTTTTCCCTATCAGCATAAAGTTCCTTTTTGGCGGCTTCAAGTGTCCCGGTCAGGCCGGCATTGGATTCCTGGAGTTTACTGTTCTGTACCTGCAGGGCTGAAATTTTCTGCGCCAGTTCGTTACCCGCATGGTCCAGGAGTGAGCTCCAGAGTTCACCTTCCTTGTCGGCGCTTGTTTCGCTAACCATAAAAGAAATTACGGCCGGATCCGTGATGAAATCCTCCGACTGGATAAAGGTCCTTACCGTCAGTTGGTCAAGACTGGTGCAGCGGCTTATCGCAAGATATGCCTGTCCATGTAGAAAAGCCCCCGATCCGATGTCAAGTGCCATTTTTTCGAAGACCAGACTGGATGCCCCTTTAGCAAGAACCGCCCAAGCCGGCTTAACCGGGAATTGAGTCATCGTGCCTGCTTCACGCTTACTTATGCAGTTTTTCTCAGGATCCCATCCGTATTCCCACAAGGACCAGGATTCTCGTTCAACCACGAGGTGATTGTCCTCCGGTCCGGTCAGAATTTCAAGGGTATCTTCATTGAATCCCAGGACCCGGCCCATTGTTCCGGCCATCCATCTCCCTTTGGGATCATCTTTGATAAAAACCACATGCGTATCGGGCTTCAGTTTGAGTAACCTTTCAGCAGGGCAGCCTGAATCCTGAAGATAGTCGGTGAAAGCTCCTGTCTCCAGGGCTGGCAAGAGTTGCTCCTCACCGGGCAGGTCAGCGTATTTTTCAGCATTTATGCGATCAACGGTCAGATTGGACATGGCCAGAAGAATACCTGCCGATTCATCATTTTGCAATAAACCTGGTTGTATTCTGGAATTCAGCTTCCTGATGACGGTATCGTCTGGCCGGCCGTTTCGGATTTTTTGCAATATTTCAAAAAAGGCAGAATCGGGGTACCGGTAAGAATGAGCGAGCTCGATAACCCAAAGTTTAAAGTTTTTAAAAGCCGGGGCGCCAAAGAAGTATTTTGTCGGATAAAGGCCGGTCGGGTCCTCTGACGGAGGAACCTGAAACAGGTCGCCAACCAGCAGCAGCTGAATGCCGGCAAAGGGCTCACTGCTGTCGAGATGCTTCTTCAGCGAAAGATCAATGGCATTCATCAGGTCTGCCCGAACCAGCGAAACATCATCGATAATGATCAATTCGGTCTGCCCGAGGATAAGGACCAACTCCGGGTCCAACGGTATCTCTTCATCCTCCGGCAGAAAGGTGCGCTGAGGAAGACGGAAAAATGAATGGATGGTCTGGCCCCCGGAATTGATGGCCGAGAATCCATTGGGAGCCAATAGAATAAAAGTTTTTCTAACTGTTTCCATGATCCGGCCGAGAAGCCGGGTCTTTCCGGTTCCCGCGCATCCGGTCAGGAAAACAGAATTCGTGGTGGTAAACAGGGTCCTGATCACTTTCTGAGCCTGTGGATCATGACTATATTCGGCCAGCAGTTCGTTCATGGTCATCCGTTTAGATTCAATTCAAATGTAATAAAAAACCCCGCCTCTTTCGGGACGGGGTTTTAATGAAGAGAGGACTGATAATTAGCTTGCTTTTCCGCTTCAGGTAACTACTTTTACGGCCGTCTTTTCAACTTTTATGTCAAAAAACCTCACGATTACCCTGCTCCTTGCTACCCTCTTTACTGCAGCTGTCGCCCAGAAGCCCGCGGATACCATCGACCTGTCGCGGATTTCCCAAAAATCGGTCAGAGGCTTGGTTATCAAGGAGAAAGTCAGGTCAACGCAGGATTTTCAGTGTTTAAACACCTCCTGTTACCAGGCAGAGGATTCCCTGAAGTTCAAACGGCATCTGAAATCCTACCGGATTCGCGCCAGCCTGGATGATGTCTGGAATAAATACAGTTCCGTAAGTCCACGCGATGCCTGGACCGGCAAGCGGGTTAAATTCGGATTCCTCTTTAACCGGTTTCAGGATGCTTTTATCTATCCGGAAGAAGCCGCATCTCCAATGAATGTTGGAAGTATTATATATGTAAACCTGAAATTGCTGCTGGGATTAAAGAACCTTGGGGTTGCCTTTGAAGTAACCGGATTGGACCCTGAAAAAAAGATCATCCGGTTTTGCTATCTGAAGGACGGCATCTCAAAAGGCTCACAGGAGATCCGGTTTACCTCCGAACCCGACGGTACCACCGTAGTTACTCACGATACCCGTTACCACAGCGGATCCCGCTTTCGCGACCAGGCGCTGTATCCCCGTTTCCACGAACAGTTGGTTGGGGAATTCCACGAAAACCTGAGAAGGATTATTGAGGGTGGATAGGTAGGGGCGAGCGGCGCTCGCCCGTTTGGGCATAGGGGCATAAGGGCACAAGGGGCACAGGGGCATGGGGGCATACGGGCATGATTGAGGTCAATATACAAATCCCATCGTCATTCCCCGCCTCCCGTCTCTCAGTCTCTCAGTCTCCTAGTCTCCTAGTCTCCGAATCGTCTCCTCCACCCTTTC
>Ga0209417_1005651_pt1 | contig 13579 bp, 7 predicted proteins | sample RifGroF2_FD_184002 | JGI IMG/M metagenome (GOLD analysis project Ga0209417, IMG submission 184002) | Groundwater microbial communities from Rifle, Colorado, USA - Groundwater F2 (SPAdes) (version 2) | ecosystem: Environmental > Aquatic > Deep subsurface > Groundwater | place: Rifle, Colorado... | reverse complement strand
TATGGATAAAACAAAAGCGAGCGGAGCGATTATACTCAGGACGCAGAGAGTAAATGAAAAATCGATATTAACTATAATCGATGACGGTATGGGGATGAAAGAAGAAGTCAAATTACGCATATTTGAACCGTATTTTACTACCAAAGAAATCGGACAGGGCACCGGGATCGGGTTGTACGGGGCAAAGACCCTGCTTAAAAAGAACAGTGCTGAAATAGAATGTGAGAGCGAACCGGGAAAAGGCACGACCTTTACGATGACATTCTCCAAGGCATACGAGGAAGGAACAGAAACAACAGGAGGTGAACAGCACGCTGTGTCCCACACTAACAATATCGATTCATAACGACATTAATCAAGGAGTAAATTATGAAAAAAGTTTTGGTTTATGATGAAAATACAGAGGATTTTGAACGGCTTCGGTCAGCAGTACCAGGAAATGAATATATTATTGCACAGGATAAGGATAAAATGTGGGAACTGGTTAAGAATGAGGATTACCATGTTATCCTGGCTGACCTGAATATGGGAATGAGCATTGATGCCCGCTTTCTGGCGTTGCTTAAGGCACCGCCTATTGATAAACCGGCACTCATTTACACAAACGTGTTTGGAATGCCAGAACTTAAGAGATCAATGAACCTCCGGGCGAATAATTACATCTTGAAATCAAATCCGTACAACGAGATAGCTGAAGCCATAGAAAATGCAGAATTCCATGAGCAGTACCGGAATACATATACATTGGGCAGCAGTCTGGGATACGCGGATATGATGAGGGTAAAAAAAGATGGTGAAATAGCGGGGTGCCTGGGAGGACAAAAAGTTTTCAAAACTATAGGAAATAAGCCGATAAAAGATTGGACGGAAGAAGACCTATTCAACATAACCGCCGCTGGTGAGTATACTTACGAAGGCACCGGCAGTCTCAAGATAATTAGAAGAGGCGAAAGAACAAAGAGCACAGAACGGAACGTTATATTGTTTGTGGATGATGAAGAACTACTTAGGGACATGCTGAGCCTGGATATTGAAGATCTATTCCGGGAAGCAGGTACCGATGTAGAAATAGTGCGGGCTGGTAGCGCGGAAGAAGCCATTGATGTTTATACAGCAAATAAGAACAGGATTGCGATGAGTATTATCGATATGCGAATGCCGCTTTTCAAAGCTGATGGTGGTATGGTGAGTAATAGTGCCGGAGTCGATGTGTTACGTCGGATAAGGTTTAATGAACCACAGTGCGAATGTATTATTCTGACTGGGTTTTCGTATTCAAAGGAGCTATGTGAGTGTTTCCGGTTAGGTGCTTATGACCTGTGTGATAAGGAACGGAAGGATATATTCTTTGGGTCAGTCATGGAAGGATTCAAGCAGGGACAAAATAATTATCGGGAATATGAGGAAGCATCGTATGTAATGCAATCGTATTATAGACAATCATTTGCCGGAGCGCTTGTAACAGAACTGCTCCATCTTCTTGGACGCACACGAGAATTAAGCTTTGATGACAAGCTTAGGATTATCGAATTTGAATATATGATAACTAAGGTGCTCTAATGAGGAAATTACTTATTGTCGATGATCAGCCATTGGTTGTTTTCATGCTGGAACAGGTTTTAAAAACCAGGTATGAAGTGATCATCGCACGCAGTTATACAGAAGCCGTACGGACATGGAGAGAACACGAAATAGAAATACTTATAACCGATGTTAACCTGAATGACTTTAAGTCCGGGATCGATTTCGTAGCCGAACTTAAGGAAAACAGACCTTCTTTGATTGCGTTTATTTGCAGCGGTGAATGGGCGAATGGAAAGAAAGTGCGGACTAGATTCAGAGATGATGAACTGGTCCGTTTCTTAGAAAAACCGGTGGATATAGGCAAAGATCGAGCAATACATAGAGACAGCTTTAAAAAAGAAACAAGAAAGAAATACGTGAAGTCCGAGCTTATGAAGAAAACTTTTGTTCAGCGTAGTCGATATCGGTTGCAAGGAACTTCTTTACTTGTTCATCAGGGATTTTGCCGATTAGTAATTTGATCTGCGAAATGATCTCCCCGGTTGAAGGTGTCGATGGAATATCTTCAAACGAAACACTGTCAAAATTTCCTGCCTGTATCCTCTCATAAAGAGGCAACATCTTTTTCAGGTTTTTGAAGAACCTTTTATTCCTTTCAATTTCATAATGATCTATTGTCCGTTGCAAAAGCAATTCGTTATACGAAATCTCATCAAGACTCATAAGTTGTGCGAACTTTTCCATTTTCTCTTCGGAAAACAGCGTACCTTTATTTTCTATGTTTGTAATAAACGCGGCAGATATCTCCATTTTATCCGCAAGCTGTATCTGGTTAAGTTCCTTAGACGTACGATAGTGCTTAATATATTCTCCAAATGATCCAAGATGTAGCATGATAATTCTCCTTTTTGGTTGACGGTTAACAGTCCACCGTCCACTAATTATAAATATATCAAAACAACTCTTCTTTAACAAGTCAGTTAAACAAATTAACAAATAACACAATTTATCGTTGCAAGTATTATTACTCTCCATACGATATATCAACAAACAGAGAAGTTAAATGCTCTTACAGATTTGTTAATTACACCAAGGGGGAGATAAAAAATGAAATGCAAACAAGCAATTAATCCTACTACTACCGCTGAAGGGACCTGCGTGAACATGTTCATGGACCTTTACGAGGGACTATCGGACATATATCTGGAAAAAGCGGAAAAGGCAACTACAGAAGAAGAGAAAAATTACTACTACAACAAAGTACTGTATTACTCAGGACTCAGAGCAGTTTTAAAAGATCGACACATCTCGCCGCTACGGCTCACTATGAATCCTGCACTCATTGGTCGATCCGAAGATGACAAATAACTTAATTAGAGAAGGTTTCGCTATGAAAAACAAAGGTGATTTTTGGGAAGCATTGGAAAAAGCTGGCTTGGTTATCGGGGCAAAATATATGCAGTATCTATCAAATAAATATGTAGCAAAAGCCGAAAGAGTACCTGGTGTTGACGAAAAAAAGCATTGCTACAACAAAGTACTGCTCTATTCGGGCCTGAAGGCGGTTGTGGAGTCTTTCATTTAAAAACATAAGCTATTTGATAAAAACAAAGAGGTTTTTATCGAGTATTTACTTGAGAAGTATCAATGTACTTCTATTAGTGAAAGAAAAATCTCCTTCATAAGTATATCAACCGATACTTTTTCCGGTTAATTATGGGTATTAATGATATTAAAGCAAATACAAGAGATATTTATTTTTCTTATCCATATCTTTATACTTGACTCTATGTTATCATTTTGCTAACGAAATAACCAAAATGAATAAATTTCGCAATAACCTTTAACGGATTAACTCAGAAAGAGCTTACCGCCAAAGCCGAAGCTTCACTCTCTAATATTTCTTAATATGAATCAGGAAACCTTTTTCACCTGATAAAAAATGGTTTTATTTTAAATAAGAACTCACAATTTCAAGACAGATTCCAGCTTGATATTTTTTTAGTATTTGAAGGTAACTATATCATCAATTTTTCTGAGGAAGTGAAAAATGGATGTAGTGTAAAAAAAAACCTTAAATGACGGTTAGTCACACAAAGAAATATTTAGAAACGCCCTTTTCGACAGATAGCAGCAATAGAGACTGATCGTTGGAAGTTGCGCAGACTCGTACCGATTGGAGAATTTATGGAGCAGCCTTTAAGAGCGGAATTATTTAGTATGGAGCAAATGGCCGAGTATGCAAAAGGACTTGCCCAGAGGCATGAACATGAAATCATACGCAGTCCTGACCGCCTTTTGCCTCGCCTTTATGAAAATGAAAAGCTTTTATTGGAAACATATCAGTTGTTACAAGTTGAGGCTGTTAAGAATAATCCCCTTCTCCCCGCTGAAGAGTGGTTTTTGGATAACTTTTATATTATTGAAGAACAAATTCTAATCTCACGCAAACATTTGCCGAAATCTTATAGTCGGGAATTGCCCAGTCTTAAAACCGGTAAAACTAAGGGTTTCCCTCGTGTTTATGCTATGGCATTAAAGGTGATCTCTCATGGAGATGGCCGAGTGGATGAAGTTGGCCTCAGTGCTTTTGTTGACGCTTACCAAACTACTGTTACTCTAACACTTGGTGAATTATGGGCCATCCCGATTATGCTTCGGCTGGCTCTTATTGAAAACCTGCGCCGGGTAGCGACAAGAATTGCTGCCAGTAAATTAGATCGTAAACTAGGGGATTATTGGGCTGACCGCATGACCACTGTATCCGAAAAAGACCCCAAAAATCTTATTATAGAAATCTCGGATATGGCTCGATCAAGCCCTCCGATGTCCAGTGCATTTGTGGCGGCACTTGCGCGCCGGCTTCAAGGTCAGAGCCTGGCTTTACCTATGACGTGGATTGAACAACGTTTAACCGAATTTGGGTTTAATGTTGAACAGATGGTTCACATGGAAAATCAGAGACAGGCTGAAGACCAGGTTTCAGTTAGTAACAGTATTGCTAGCTTGCGGTTTTTAACTGCTATAGATTGGAGGGGGTTTGTGGAAGCCTTGAGTAAGGTAGAGCAAACCCTTTCCTTTGATCCTATGGGGGTCTATTCCCGCTCTGATTTTGCTACTCGCGACCGGTGTCGACACCGGGTGGAATTATTGGCTAAACGTTGCTCACTACCTGAAAAGGATATCGCAGCCAGGGCCTTAGATCTTGCTCAGCAGTCGGTGGCAGTTAATGGACTGGATAATCGAATGTCACACGTTGGTTACTATTTGTTGGACCACGGTATTGTTCAGTTGGAACAATTGGTTAAGCCCAAATTCACGATACGTGAGCAGCTAGAACGTTTTATATGCAGGTTCCCGCTTTTTTTATATTTAAGTTCAATAGGATTGTTTACACTCTTATTTATGGGGATAATTTTATTAAATATACATCACATTCCTGGTCTCCCGCTTTGTTTAACCGGTATTTTGGTACTTATCGGTGCCAGCCAGCCGGCGGTCAATCTTGTTAACTGGCTGACAGCACGACTAATTAATCCAGGGGGCCTTGCCCGTATGGATTATTCCAAAGGCATCCCCCCGGAAGCCCGAACACTAGTAGTCATTCCCTGCATGTTATCTAGTCCCGAAAATATCTCTTCTTTGCTGGAGAATCTTGAGGTTTTATACTTGGCTAACCGGGATAATCTTTTACATTTTGGCCTGGTGACAGATTTTCAAGATGCACCACAGGAACAATTGTCCGAAGATAACAATTTATTCGAAGCTGCAAAAACCAGGATCGAGGACTTAAATGCCCGGTATCCTCAGGATCAGGCTGAAAAGTTTTACCTTTTTCATCGACCGCGCCAATGGAATCCCCAGGAGAATTGCTGGATGGGACGGGAACGCAAGCGTGGCAAATTGGAGAACCTTAATATTATTATTTGCGGGGGTATGCCAGAACCAGGAACAGTAATAGTTGGGGATACCTCTATTCTTGAATTAGTGAAGTATGTAATAACCCTAGACACGGATACACAGCTCACGCTTGATTCAGCCAGAACTCTTGTTGCGACAATGAACCATCCGCTAAACCGACCGCAATATGATGATGAGTCAAAAAGTGTCTGCGCGGGTTATGGCATTTTGCAGCCTCGCATGGAAAATAGTATGAATGCCGTGAGTAAATCCTGGCTCGTAAAGTTGTTTGGGGGGCAAGTAGGCATTGATCCGTATACCTTGGCTGTATCCGATGTTTATCAGGATTTGTTTCGGGAAGGTTCTTTTGTTGGTAAAGGTATCTATGATGTGGATGTGATCCATAAAGTCTTAACCAAGAGATTCCCGGTGAATCGTGTTTTATCTCATGATCTGCTGGAGGGTGGATATGTTCGTTCCGGACTTGTAAGCGATGTAGTGCTGTATGAACATTATCCATCTCATTACCTTGCTGATGCCCAACGACGCCATCGATGGATCAGAGGCGATTGGCAAATTGCGCGTTGGCTATGTGCCCGTGTGCCTGGATTAGATGGCACAATAAAAAATCCTTTGGGATCAATTTACCGCTGGAAGATTTTTGACAATTTACGTCGCAGTTTGATAGCTCCGGCTCTTATCACGCTGCTTGCTATTGCCTGGTTGATGCCGTTATCAGCTGGATTGTTCACGTTTCTCTTTCTGGCTATGTTTTTTTTACCGCCTTGTCTTTTTGCTGTTGTTGCTGTGCTATTTCAGAAACCACAAGAACTTTTATTTCTGATTCATGTTCGTTACATATTCCAGGATCTTTATCGAAACCTGGCAAGGTCCATGATACGTTTGGCATTATTACCATACGAGGCCTATTATTGTCTTGATGCAATTATCCGTACATGGTTCCGATTATGGATTACCCATAAAAACCTATTAATATGGTGTCCATCTAATAACTCCAGCCATAACAGCATGGGACTTGCCCATGTATGGAAATCTATGGGGATGTTATCAGCACTGTCTTTTGGGGTTGGGCTAATAATACTTGGCAAGCCTGAAATACAACTTGCACCGCTTGCATTGATTGTTTTATGGTTTTTTTCGCCCCTTTTGGTTTGGTTTATTAGCAGTCCGCAGGTAGTTCATATTAATAATATTTTACCTGAGCAGACACTATTTCTGCATAAGCTGGCTCGGCGTACATGGCAGTTTTTTGATTCTTTTGTTAATGAAGAAGATAATTGGTTGCCGGTGGACAATGTCCAGGAAAAACCCTTATCCTCAAAGGCGCACCGTACATCTCCTACAAATATCGGGATGTATTTGCTTGCAAATCTGACGGCATATGACTTTGGATATATCTCTACAGAGAAACTGCTATCCCGTGTAACCAGAACCATACATACGATGGAAAATATGGAGCGGTTCCGAGGGCATTTTTACAATTGGTATGACACTCAAACTCTGCAACCTTTAGGTCCATTATATGTTTCAAGTGTAGATAGCGGCAACCTCTCAGGTCATTTGTTAGTTTTGAGGCAGGGATTACTCGCAATGCCTGATCATCCTGTTGCTGGGGTAAGGATAGCGGAAGGATGGCTTGATACCTATGCTATTTTCGAAGAAACAATGGGCAACTCAGGGCATAAGTATTCTTTAAAAGCTGCAGATAATCTTAAGAAATTATTTCAACAGTTGGAGGTTATCCCGGCAGGACTTGGAGATCGACTCAATCAGCTTCATCTTTTGCAAACCTTGAGCACTGAACTATGCGCCGGACTTTCTGAATTCCCAGAGGCTTTCTTTTGGATGGATTCCCTGAAGCAGCAATTCCGGGATCATCAGGAAGATATTAGGTTTATGGCTCCCTGGCTAAGCTTACCACTACCCGATGAAGAATTCTGGAAGGATGAAAATGAAGTCGCAGCTCAGTCTCTTGATAGAATCAAAGCTATCTGGGAAATGCTTAATAATACTCCGACATTGAGAGATATTGCAGGCCTTGGATCTCAGGTTTTGCCATTGATTGCGCAGCTTGTATCGATACAGGGCCAGAAAAAACAGGATACCTGGTTGTCACAGTTACAGAAATCAACCGTTGACGCAGTAAATAGGGCAATGGCTAGGATAGCTGCATTAGAAAAGCAAGCCCAGCTGTGCAGCTCATTAGTTGAAATGGAGTACGGTTTTTTATACGATTCATCCAGACACCTTTTAGCTATCGGTTACAATGTCAGCGAACACAGGCGTGACGAAGGTTATTACGATCTGTTAGCATCAGAAGCTCGTTTAGGTAGTTATGTTGCAATTGCTCAAGGATATATACCCCAAGAAAACTGGTTTTCACTTGGACGGCAATTGACCATATCAGGGAGGTTTCCGGTTTTGCTCTCCTGGGGCGGTTCAATGTTTGAGTACCTGATGCCTTTATTGGTAATGCCTACGTATAAGAACACGCTGCTTGACCAAACATTCTATGCAGTCGTCTCAAGGCAAATTGAGTATGGGAATGAACGCGGTGTTCTCTGGGGAATATCTGAGTCCGGCTACAATATAACTGACGCGAACCTGCAATATCAATATCGAGCTTTTGGCATTCCTGGGCTTGGGTTTAAACGCGGATTATCCGATGACCTTGTGATCACGCCTTATGCTTCTGCTCTTGCTTTAATGGTGAAACCAGATGCAGCTACAGAGAACTTGCAGCGTTTGGCTAAGTCTGGACTTCAAGGTCGATATGGTTTGTATGAAGCTGTAGATTTCACTCCGGCGCGTTTATCAAGTGGCCAAAAGTTTGCGGTAGTAAGCTCTTACATGACCCATCACCAGGGCATGGTTTTGTTATCTTTATCATATTTTCTTCTTGGGCGTCCGATGCAAAAACGCTTTCATTCCGAACCAAGATTTTTAGCTGCTGATCTGTTACTTCAGGAGCGGGTTCCGAAGGTTACTCCTGCATATCCACATGCTTTTGAAGTTACTGAGCGACCATGGCAAACCATGGAAAGGCAATCACTGCTGCGTATCTATAATACGCCAAATACACCGTTTCCTGAAGTTCACCTATTATCCAATGGACGATACCAATTGATGGTAACTCAGGCTGGTGGCGGATATAGTCGTTGGAAAGATTTTGCATTAACACGCTTCCGAGAAGATGCGACGCTGGATAATACCGGATTATTTTGCTATATCCGTGATGTCGAGAGGAATGAATCTTGGTCCGCAGCATATCAGCCTGTCTGTAAGTCAGCCAAAAATTATGAAGCAATTTTTTCTCAGGCCAGAGCGGAGTTCCGTCGTCGAGATCAGGAACTGGATACTCATACTGAGATCGTAGTTTCTCCAGAAGATGATATTGAAATGCGGCGCATTCGTATCACAAATTATTCCCGAAAACCGCGAGTGCTTGATGTGACATCTTATGCTGAAGTGGTCCTTGCTCCGGCAGCGGCTGAAATTACACATCCGGCCTTTAATAATTTATTTGTTCAAACTGAAATTTTACCTAATAAAAATAGCATTCTTTGTAGTCGTCGACCTCGCTCCGCGGAAGAGTCCCCACCCTGGATGTTTTGCCTTATGGTTATTCATGGGGCTACAGTTTCTGAAATTTCTTATGAAACGGACCGATTAAAATTTATTGGTCGGGGAAGAAGTGTCGCGGACCCTGTTGCTTTAGAGAATAGGCAACTCACTAATAGCGAAGGAGCTGTTCTTGATCCGGTAGTGGCAATACGGAGCAGAATTACCATAGAACCGGAAGGTACTGCGGTAGTAAATATAGTTCTTGGAGCAGCTGAAACCCGAGAAATTGCGCTCGGATTAATTGAAAAATATAATGATTGGCGACTATCCGACCGGGTTTTTGAACTGGCTTTCAGCCATGGTCAAGTACTGCTACATCAGATGAACGCAACTGAGGCCGATGCGCAACTTTATGCCCGGCTTGCCAGCTCAGTTATTTTTCCCAGTCCTTCCAGCAGGGCGCAACAAAGCATCATCCTGAAAAACAAAAGAGGACAGTCAGGTTTGTGGGGATACGGTATTTCAGGGGATCTGCCAATCGTGCTTTTGCGTATTTCCGACTCAGCAAATATTGATCTTGTACGCCGCATGGTACAAGCACACGCTTATTGGCGTAGAAATGGACTGGCTGTTGACCTGGTGATTTGGAACGAGGACCCTTCCGGGTACCGACAGCAGTTGCAGGAAAAAATTATGGGTTTGATTGCCTCAAGTCTGGAGGCTCATATAGTGGACAGACCAGCGGGAATTTTTATCAGAAAAACTGATCAGATCCCGGATGAAGATCAAATTCTTATGCAAACCGTGGCCAGAATTATCCTCACTGACTGGCTGGGACCGATTGAGGATCAGATTATCCGCAGAGGTCAGGCAGAATTCAGTATGCCAACTTTCACGACATCTCGTTTACGGCGTTTACTGCCAGAAAAAACAGCAAATTTGATACACAGAGACTTGCTTTTTTTTAATGGAATCGGCGGGTTCACTCACGATGGCAAGGAGTATATTTTAACCACCTCCCCTAATCAAATGACACCGATGCCTTGGTCAAATGTACTTGCTAATCCATATTTCGGGTCGGTCATTTCGGAGAGTGGTTCTGCATACACTTTTAGTGAAAATGCCCATGAGTTCAGGATAACTCCCTGGAATAATGATCCGGTTTGTGATTCCGGTGGAGAAGCTTTTTATTTGCGTGATGAAGAAACCGGTCGATTCTGGTCTCCGGCTCCGTTCCCTGCCCGGGGAATCAAGCCTTATACAACCAGGCATGGTTTCGGTTACAGTATTTTTGAGTACACGGATTTTGGAATAACTTCGGAATTAACCACTTATGTTGCAATTGATGCCCCGGTAAAATTCTGCGTATTGAAAGTTAGCAATATATCGGGACGAAATCGGCGTCTCTCGGCTACGGGTTTTGTGACCTGGGTCCTGGGAGAGCTTAGACATAAAACTTTAATGCATGTAGTGACTGAAATCGATCCTAAATGTAATGCTATGTTTGCACACAATCCTTATAATCTTGAATTTTCTGGTCGAGTAGCTTTTATTGATATGAATGGTACAAATCGTTATGTGACAGGAGATAGAACAGAGTTTATCGGACGAAACAAAAGTTTGAAGAACCCTTCAGCGATGGGTCGATCGCGACTATCAAATAAAGTTGGAGCAGCACTAGATCCATGCGGTGCCGTACAAACCATGTTTGACCTTACTGATGGTCAGGAACATGAAATTGTTTTTATTCTAGGGGCCGGTCATAATATCGATGAAGCCAGGTCGCTGGTCCAACGCTTTCGCGGTGCTGGCCCGGCCATAGCAGCATTGAAGGCTGTCGGAGAATTCTGGGATCGTAGTCTTGGGGCGGTTCATGTAGACACTCCGGACCTGAGTTTAAATATTTTGGCTAACGGTTGGTTGCTTTATCAAACTATAGCCTGTCGCCTTTGGGCAAGAAGTGGTTATTACCAATCGGGTGGTGCTTTTGGGTTCAGAGACCAGTTACAAGACACATTAGCGTTACTACATAACGAGCCACAAATGCTAAGAGAGCAGATTCTTCTCTGCGCTAAGCATCAGTTCCGGGAAGGTGACGTTCAGCATTGGTGGCATCCTCCACAGGGGCGAGGTGTGAGGACTCGCTGTTCGGATGATTATCTATGGCTGCCATTTGCTGTTAGTCGTTATATTTCCGGAACCGGGGACACTGGTGTACTTGAGGAAATGGTGGAGTTTATTGAAGGTAGATTAGTTAGCATGGAAGAAGACGCATATTATGATCTTCCGCAGCGTTCAGAAGAAAAATCTTCGCTGTACGATCATTGCGCTCGCGCAATTTTGCTAGGCCTGCGATATGGCGTTCACGGTTTGCCGCTAATGGGAACAGGAGACTGGAATGATGGCATGAATCTAGTGGGTGAAAAAGGTCAGGGAGAGAGTGTATGGCTGGCTTTTTTCCTCTATGATATTCTGATCAGTTTTTCTGAAATTGCAAAAGGAAAGAAAGATACTAATTTTGCACAACAGTGCAATACTGAAGCTAAACGTTTGAAGAAAAACATCAATACTCATACCTGGAATGGCAGTTGGTGGTTACGTGCTTTTTTTGATAATGGAGACACTTTAGGCTCAATAGCTAATAATGAGTGCTGTATTGATTTATTGCCCCAGAGCTGGGCGGTATTGTCACAGGCTGGAGATCCTGAACGCCAGGCAACAGCCATGCAATCCGTTGATGAATATCTGGTCAAACACCAGTCAGGTTTGATCCAGTTGTTTGATCCTCCTTTTGACAAAAGTACAAATGATCCGGGTTATATTAAAGGCTATGTACCTGGAGTTAGAGAAAATGGAGGACAGTACAGCCATGCTGCGGTCTGGGCTGTCATGGCAATGGCTTCAGTAGGCGAATCACAAAAAGCCTGGGATTGGTTCTCGTTGATAAATCCGATCAATCACAGCAGTACTTCAGAACAAATTGAGATATATAAAACCGAACCTTATGTTATGGTTGGCGATATTTATTCGCAATCGCCTCACGTCGGCAGAGGCGGCTGGTCATGGTACACAGGGTCAGCAGGTTGGATGTATCAGCTTATACTGGAATCATTGCTAGGGTTAAAGCTTGAAGTTGATAAACTTACGTTTGCGCCGTGCTGGAAAAAAGACTGGGATACCTTTCATATCCATTACCGTTATCGAGAAACAGTCTACCATATCACGGTTGAACGTCTGAGAGAAGGAAATCCTGTGAAAAAGGTAATACTTGATGATGTGGCCCAGCCGTGTTTCTTTCTGCCGCTTATTGACGATCAAATGGAACATCGGGCAATAGTTGTCGTAGGGTAAGATTGATCTTACGTTTCTCCATCCTTGAATTAATTCTATCACTATGTTAAACGTAAGTCCCAAGAAATACATGCATTGAGCTAAGGTGGTGGCTTTATGGTTATCAAAAAAAAGACTTCAGTGCCGGTAACGTTGAAAAAGACCTTAACCGGGATTAAGGGTTTTGATGAGATTACTTTCGGCGGGGTTCCCAAAGGAAGATCAACACTAATTGTTGGTGGGCCGGGTTCCGGGAAGACCGTGTTTTCAATGGAATTCCTGGTACAGGGAATACGGCATTGGAATGAACCAGGACTTTTTATTTCCTTCGAGGAAACCTTTGTGGACTTAGTCGAGAATTTTGGCTCCATGGGGTATGATCTGAACAAGCTGTCTAAGGAAGGGAAACTCATTATTGATCAAATCGTTATTAAGAGCGGAGATGTAAGGGAATCTGGGGAATATAATCTCGACGGGTTGTTCTCCCGGATGGAACATTATATTGTCACCAACAATGTAAAACGGGTGGTAATAGATACCATAGAAGCGCTTTTCAGCAAGATACCCAGTGAGGTAATTCTTCGCTCCGAACTGCGCAGGCTATTCTTATGGCTCAAGAGCAAAGGTGTCACGGCATTGATAACAGCAGAGCCAGGGCAGTATATGATGACACGACATGGGATTGAGGAGTATGTTGCTGATTGTCTTATAATCCTGGACTTAAGGATTTTTGAACAACTTATGACCAGGCGTTTGCGCATTATGAAATACAGAGGCTCGGCTCATGGCACCAACGAATATCCCTTCATCATTGATAATACGGGATTCTCTGTACTTCCGATCACTTCAATAGGACTGGAACATAAGATATCATCAGACTTTCTCTCTTCAGGAATCCAGGGAATGGATGAGCTGCTTGGAGGAAAAGGGTTTTATCGTGGCAGCTCTATTGTGATCTCAGGGATGGCAGGCTCAGGTAAATCAATTTTTGCTGCTTCTGTCTGTAATACTGCCTATGAACAGGGGCTAAAATGTCTGTACTTATCTTCTGAGGAATCACATGACCAGGTTATCAGGAATATGAAATCAGTAGGACTAGACCTTGAGCCGTGGGTCAAGAAGGACCTCCTTAAGTTTAGTGCTGTTATTTCTCAGAATAATCCGGCTTAATGTTGCTGAATAATCTGGCCGATTCAAAATAAACCGGCCAGATTGAGAATAATTAAAAAGTTTCAGATGC
>Ga0209417_1005646_pt1 | contig 13590 bp, 4 predicted proteins | sample RifGroF2_FD_184002 | JGI IMG/M metagenome (GOLD analysis project Ga0209417, IMG submission 184002) | Groundwater microbial communities from Rifle, Colorado, USA - Groundwater F2 (SPAdes) (version 2) | ecosystem: Environmental > Aquatic > Deep subsurface > Groundwater | place: Rifle, Colorado... | reverse complement strand
CGTAATGATTACTGGCGACCATAAAAACACTGCGGTAGCAATTGCGAAAGAATTGGGAATTTTTGATAAGGATTCCATTGCTCTGACCGGCGAAGAATTAGACAAAATAAGCGACAGTGAACTATCCGAGAAAATTTTGCATATACCGGTATATGCTCGTGTCGCTCCGGAACATAAATTAAGGATTGTCCGTGCATGGCGAGGCCGTGGTGAAATTGCGGTTATGACCGGCGATGGCGTCAATGATGCTCCTGCTGTTAAGGAAGCGGATATCGGCGTTGCGATGGGAATTACCGGGACAGATGTTACAAAAGAAGTTTCGGATATGATTATCACCGACGACAACTTCGCGTCTATCGTAGCGGCGGTGGAAGAGGGTAGAGGTATATATGATAATATCAGAAAGTTTATTCATTATCTCTTATCCTGCAACGCCGGCGAAATACTCGTAATGTTTGTATCTTCGCTTATAGGCTGGCCTGTGCCGCTGCTGCCTATACATATACTTTGGATAAATCTGATAACAGATGGTTTTCCAGCTTTGGCGTTGGGAGTTGACCCTGTTGACCCGAACATTATGAAGCGGCCGCCCCGTCCGACAAATGAATCGGTGATAACGATGCGAGGAGCGTTTTCGATGCTTGGTCAGGGCGCTTTCATAGCGGTGTGTAGTCTTTTGGCTTTCTGTTTCGTTTTGTTTATTGAAGATGAAGGCATCAACAGAGCCAGAACTGCCGCGTTTATTGTTTTATCGTGCAGCCAGTTGTTCCACTCTTTTAATTGCCGCAGTGCGACTGAGTCGTTGTTTAAAATAGGAGTCTTTACAAATAAAAAATTAGTGCTTGCGACTTTTGTGTCATTTCTTTTGCAGATGGCGGTTGTCTATATCCCGTTTTTACAGAAGGTATTTAAGACAACTCCTTTGGGACTCGCTGATTGGATTTTTGTAATTATGGTATCTTCATTCCCTCTATGGGCGATGGAATTGGTTAAAAAAATAAATAAAAAGACAGCCTAATTTTTAGAGTGTAAAATACCTGACTCAAATGATGGCAGTTTTAGTGCTTTCACGAGTTATCAGTGTAGGCATCATATTAACATATTCAATCTCTTTTTGCTGCGATAGGTGTTTTAGGAGAAGTTCAACGCTTCTTTGGCCAATTGCTCCGACGGGCTGATCAAGGCTGGATAGTGCGGGTATCGAATATTCTGCCTGCGGGAGATTGTCAAAACCAATTATTGCTACGTCATTGGGGATTGTAATTCCATTCTGACCTAAAAATTTAATAGCGCCTATGGCGACAAGGTCATCATAGGCGATGATAGCATCATATTTAATTCCCTGTTCCGCCAGATGCCTGACGGCTAAATATCCTCTCTGCCAGAACCTTTCATCGGTGTCTAAATCAGCGATAATTGGTTTTTGATAGTCTTTAATGATGTATTCATACGCTTGAAGTCTATCCCTGGCATCGGAATGAGATTTGGGGCCTGTGATAAAAGCTATTCTCTGCTTTTTCTGCTCTATAAGGTGGTTTATAGCCAAACGCATTCCAGCGTTGTTATCAATATGAACTAATGAAACTTCCGGCAGAGAAGTACTGTGTTCCGGCAGCAGGCAATAGTTGCCGGCTATGACGATGCTAATGCCGTGGTTTTTCAAGTCTGCTAAAACAGAAGGCGTTATCTGCGGCATTGTCCCGCAAAGAATAAGGCCGTCAACTCTGTTTCTAAGCCAGGCTTGCCGGCACAGTTCATAACCGGCTTCCGCAACAGTAAGTAGTGGAAAGAGGTTATGTTTTGGCAGTTCCTCCAAAATTGCGTGCGTGATTCCCGCGGAAATCGGGTCGAGCATATCCGCCACAAAAACGCCGATAACCCTTGTTTTTTTTGCGCGGAGGTTGCGGGCCATTTGGTTCGGCACATAACCGAGCTGGGCAGCGATTTTTTTGATATTTTTAGCGGTTTTTTCGCTAATACGGGCATTTTTTGCCTGGCCTGCGAGTACTTTAGCGGCTGTATTTAATGACACGCCGGCAACTTTACTGATGTCGGCAAGGGTCGTATTTGCTGTTTTTTTGAGCATTTTTTGGTCTCACTATTACTGCTACAATATCGGTAATGCAGTCTAAATTTTAACATAAAATTGCAAAAAAAACATAAAAACCAACAGGAATTTGCAAGTTTTTGCAATATTTTAACAAAAAACACAGGGAAATTGAAAATTTTGTTGCATTTTTACAAGGGCGGGGTAAAATGCAGTATCGTTAATGCAAAAAGGGAATTGGATATTACAAATTTGTAATTGGAGTTTTGGATATGAAAAAGGTTGATTGGCCATCGGAATTTCCAGGGGCTTACTGGATTGATGAAAAGGAAGAAAATGCCGTTGCAGATGTGATTAAGAACGGGTCGCTATTCAGATATTATGGTTTAGGCAAAGCCAAGTATGTGGATATGTTTGAAGCGAAAGCCAAAGCGTTTTATAATTCCAAATATGCTTTAGCTGTAAATAGCGGCACCGGCGCATTGATAACCTGTATGCAGGCGCTGGGCATAGGGCCGGGCTGCGAGGTTCTTATACCCGCCTTTATGTGGGTTGCGACGGTTGGGGCGGTTATCGCTAATAACGCGATTCCTGTTTTGTGCGAGGTTGATGAAAGTTTTTGCATTGACCCAATCGACCTTGAGAAAAAAATTACACCAAAGACAAAGCTTATAATTCCTATACATATGGCAGGCTCTCCGTGCAATATGGATGTCATTATGGACGTTGCCAAAGATTACAACATTGCGGTTCTTGAAGATTGCGCACAGTGTAACGGCGGCGAATATAAGGGTAAAAAAGTTGGTACGTTTGGCGATATGGGGATTTTCAGTCTGCAGCTCAACAAGAATATGACAAGCGGCGAGGGCGGTCTGATAACGACTTATGATGAGGATTTATATTACAGGGCTTTCAGCGGTCATGATATGGGATTGATTCGCGTCAACGGCAGACTTTCCATTCCAGACCCTTTTGCGATTTCGTGGGGTCAGGGTCGCCGAATGCCGGAGCTATGCGGAGCGGTAGCTTCCGTTCAGATTGATAAGTTGCCGGGCATTATTGCCAATATGAGAGCATCGAAGAATCGCATTAAGAAGTCGCTGGAATCTGCGGCGGGTTTAAATTTCCGCAAGCTCAATGATGCCAAGGGCGATACGGGACCGTTTATAATTATGATTCTTGATAATGAGGCAAAGGCAGTTTCGGCTGTGAACAAGATGAAGGAAAGCGGGCTGCATAACGTATTTAGAATAGCCGATTATGGTTTGCATATTTATTACAATATACCATCGTTAGTGAATAAAGTTCCGTTGTCGCCTGCGGGCAATCCGTGGAATTTGAACGAAAATTCGGAGAGCGTTTATAATTATCAAAAAGGCAGTTGTCCGAAAAGCGATGACCTTTTCAGCCGGTCGATTTTGCTGCCGATACCGTCAAAGCTTAGTTTGGAGCAGGAGACGCAGGCGGCAGAGGTAGTCAGGGAAGCATTAAAATACTCAAACTGACCGAGGGTCAGTTTGAGAGTTCAAAATTTAAAGTTAAAAGTGCAAAATTGTGGAATCCCGACTTTGTCGGGATAGCTATTTTTATTGGATTTTTGTTTTCCACAAACGTTTATTTCAGAAATAGTTATACTGGTTTTTAGCAATAAATCTGTCAGTTTGAGTAAATTAAAGGATATATCAATGAGAATGCAGAATTTTAAAGTTTTAAGCGATGACGATATAAAGCAGATAGACGCGGCATCTATAAAGATGCTTGAGCAGACAGGCGTAAAAATCCATTGCGATACGGTTGAGAAATTGCTGATTAACGCCGGCGCGATTTTTAATGAGGGCAAAGGTACGATTCATATTTCAGAAAAAATGGTTCGCAAGGCACTGGCGACAGTTCCAAGAGAAATTAAACTGTACGACAGGAATCTGAAGAATCCAATTACTCTTGGTAAAGGCGCGATGGCGGCAGCCAGCGGGCACAATGCTACTTTTATAAAAGATTATAAAACCGGCGAGCATCGCGGCGTTACTAAAGCAGAAGTTGGGAATTTCGCCAGGTTATCTGACGCGTTAAAGGATATTGATATTGTCGGTATTCAGGCTTATCCACAGGATGTCAGGGCAGAGGCAACTTTGCTGCACGCTTATGAAGCCAGTGTTAATAATACCACCAAGCATATATTCTTTTCTCCAGAATCGCTTGATGTCGTAAAAGCGATTATCAAGATGGCAAAGGTTGTTTGCGGCAGCAGCGATTTGTCCAGGGGCAGTCCGGTTACATGTCAATTATCGCCTACCAGTCCATTGTTCTGGGAACCCGGTGCGATAGGAGGTGTTGTTGAATGTGCCAGGGAAGGCGTACCGCTTACGTTTTTGCCGCAGCCTTTCAGCGGAATGACCGCTCCGATAACAATAGCGGGGCTGCTTGCACAGCACAACGCGGAAACTTTAAGTGGAATAGTTGTTTCTCAATTGACTAAAGCCGGCGCACCTATAATATGGGGCAGCGCGTGGACGACTTTTGATATGAAAAAAGCCAATGTAATTATCGGTTCTCCTGAAGCATCGGTACTTCGAGTAGCAGGGGTGCAGTTGGCAAGATATTATAATATACCATCTCATACAATCGGGCCTGACGCTGACGCACACTGTTATGACCAGCAGCTCGGCTGGGAAAAAATGATGAGTACTTTATCGGCGCTTGGGTCGGGAGTTGATATGCTGGTTAATTCGGGAATGTTTGGGACAGGGATGACGGTCAGTTATGAGCAGTTAGTTGTTGATGCGGAAGTGATTTCAATTTGCCGCAGATTCCTTGAAGGTATGCCCGTTAATGAAAATACTTTGGCGGTGGATGTGGTTGCTGAAGTTGGCGTTGAGGGCAATTTCATGGGGACTGCGCATACTCTGGATAATCTAAGGGCGGGGGCATTGTGGGAAGAAAATGTCTCTAACCGGCATAACTATGATGCATGGATGTCCAGGGGTGCACCCGATGTTATGGAGAACGCTCATAAAAAAGTTAATTCGATATTAGAAACCCACCAATGCGAGCAACTATCCCAAGAAGTCAGAAAGAAATTATCAGAACTTATAGAAAAATTTGAATCTAATTGTTGATAATAATTGCCAGTGAGCCTATGATTTTAATATAACATTGAATAGATGTTATATTAAATCAAAAAGGAAGCTGAAATGAATACTCTGAAAAAGTTGAATCCTATAGTTGCGGTAGCATCCGTATCAAGCCCGCTGGAAGTTGGTGCGAATCGTGCGGTGAAGTCGGCTTTGGAGCTTGCGGAGAAATTAAGAAAATTCGGCTGTGAAGTTATCGAAATCGGGTCGATTGACAGTTCGCAAAAGGCAATCGCAGCGGGCAGAAAAATGGCAGAGGCACACGTTGACTCGGCTGCTTTCGCATCGGCAAGCTGGTTTGAGGATTATCTTGTTCTGGACTTATTGGAGGAATGCAGCGTGCCTGTGCTGCTATGGTCGCTGCCGGGTATGGAGACAGGCGCATTATGCGGAACACAGCAACTGACGGCTTATTTGAAACAGCTTGAGCATCCTTATAGTTGTGTGTATGGTGAAATTGACGATGAAGCGGCAGGCAGGAAGACTAAGAGCTGGTTATGGGCGACGGCATTGAAGAAACGATTGAGGCTGTCGAAGATAGGGGCGACAGGCCATAGAGTTGCCGGTATGACGGAAGGGGCTGTAAATGAAATTCAATTAAAAAAAGCAATCGGCCCTCGTGTCATTTATATAGAATTGGCTCGGATATTAGAGAAGGCAAAACAGTTTGGCGGCGATTCAATTATCGCAAAATGGCAGGAATTGGTGAAGAGAAGCGGTTCTTGCAAGGTTTCACTGGAAGACGGTCTTGCATCAATAAAAATGTATGAGGTGCTGAAGTTTTTTATAAGTGAGAATAATTTAGACGCTCTGGCTTTTGGATGCTATCCCGACTGGATGGGTTGTGCGTGTATCGCATCTTCTCTTCTTGCCGACGAAGGCATTCCGATTGGCTGCGAAGGCGATGTGAACGCGACTGTTGGACAGCTTATTCTTGCGCTATTAACAAATCAGCCGACTCATAATACCGATTGGCTTGAGCCGTTAGATGATGGGACGGTTGTTCTTACACATTGCGGTTCGGGTTCTTTTAGTCTGGCGGAGAATCCTGGCGATGTTACGCTTGGGCCGGTAAGATTGATGGAGCAGGGTGTTTGCGCGTTGTTTCCATCGAAGCCGGGGATTGTAACGTTATTGAGCGTTTTGCCGCGTGGCGACTCATATCAAATAGCAATGCTGCTCGGCGAGGCTGTGTCAACGGAAATGGTTTTTCCGGGTAATCCATTGAGGGTGCGTTTTGAGCGAGGCGCATCTGAAATAATAGATTGGATTCACAAGGAAGGCATAGGTCATCATTGGGTGGCGGGATATGGCGATGTTACGAGTGAAATAGAGGACTGGGCTTCAATTTGCAGGAAGAATATAAGATTAGTAAAACTGACCAATGGTCAGACTTGAAAATCAAAAATCAAAGATTAAAAATTAAAATTGTGGATTCGGCCTGAAGGCCGATGGAATTTACGGGAATGACAATTTTTACCATTTTTTTAGTTGACAGGGAATATGGGATATTGGTAGTATCAGGATTGAGGCTTCGGGGAATTTAGCATCAGTGCCGTCCCCGGAGATTTTATAATTTAAAACGATGAGGTGTTTCGTATAAACTGAATGCTAATTACTAAAAACTAATTCATAATTGAAATCACTGAGATTTCATGCGTTTCGTGCAAACCGTCAGTTTGTAATTCAGGAATTTATGGAGGCTCGGTGCTGTTTGTTTCTGCGGAAGATTTTAGTGTGTCTCCGTTAGATTAAATAGCACCGTTTGCTTTTTACGTCCTGAAAGGTTCTGACGGACCTGCACGAGCGTGGATTGCTGCGGTGCTTTTTTTGTATCGTTGCAAAGTTATAAATTTATTCGGCGTAAGATTGTCGAACTTGACGGTTCCGGCATGCCCTTTGCGAACTGGTAGTTAATCTACTTGAGGCTCGGCAATCTTTGTTAAAAATAAATAAAATTGAGATAATTTTATTGACAACAATTTTACAGGACGTTTTAATCTTAGTTGATAATACCGGGTGGGACGAGCATTAGACCCATCAGGGGAGTTATTTACAGGACAAACAATTTAGGAATAGTGTTTATAATTATAATGAGAGGAACAAAATGAACCACAAAATTTCTGGTTTGCTGACAATCATCTTTTTATCGCTTTTTGCTGTTTCTTATGCTGCAAATGCCGGTGTCGACTTAACTATCAATGGCGAGGATGCGTCTATTCAGCCGCTTGAGTTAAAAACCGATAAACCAATTACAATCGGTCTTTCCGGCAAGGCTGAACTCAAGCAGAACAAATATGACTTATCAATAGTTTTAACAGGATGCTCTTTACAGGCTTCCACTGCTAAAGAAAGCAATTTTTCTGAAAGTATTCAAATAACCGCAGATAATCTGAATTCTGTAAATAATTATACTTTCTCTTTTTCTGGTGATGATAAAGAAAGGCTGGCGGTTGTCGACCTTGTAACTAATACAGATACGATAGTTGATGGAAACCAAGCTCCTGCCGGCACAACAATATATGAACTGGTTCTGTTTGAGCAGTCAGAATCGGATGAGGTTGTGGCTTTTGGGATTAATTATGAGGCTTTAAGTTATACTGCCCCTGTACAGGAAGAAACATCCGCCAAGGAGCTTCAATCCAAACCGCTTAAAGCTATGGACTCCGGCGGAGAACAGAGGTCGATGATGCTTTTACAGGACGACCCGAATCTATTCCTTGTCTGGCCAGACCTTAACGGTGATAATGCGATTAATAATTTTGATTTTGCCCAGTTTGCCGCAAACTGGCAACAGATGGGAACCGGATTAGACGGCGATTACGACCGCAATGGAACGGTTGACTACATCGACCTGATGAATATTGCGTATTTCTGGCTTGAGACAACTAACCAAAGCCAATTTCCATATATCACATCTTTTGAGACATCGCAGGGATTTACTGAAGATATGGATGTAAATGATGCCCCCGGCTGGCAGGTTACAGACGGCAATGCTGTAATTATAAAGACGACATTTACACAGGATTCCAATACATATTCATATAATTACGCCGCAGTTGACAGCAATTCTACCGTATCGAGGATTTTTAACGTCGGCGATATAGCAAACAATTCCTACATGCGGATAAGCTGCATACCAACTCACAATTCATACATCAAGATATTGAACAGGTCTGATATTGTCGCCGCTCTGCGTTTCGGAGATCCTTGTGATGTCAACGACACAAATGTTTATATATTTGACAGTACTGGTTATGTCGATACACAGATAGATTACAATTCTGCTGTGCAGACTGCACGAACAAATCTTGCTCAAGGTACTTCTTATGATGATTGCTGGCTGAACTTTATTTTCAAGTTCAATTGGGCAAACAGCGATTACGATGTCAACTGCTTCGGCACTGTTGAAGATGCAAATTTCTCTGAGCCGTTTTCGATTTTTACGGAAGTGCGGTTTGAGACTGGCAATGATCCCAATAAGTTCAATATCAACAGGATTTCGGTTTCAGGTGAAGCAACAAGCGGCGGCGTGATAGGCGATAGTAACGATGTCTGGATCACTGCGCCTGCAGCCGATTGGGCTTCCCCGCTCGAAGGCCATGTGCCGCTGTATGGCAGTGTCTGGTACGACAGCTTATCCAGATATGAAATCAAGTGCTGTCCGACGGATCTTGATTCATCCAACTCTGACAATTGGATGCCGGTGTGCAGTGGTTTTAATGTTGTGAAAAATGGTTTGCTTGGTTATTTTGATACCTATAATTTCAGAAATGGTGATTACTTCTTAAAAATAGAAGTATATAACGATGTGAATCAGGTTACCAGTTCAGGCGTGATAACTAAAACGGTAACATATCACAATGCTTCGCATACGGTCAACTCGCAGTATCCTGTTTCTGGAATATTTAAGGCACCATCATTTCACTATGAAGAGGAAACCGCAGATGTTTCAATAAATTGGCCGGGGACATTCCCCTTTGAATTCAGGCGAAACTACGACCATTCACTGCGTCGGTATCTTTATCCGTTCTTCTTCGGCTGGACACATAATCATAATATCCGTTTAATGGAAAGCACAGAAACTGATTGGGTAAAGAATGTGAATGGTACACCTGCTGCTGATAGTAATGGATTGGGTATCGGCAGGTTATATCTGCTCATGCCTGTCGGAGGTCGGCCGTTCAAGGGACAAATAGAATCAGGTCAGGTTGTGTACCGGCCACTCGATAAAGAACAGGATTATATCATACGAACAAGTTCAATCCAAAGTGGTCATTTTAACGTGAGCTATACGCATTATTCGCCGGATGCTGTTATTATGAAGTTTAGTGCGTCAAATAACATTTTACCTTACACTCCCTCAGGCGGCGAAGGCGCAGTCGCATGGACGGTTTATACGGGCATCGACCGCAAAGAAGACCGCTTCGGCAATGCGCTGGTATATGAATGGTTCAACCAAGATAACACCGACCTATATCTGACTCAGATAGAAAGTGAAATCGAAGCACAATTGACAGGTGTTAAAATTATTTTGCAGCATCAACTTACTTCGCTAAATTTGTGTAGTGCAATTCAGGTTCAATTTGGAAATGAGCCTGCTAAGACCTTACGAACATTCTATTTGTATACAACACCAGAATTATGGTATTGCTTTTATTATCCCGCAATAAATGAAACTGGTTATCAATATGATGAGGATAATAAAATCTGTCGGTTGGAATTAGACCACTCTCCTCGCCCTGTAAGCGGCCAGTTTGCATGGGGGATTGATTATAGTTTGAAAATTCAATACAATGCAGATGAGACCATTAACAGGTATGGTCAAGTTGTCGAACCGATTGGGCCATTGGCTCATGCACCCGATATAGAATGGTATGACTGGGAAAAATATAAATATGAAAATTCAGCCACAGGTGAACTTAAAACAACCATAGATTCCCTAGTAGGCGTATCCGACGAATCTACCAGTGATGTTAAATATAAGTCAAAAGAAACACTTCAGAATGGAAAGGGGTTACTTCTTAGCCAAAAGATATTCACGTTTAATAACAGCATGTTTGATCCATTTGATTATCAATTCAATGCTATGTCTCCTCTTTATGGTAATTTATGGATTTCCAGTTACGCCGGTGGCGGTGGATGTATAAATAGCGATTATGTATATGGCGACCCGTGTTTCCCGTCGAAACCGACGATAATTTACGAGCATTTTGATGATGATGGCAATGGTATTGAAGACAGACCTGTTCGGACGACAACTCTCAAATATGATGAGAGGGGCAATTTGGTCGAAGAATGTGTTTTTGTAGATGCATCACAATATCTGAAAACAGTTTATACCTATCACTCAAAATACAACTTCGCCGTTAGCAAAACGACATGGCAGAGTTTATGGACTGTTGGAGGAACTGAGCCTGCAACCGGCAAAATTGAGCAGAAATGGCTTTATGGTGATGCAAATGGGACAGTATCCAATAATGGAACATCCGGTGATTATCTGGTTAGGGAACAGGTTCTGCTTTCGCAAGAGGCTAACGAATGGGCTGAAACAAGTTATAAGTATTATAATTTTGGCCAGATTAAAACAAAAATTGTCCAAAAGACATCTGATGAAAATGACATAACCTATTATGAATATGACAGCCGGGGATTGCCAAGCAAAGAATGGCAAGGTGTTGCGTTGAATATAGACGGCACCCCAAAGGGCAATCCAACCAAAAGGTATTATTACGATGAGCGTGGTCGGTTGCGACTTGAGGGTACATGGCTTGGTCTTGTTAAGATGCATGTATATAACGATGTCAGCGAGGCCGGATATCGCAGCCAAACACGGACATACTTTGATGCAAATGCAATGTTTCCTGCGATAACCTTTGCCCCTTACCGGTATGACGATCCAGATATTTCAGATGACGATTATAATTACAAAAGTATTACCAAATTTGGGAATCACGATATTTTCGGAAATGCATGGACAACAATACTAAACACCGGTGGAGCTGACATACAAGCATATTTTGGCAACAGGTTAATGGGAACATTGCAATACACCAATGACACTATCGAGTTATGGCCTTGCGATCACATGCCCAGACCTGACAGAACTTTGTTTAGTGCACGTTATGGTGCTTCTTCTGAGGGATGGTATTATGGTGCTCCTTATGACAGCAATACGTTAGAAGTTACCATGGCATATGATAGCCTGACCAGATTAACTAATCGATATACCGCCCAAATAAAAAATGAGGGAAACCCGATTGTAGAGAAATTGAAACATGAACAATCGGAATATAATGCTTTGGGTCAGAAAAGCTATGAGAAGATTTACAATGTAAAATACAATAGCGGTACTCAGGTTTTCACGCCTATTCTGGAAAAGAACACATTCTATGATTATGACATTCTTGGCCGGATGACGACTCAAATTGATGATATGCAAGACACTGAAAATCCAAACGGCCGAAATATTACCACCGAGTTTGGCTATGATGCGGCAGGCAATAGAATTTACGTCATTGATCCCGAAGGCAATATAATTTTCACGGACTATGATAATGCCAATCGCAAAATTCGCGAATATTTTGCGGCAGAGCCCGTTTTTATTTGGGGGCTGACAATTGATTGGGACGCAACAAAAGAAAACGCCGTCAAGAAGAAAGATTACATATATTATGCAAACGGCCAGATCAAGGATGTGAATTCTTATGACAATAACGGCCAGACATTGCTGGAGCGTTCTGCATATACATACGATTCACGTGGTCGTATCAAGACCGTTACGCAGCAGATAGACGACTCAAATGATGCGATAACACAGTATGATTATAACGATGTAGGATTTACTCGTAACGTCAGTCCTGCCGATCCATGTTCATACCATATTAGAATTACAGACGCAGAACAAAAACAGACATGGATTTCTCTGAACTTCGAGGGTAAGCCTCAAAAAAATGTCTATCCCTCCGACGATTATGAATCAATGGTTTATGATGGCAACGGTTTGATGCGGCAGAAGTCTGTCTGGGATAATGGGCAGGAAAAAACGATAAAGTATGAGTATGACAAGTTCGGAAAAATCACGAAGATAACGTATCCTGATATGCCGGCAGAAGGTTATTTGTCCTTTAGCTATACACCGAGATTCCTCGGCACATACGGAAAGGTCAGAAAAATTACAGACCACAGAAATGAAGCAGACCGACCGGGGGATGTTAATAGCATTTTTGCGTATGAATACGATCTCGTATCTGGCAATATCAGTCGCTATACAGAGCCAAACAGCTATGCAATTGATTATGAATCCAACCTTGCCTATCCAGGTCAGAAGAAACAAATTAGGGTTACCATGCTCGACCCTCAAAATCCGCAAAATGATGAAGTCGTTTATGATGTTAATTATGCATACGACCTTGCGGGCAGGCTGACAACGGTCAAAGACGATCTTTCTGGCAACGCTATCGCCTCAATGCAATACGACCTTAACGGCAATCGCGTACAATTAAAATACTGGCTAACCGGCGAAGTTGATGATGCCAATACCACCATCGACTACGCCTGCGATATCCAAAACAACCTCATCGGTATTGCTGCTCTCAATCCATCCGGCGAACCCAATTATACTTTCTATGCCGATGCTACCGGAAATATAGATGGCCTCGGCAGGCTGTGGGATGCAAACGAAGCAATCACCGTCCCCGGACAGGGTAACCGCTCATGGACGCACAGCTACGGCTACAATATGCGCAGCGAGCTTATATCGGCTGTTATGGATCGTGCCGATACGCAGACGACCGATTGGTCATTCGGCTATCAGTACTTAAAAGACGGCAATATCGAGACTAAGGATGTCAATTCGCAGCAGACTTCTTATCAGTATAGCGGCGATTTAATGACGGATGCAGGCAATGACGAGCTTGATTGGGATGAGAACGGCAGGCTCATCGAAACACCGACAAGCAGCTTCTATTACAACTGGGATGGCAAGTTAAAAGATGTTAATGACAGCAGCGGCAATCCGCTTGTATCTCTTAAGTATGACCCGATGGGCAATCGTGTCTGTAAATGGACATATGATGCCAACAGGCCGGAGAATACGAGATATATTGTTGACATCGCGGGCGGTTTGCCTACAATATTATGCGAAATAAATGATAGTAATGGCTCTATAACAAATAAATACTATTATGCTAATGCGCAGATACTTAAGCAGGAACAACACATACCCGAAGCGAACGTGCCGTATTTCTACATCCACGACCGACTCGGCAGTGTAAGGCTTGTTGTCAACGATATCGGCGATGTGAATAACTCTTATACTTACTCACCTTTTGGCGAGACTATCGACCAGCAACTATCAACTAACAACTCTTTCAGATTTACAGGGCAGTATTACGATTCAGAGATAAATAA
>Ga0209417_1005642_pt1 | contig 13598 bp, 13 predicted proteins | sample RifGroF2_FD_184002 | JGI IMG/M metagenome (GOLD analysis project Ga0209417, IMG submission 184002) | Groundwater microbial communities from Rifle, Colorado, USA - Groundwater F2 (SPAdes) (version 2) | ecosystem: Environmental > Aquatic > Deep subsurface > Groundwater | place: Rifle, Colorado... | reverse complement strand
AAGATGTTAAAAAACTTCGAGATAATCTTGAAATTAATTTAACTCGCGATATAAGTTTGACGAAGATTAACGGCGGTCAGGCTGAAAGACTACCGAATACTTTAAACATAAGTTTTAAAAATGTAGAAGGAGAATCAATTCTGCTATATCTTGACGAAGCAGGCATCTGCGCGTCGTCAGGTTCTGCATGTACGACCGGCTCTCTTGAACCTTCACATGTGCTGATGGCTATGGGTACGCCTTTTGAATACGCGCACGGATCAATACGCTTCAGTTTCGGGAGATATAATACTGAAGAGGATGTGAATTTTATATCTGAAACAGTTCCGTCAATAATAAAGCGGCTGCGCGAAATGTCGCCGTTCAGCGGATAGAAAAAATATTAAGGAGGAACAATAAAGTGCCCCGAACAAAGAACAAATCAAAGCTTGAAGAGCTCAGGAATATGAAAAAAAACGACCTGCAGGTTCTTCTTGACAAGCATGGAGTAAAAGGCCTTGCTGAAAAATGGAAAATTTCTAAATCGTCAGTATATAAAATTATAACTGAAAAGAATCTCAAATTACTAAAGTATAAAAATCTTACGATTGGCGTTAAATCTTCGAAGAACAAAAAAAATTCTTCACAGAATATAATCGGTGTTTTTTGGCCTTGTTTTGTTCAGATGATATGTAAAAAATCCAAATGCCACATTTATTACGGTACAACAAAGAATCCTTTTTGGAATCCTGAATACTGTTTGAGCTGGGGCTGCGTTCAGATTTATTCCTCAAAATACAGGGATGGTAAAGTTTACTTTGATAAAGATCAATATAAAAAATTCTGGTGATATTGTATGGTAAAACAAGAAAGTCAGAATGTAATAGCGTGGCAATATCAACAGATAGAAGAAATAATAACAAACGGCGATTTTAGAAAGTTAGAATTAAAAAAGATTGAAAGTCTTTTACTTATTTCGCTTCCGAAAAATCCTGATATAGCGGGAAATTTTATACCAAAACTTGAAGGTTTGGCAATAAAGTTATTTAGGGGGTTTCAGAAAATAAGCGTCAGCGAAACGAGTACCAGAGACGATATTATATGCGCGATTGTTCTGATATATTCGGTTTTAGGCGAAGAAAAAAAATCCACCGCTCTGCTTCATGATGTTGAGAAAAAGGTTATTTCCGGATTAAATTATAATTTTGTAACAGGCAAGTTGTTTAATTATAAAGAAGCCGGCGGGAAACTTGCAAAAAACAATAAGATATGGTCAAAACTATTGCGCGCATACAAACGCGGCGAGATATCCGCGGTAAGCGGTAAAAGTAAAAAAGTAGATGCAATGCTGAAAGAAAGCCGGCAAAACAACATATTTGGTAAATTAAAAAATATTTTTGGGATGTAAAATGAAAAAAAAAAAATGCTGCGATTCTTCAGTATCAGCAAAAAATGTTGACAGACTGAAAGAGAGACTCCCGCAGATTCAAAAAAAAATTCCTATGATAGCTGAAGAAATAACAACCGGAATTTTGAGAGAATCTTCGCTTAAACATATAGGCTGTGAAAAAATACCCTCAAAAGAATCAATAATTGAAATTATAAATGATATTGAAAAAATATTATTTCCAGGTTATTTCGGCGAACAGGATATAACCGATAATTCTCTTGAACATTATATCGGGTATCTGCTTTTCAAATTGTACGAAAAATTATCTGAGCAAATTTCAAAAAGTTTTCGTCATAAATGCGCGTCAAACCATTATAAAATGTGTATTGATTGCTATAATAAGGGAATTGAATCAGCGTATGCTTTTATTGCAGAACTTAAATTTTTACGTGAAATTCTTGCGCTTGACATACAAGCTGCATTTGAAGGCGATCCAGCTGCAAAATGCTATGATGAAATAATTTTCAGTTATCCAGGATTTAAGGCTATTTTTATTTACAGGATAGCGAATACCCTTCATAAAATGGGGGTGCCATTGATTCCAAGAACTATGACTGAATATGCGCATTCTCTTACCGGTATTGATATTCATCCCGGCGCATCGATCGGTAAACATTTTTTTATTGACCACGGTACCGGCGTAGTAATTGGAGAGACTTCTCAGATAGGAAACAATGTAAAGATTTATCAGGGAGTTACGCTTGGAGCTTTAAGTATACCGAAGAAAAAGGCAACGGATTATGTATCCGATAAGCGGCATCCAACAATATGCGACGACTGCGTTATCTATGCAGGAGCTACTATTCTCGGCGGTGAAACAATAGTTGGAAAGGGGTCTATTGTCGGTGGAAATGTCTGGCTTATTAAATCTGTTCCACCTGGCTCGAAAATTATGTCACAGCAGCAGGATTTAAATTATTTTTGCAATCCGCAAGCTTCTATCCCCGGAAAAAAATAGAAATGAAAAAAATCCTATTAATTGAAGATGATATAGACATCAAAAATATTATAGAAAAATATCTGGCTTCAATGTCAATCTCTGTTTTGTATGCGGGGAATGGAAAAGATGCTCTTGATATTATAAAAACCGAAGGATATCCTGATTTGATCATCAGCGATATTAAAATGCCTGTTATGGATGGTCTTGAATTCGCAAAGCAGATGAATGAATTATATGGAAAAAGAAATATTCCACTAATATTTTTAACAGAAAAAAGAGAAGTAGAAAATATAATCAATGGATTTGACAGCGGCGCAGTAAGATATGTTACAAAACCCTTTCAAATCGGAAAACTTGTTCGAATTATTAATGCGTTACTTTATTCATCTGATAAGCCGGTTATAGAACTTATTGAACATTATGATAATTTTGTTTCATTTAAAGTAACAAATAATATGGAGTGTCTGAAAGAAATAGGGCATATAGTAACTGATATAATATCAAATATACAGGATATTCAAAAAAATGAAAAATTCAGAATTCTTGACAGCGTCAACAACATAATTCTAAATATAGCGGCATGTCAGGAAATAATTGACGAAATAGAACCGGTAAAAGATGTGACTATTAATTATTTCTACAGCGACAATACAATTAATATGATTATAGAGTCGCCTGATAACAGTATTCTTCAAAAATTAAAAAAATATATTGAAAATTTTTTTATTGATTTTAAAATATCATTGACTGAAAATTATATTAAAATTACTAAAGCGCTGAATACTGAAAAAATATAGGTTAAAAAAATTTATAAAAACTGTGAACTTAGACTTTTAATTTATTTTTTGTTTACGGATTTAGGAGATGAATGTTATGGATGAGAAATTGAAATATTTTGGAATTTGTTTGATTGGATGTGTTGCATTTTGCCTTATTATGTGGTTATTTTTTGTTAATAATTCGGTTGATGATATATTTGAAAATAAAATAGGCTACGATCTTATTTTTTTTGAACTCGGCTGGACTTTTGCCGGCGCCTGCGTATTTTATTTTTTCTGGAATGAGATAGTAGCCGGCGTTGCATACCTTTTTTCTCCGGAATTTTCGATGTTTTACTCAATCGCAGTTTCTGTTATAATACTAATGTTTTTAGCAGGGGAGCAATTGAAATTCGCTGAACCTGAAATATTCATTGAAAAAATCGCGAATGCTTTTATTGTTCTGCTTATAATTCAGCCTGCAGTTTTTTTCATAAAGTTACAGGACAGATTAACGTTCCTGATAAGGTCAATTATACTTACTATCTCTGGTTTTATAGCGTTATTTTTTTATGTGCTTGCAGGTCAAAATTTGCCGAAAGTTAATACAGGCGCTCCAGGTAAACTAGTAAACACAGAAGTGATGTTTCTTGCCCTTATGGCTTTTCTTGTAATTATTGCAGCAGCGCTTGAATATGAAAAATATGCAAAACATAAAAAAGTTTGAGTTTAATATATTGACAACTGATTTAAAATTTTCCATTTACAGAAAATGTAAAAAACTTATTTTTATAACGCTGTTTATTTTGGCGTCTTCATTTATTTTTGCCTGTTCGCATAAAGATTCTGAAAAAAAAAATAATGATAAATCTGCCGAAGATTCGCAGTTATTACAACAGGATAAAAATTACAATACTTTTTATTTTATATTTGATAATATTTCCGGATTACCTGTCAAATCTCCGGTTATTTGCGATAACGAAGAAATAGGATACATTGATGATTTTGATTTTATAAAAGACAAATTGAGGGTTATAACCAAAATATACAAAACAAAGCAGGTGTTTGAGGACGCAGAAATAAATATAGATTTTATAATGTATAAAAAAGAAAAAAGAAAACTTCTTGTAATAAAAAATCCTTCCGGCGCATCCATACCACTAACTGATAAATCAGTAAAGGTGGGCAAAAATTTGATTGATGCGGGAAAACAGCGTCCGGAGTTTGTTTTATAAAATGCGGCAGGCCGGATATCTAAAAGATATTTGCGACAGCGTATTTGTTTTAATTTTTCTTCTTGCAGCGCTTATTAATTTTCAGCATCCGGTTTCATACGATTTGGAAATGCAGCTAAAGGATCTGATAAAGGTTCTATTTATATGCTTTGCCTTCCGTTTTACAATAATGCCTAATGAAAATAAAAAGGACATTTTGCTTAATGTGCTGGTTGCCTTTTTTGCGTTGGCTTATATTGCTGCAATAGCATGCCTGGTAGACAAACGCGGAATGAGTCTCGAAAATTATTCTGTTTACGAACGCGTTGAACTTTATAAAATAGTATGCGGCGTTCTTATATTCTGTTATTCAATGACGGTAGATAAAATAGGTATAATTATAGCCGGAATAATAATACTTTTTGCAGTTTCAGTTATTTGGGGGTTGCGTCAGAAGTACTATTTGTTTGATTATTATTGCTCCTTAAGTCCTGAACAGTTTCGTAACTTAAATCCCGAACAGTTTAGTTCCTTAAGCCCTGAACAGTTTCAGAGAATATTCCAGGGAATATTTCAGAGAATAGCTTCAGGCAGGATTTTTTCAAAATTTGTTTTACCCAGCGTTTTTGCCGCTGTTATAGCTATGATTCTTGTTTTTTTCTCAGGGATATATTTTAAATCTTCACGCGGAAAAACGAATATTTTTATTTTTTCAGTAGCTTTAATTACCGGTATTCTATGCATTTATTATACAAAATCAGTATCGGCAGTATTGAGTTTTACAATAGCTTTTTTTATTACATATTTGCGTGAATTAGATAAAAAAAAATTTTTGACAATTACAACTATTGCGCTTTCAATTTTAATTGTTATTATTTATTCGCGGGGGGCGAAGAATTTTTACGAAAGCTCGCTGAGGTATTATTTTTCAAATTATATCGCCGCTTTTAATATGTGGCGCGGCGAGAATATTTTGACCGGGGTTGGCTTCGGAAAATTTACGGATTATTTTATTAAATATAGAGCGTCTTTCGGCAACGATATAACTTACGCGCATAATTATTATCTTCATATTCTTGCTGAAAACGGAATTATAGGGTTCATTATATTTATCGGTTGTCTATTTTATTTTATCCGTAAAATTTTTTTTATTTACTGCGTTCCAATGAGTTATAGATTGATAATTTTATTTTTTCTTCTTAATAATTTTTATGGGCCGGATGCGCATATATTAAGTGAAATAGCATTATTTTCTCTATTTTTCGGACTTTCGCTGAATGGGATACTCCACCATGAAAAATAAAGGAAAAATCAAATTTTTTTCATACATACTGCTGTTATTTATATTTAGCTCAGTTTTTCTTATTATAATTTTTCCGTTTACAAAAATGATAACGTATATTATCAATACACACGTTACAAAGTATGGATATTCTTTTTCAGCAGAAGATATTGATTATGTTTTTCCAGCAGGTCTTGACTTTGAAAAAATTATTTTAACGCATAACAGCAAAAATATAGAATATACAGCTAAAAAAATTATTGTTAAACCGGTAGATTTTTTTAAAAATTTTTTAAATATATTTGAGTGTAATCTTGAAAATTTTGTATTTCATTCTAGATTCGGGCAGGTTTCTTTGGATCGATGTACCGCAAAATATTTCAGAAAAACAAAAAAGATATCAGGCATTTTTGAATATGTTTTTCTTGATAAGCAATCCGGCTGGACAGATATTTATCTGAAATATCTTTTCGGAGATATGTCGCCTGCAATTATTCAAAAAGAGTTGTATTTCGACGCTGAATTTTCGGGTGAAAGAATAAAAATAATAAGGGCGGTTTCAACAGGTATTCTAAATTTCAATTTGACAGCTGATATTTTTATAAGGCCTGCGCCAGATTATTCTATAAAAATTGAAGCAAAACTTTCCAATGAGTTTATAAATAGTCACTCTGTTTTTTGTGATAAATTAAGCCGTCTTCGTCGTATTAATCTTAATAGAACAATTTATATCAGCATAAAATCATCCGGCGATTTCAGCCTGAAAAATATGATTATAAAAAATTAAAAATATAAAAAAATTTTTAAAAATGCATAGTCAAATTTTTTTAAAGCATCATAATGAAATAAAAAAATATAATTGTATGCAACGTTAACTAATATTAAATATATAATAAATCCAGCCGCAAGATAATTTCCGATTTTTTTCCATTCCAGCGAATGTATTACTCCGAAAAAAATTAAATAATTTATTTGCAGTGAGATAATAAACAAATAATGGCCATGATAAAAATTGTTAAACAAAATTTTTCCACACACCAGATTCAACAGTATAGCGCCAACAGATAACGTTGAAATGTAAAACATTATTCTTTCCGGATAGCTAGTGTCTGCAAGATTTTTTTTGATTAAAAATAAGTATTTCATCAAACCAATCATTGTAAGCAATATTATAATAATGTAATTTCTAATTGTATATTGATGTTTAAAAAAATATTCATACGCCCATATCCGTCGCGTAAAGTATTCGCGGACCAAAGCCTGTCTGATTTCCCAAAAATTAAAAAGTTCATTAAATTTATAATTAACTATACTAATTCCAAATATTTTTTTTTTTACTGTAGGCAAACCATTAACGATTTTTGACGAAACAATTGTTTTCACACTTTTAATGTAATCACTATTTGCCTTAGCCGCAAAAGGTTCTCCGTAAATTTTAATATTTCTATAATACCATAATGTTATGGGTAAAATCGAAATAAAAATAAAAATAGTCAGATTAGCAATAAATATTTTTGAAGAACCAAATTTTTTTTTGTTAATGAAATAAAAAATTAGAAGTATAGGATAGATAAAATACGCATACGGTTTCAGCAACATTATTACGGATAATAACAATCCAAGCATAGCTGTATGTTTAAACGTTAATTCATTTTTTTTTAAAGTAAAATATAAAATCAAGTAAACTATTATTTGACTGAAAAAAACTGTCATTGCATCAGAATTTACATAACTTGAAGAATATTGAAAAGAAATATTAAAGGCCAGCAAGGCGATAGTTCCAATTATGATTATAAAATTTGAAGTTATCAGTTTTACAGAAAGATAAATTATAATAAGTATGCCTGAATACCAAATGATAGAGCCTATTCTTGCAAAAAAAATATATTTTTCAGGATTCAATTTATAAAATGAAAAAGTTATCGAATGCAATATATATGGCAAGGGTGAAAAAGAGGCATATTGACCGATTCGATTTATCAAATATGGATCTTTGAAAATATACTTATAATCCTCTCCGACTTTTGGAATATTTTTATTTACATAAAGATATTCCGCCATCTGGAAATGCGGCGGTTCACTCCATTCAAATCCATAAGGTAGATTATACGCGCCGTAAAAAGTGATAATCCAAAAATAAATTAAAAAAATTATCAGCCAAAATTTTGTGGTTTTAATCACATTTACATTCATATTTAAAGATAATATTAAACAAAATTAATTTTATTTTTTACCGTGTATGTTTTATTTTTGCGTAAGCTAAAATAAATACGGATCAATAATTCAGCGAGAAGTCCATTGAAAATAAACTGAACTCCAAGTAAAACACAAACCGCGCTTAATAAAACAAGCGGATTCCGATGCATCCAAACACCCTTGAATAATTTATCGTAAATAGCAACCCCGACCGAAATAAATCCGCCAAGAATAATCATTATTCCGATTTTTCCAAAAAAGTGCATTGGGTTGGTATTATAAGATAATAATAATTTCAAGGTAAATAAATCAAGAGTCACTTTAAGAATACGGGATAAACCGTATTTGGATTTGCCATGAATACGAGGCCTGTGATTAACCTGCATTTCTGTAATTCTGGCGCCGATAGATTTTGCGTAAACTGGAATAAATCTGTGCATTTCTCCATAAATATTGATATTTTTTATTACCTCTTTTTTATATGCCTTTAAGGTACAGCCGAAATCGTGAAGGTTAAGTCCACAAATTATAGAAATTATTTTATTTGCAATTTTTGACGGAAAGGTTTTGATAAAGGGATCATTACGAATTGCCCTCCAGCCACTTACGACATCGAAACCGCTGTTTAACAACTCCACCATTTTAATTATGTCTTTAGGATCATTCTGTAAGTCCGCATCAAGAAAAACAACTATTTCTCCGCCTGAATTTTCAACTCCAGCCATTAGTGCAGGCGTCTGACCGAAATTTTTTTTAAAACGAATGATTTTTATTTTTTCCGAATTATTTGAAAATTTCTCAATAATATTGTATGAGTTATCGGTAGAACCATCATCAACATATATTATTTCAAAATCGTGATTAAGAGTTAAAAGGACATCTAATAACTCAGAATTTAATCTATCTAAGTTGTCTTCTTCATTATAGACAGGTAATATTACGCTTATTTTCATTTTATTGATAAAACTCTAAATTTTTTTAAAAACATATTCATTATTGCCAAGATTGTTCTTTAATTTTAAATTTTGAAGCATAAAATTTTTTTTCTTGAGAAATTTAAAAATTTCTTCTACATCTGCATATTCATATGGATATCCGCCAATCCAGTCTTTTATGTCAACATACCAGGACATCCCGCGAAATTTTTTTGGAAACATTTTAATTTTTTTTATTGGATTCTGAAAAGTAAATAAATATAAAAAGAGCAAAAAACCAGCTATAAAACCATTTAATATCGATTTAATAAAATCAGGCATCTTATTATAAAATTTTTTTTCAATTTCCCATAATCTGGAATTACCGAACCTGCCGTCAGAAAAAATACAGAAATTTACAACTTTGTTATATATAGCGATGACCAACACTCCATTATCCGAAGTCAGGTTCGCTGCATTATCTATTGCCTTCCACATATTTCCAGTATGATGAAGCACTCCCCATGAATATACAACATCACATTTTTCAAGGGTTTCAACAAATTCATCGTCAAGTATTGAGCCTTCTATAATCTGCCAGTTCGGCGGTTTATTATAAGTTTCAAAAAGCTGGTTACAGCATCTGATAGAAAATTTATCAACATCAAGGCTAATAATTTTTTCAGCATTCAATTTATATGCAGCTAGAGAAAATAAACCTGAGCCGCAACCAATATCTATAAATTTTTTACCGCTTAATGATTCAATATTTAAAATTTCTTTTAATGAATTAACAGCGCTTTCAAGGCGTTCTTCATTAAAATAGTTATCTAAAAAATATTGCCAATTTTTTCCAAAAGCAAATTTTTGTTTATTCATTGTTTTACATTAAAATATATCCAGGATGAAACATTAGTTTTTATAATATATTGTTTCTTATTGATTAAACCCATAAAAACAGTTGTATTAAAACCGAAATATCTTTCATTTTCATCTTCTTCGGTTTAATTCCCCGAAACTTGCTTCGGAAAATATAAAGTTATAAAATCGTATAGATACCTCGCAGCTTGCTGCGGGGTAGTTCATTTAAAATGTATAGTTTGCTTATTTTTCAATAGATTTTCATTTTAAATCCAAAAATAAAAAAATCAATTCATATTTGAACAAAATTAGGTTTAAAAGTTCAAAATATTAGTTTAGCATTAATTGAATTCAGTTTTTAAGCATAGTCAGTTTTTCAAGCAGAAGATGCATTGATCCGCCGCAGATATCGCCGTCTTTCTGATCAAGGGGATCAGTCAAATCAATTTTAAGAATTTTAAAATCATCTGAAGAAGGAGAGGCTAACATTTGAAGAGCGGTTTTAATTGCATTTCCTTCTACGCATCCTCCACCGACAGAACCTACTGTTTTTCCGTCGATATATATGAGCATACGCGCGCCGGGTTTTTGCGGAACTGAACCGCAGGAATCCGTAACAGTTGCGAGAACGCATGGTTTACCGTTTTCTGTAGCTATTTTAATTATACCAATCAAATCTATCATTTGATTTCCTTTTTGATAATAACAATCCAGTCTTCGGATTTTTTAGCGATATTTTCGTAAAAAGAACGCAAAGAATCATAATTTTTTTTATCAAGAAAATCTGATTTACGGGAAAATTGAGTTTCAAAAACTATATTGTTATCAATTTTAAAAAAACTACGGTTATAAGCTATCGCTGCTTCAGGAATTTCAATTTTTTCAGCAGCAGGTAAAAAATAAACCTCATAATTTTCCGGAAAATTAATTTGCGCATGAATAATTGAGAATTCATAACCATACCATTTTATGTCAAAACGCCTGTCGGTATCGCTGAATTTAAAACCGCCTGCTGACATTCCTGGAATTCTGAACGCCTTGATTACATCTGATGCTGACAAAACGTAATCTTTAATTTTATAACTTTGCTTAATTGTAAAAAGTAAAGTATCCGAGAGATTTTCACTGAAGGAATAATCTTTCAATTCAGCGTTGTTTTCTATCCCGGCAACGCTTTGCTCAAAATATTTTTTTTGTTCTTCTTCAGATTGAAGCGTAATGGTACGCGCCTGAACCGAGGCATTTCCATAGAATTCATTTATTTCCGCCGCGTCAATCGAATCATCGGAATTAACGTTCATAATAATCAGTTTTTTATATCCATTTTTATATACTGAATCAGCTGCAGGAATTTTAATGAATTTAAATTGAGGGCGCTCCATATTTTGATTCATTTTATTTTCTTCAATTATTGCACCGGTTGTATTCTGATATCCTGAGGGAATAGAACCAAACGGCATTGTCATATTGTACGGAGCAAGAAAATATTCCAGGTCATCAATTTTAATCCGGCACAAGCAGCCATCAAATTGGCGTATTACCGGAATATTGTTTATAAGCTGATCTCTGGCTGAACTTTTACATAAAACAAAATCAGCGTCAATACCTGCAATTTTTAAAAGTCCGATTAAAATAAGTGTTTTATCAAATTGATTACCGGTCATGGTTTTTAATAATAAATCGAAGTTATTAAAAGTAAACCCGTAATAATCCGGCTGAACATCTGCATAATCGATATTTTTCAGGATAAAATCATATATTTTATGGGCTTTTTCAAGTTGAGTAGCCTTTTCACTTACGCCTATTCTGTCAAATAAAGGCTGTAATTTTTTGTATTCATCTTTTTTAGATATTTCGCTGCCGTAAAATTTTTCATAAAATTCTCTTGAAAAATTTTTTGCAGCAGTGTTCCAATTTTTTTCCAGACCTGCATATAATGTCGGAAATATTTTTACGGCCGGCGGCATATTTTCTTCGGAAATATATCCCTCAATATTTTCAGTCACAAAATTAAAAATTCTTCTTTTATTATTTTCAACGGGTTCTGATCTTACGGCTGAGGCATCAGTGAGATAATATATAATAGGCATGGAATCAGGAACATCAATAGTAATTGATTTATGAATTACAGGTTCAGCCTCGCGGAAAGCCTGCTGAACATAAAACGGCATTTTTGAATCATTGTATTCGCGTATTGTTTCGGTACGGTAAAATATATAAGCGCCTTCTTTCGTTTCAGGAAGCGAAAACCTGTATCTGCGGATATTCTCGTACTGAGGTATGCTGATAAGCGATTCGCTGCGCATAGCATTATCGTCAAGATGATGAAGATTGCCGGCCGGATCAATAGAAAACGCGAATAAAATAGAAGGAGTATCGTATTCGTCAAAATAATAATAATTTACAATGCCTTCAGATTCCGACCTTTTTTTAAGTATTTTTTTTAGCATGGTCTGGGTTATTTTCCAGCGGCTGCCTGAAATATGTTTATATTCGGTATTCCAGTAAATGTAGTAACAACCCGGATCTTTAAATTTAGAAGAGTCGATTTTAAAATTGTAATATTTCTCAAAAACAGGATCGGTAATCTCAGACGCCATTTTTTTATCAGACCATAACCGCTGTTTCTGCAAATCTATTTTCTTTATTAAATCTATAGACGCTTCAATTACCGAATCGCCGGAAGTATTGAAAAACACGGTGTTTTCAGTGATTTTTAAAAGCTTTCCTTTATATTCACTGCCGTCGTTAAGCAGAAGAACATCAGCTGAAATCTCAACAGCTAAAATTGAAATTGTCAGTATTGATATTAAAAAAAATGTCTTTAAATTATTCATTATTCACAAATCCATTAAAAGTTTATAGGATCAATTTTCCCTCGTATATGCGTAAATACATAAAAAATAATGTTTCAAGCTTTTTAATTACATTTTGGGATTTAACCCATTTTTTCCCTTTCGCTCATAGCCCTTATTTTGCGTTTACTCCAATTTTCGAACAATTATTTATTTCTTAAAAAAATTCGTTGCCTTGTGAATTTTCCAATTTTTTGCAATTCATTTTTATAAAATTCATAATTTACCGCAGGTATGTTCATTTTTTTAAAATATAATTTTTCAGAAAAATATATTGTGTTTTCCTTTATGTTGTAATCATAGCCGCCTGAATAATAAATAAATTCATTATCAATCAATATTTTTTCAGGCAGAAATTTTACTGTTAAATCAGAGGTGAGTTTTAATTTTACGCTAAAATTACGGGCTGAAAGGGAGCCGTAAACTATATCGTATTTCCTTGACTTCAGCATAATCTCATCAAAACTTTTTTCTATTCCCGGAGTCTGTATAATTTTTAAATCTCCGGCTTCTTCCCATATTTTTCTGACCTTGAACTTTATATTCATAGTCATCTGCTGATTTAGATCATATAGATCGGAAATTCCGAAATCCTCATAAATTCCAAGCGTGCATAAACTGGAAATATAATTCTGCATTACTTTTTTTGTTTCTTCTTTTTTTATATGCCGCCACGCGTTTCGCAGGCCTGCTTCATATGGGCCTGTGTATGAATTATTTATATTGCAATCCGCAGCGCCGGTATTTTGCAGAATTATTTCCATATCTGAATTTTTCATATTGTCGTTGGCCGGAGATAATTGTGTTCTCCCGATTTCGCCTTTTATATAATTCACCGCTTTAATATCATTGTCATCTCCGCGTAAAAAAGGAAATCTGTAAGTTTCGGAAGTCGGATCTATATAAAAAATTCGGCCGCCGTGTCTTATTTCAGTAATGCAATGATTTCCGTCAGGAACAGGTATCTCCGTTATCAGTTCGCCTGCGTCATTTGTCTGCACAATTACAGGATATGCTTCAATACCGGCATAGTTCAGCATTGTAGAATAGAGTATGCTTACATCAGTACAGTCTCCAAATTTATTTTTCAGAGTTTCTGCGGCAGGATGCCCGGCCCAGCCGCTGCTTGTGCTGGATTTGATGGAAATA
>Ga0209417_1005641_pt1 | contig 13599 bp, 8 predicted proteins | sample RifGroF2_FD_184002 | JGI IMG/M metagenome (GOLD analysis project Ga0209417, IMG submission 184002) | Groundwater microbial communities from Rifle, Colorado, USA - Groundwater F2 (SPAdes) (version 2) | ecosystem: Environmental > Aquatic > Deep subsurface > Groundwater | place: Rifle, Colorado... | reverse complement strand
TGGCAGCAGTGCTTTTCTTGACGATATATCCAATAGGTTCGATTATTAGTGTCGCTTGGTTTTTGATTATTAAATTTATTATGTTTATCTTGTTTAAAACAAAAATGCTTAGCGTTAAAATCGAGACGGTTTCAAAGGAAGTTTTGGAGTAGGTAAGATCTAGGTATTCTTTTGAATTAGCACTCCCACTAGGGGATTGCTAATTTTTTTATTTAGTTGTAATATGTATTGGTAAGAAAAATAGCATAAATAAAACATATGGCAGACTACTATAAAACTCTAGGTGTTAATAAAAATGCTTCTGACGATGAAATCAAGAAAGCATATCGTAAATTGGCGCATAAATATCATCCAGACAAGTCTGGTGGTGATGCTGAGAAATTTAAGGAGATTAATGCAGCATATCAGGTGCTTTCAGATAAATCCAAGCGTCAAAAATATGATCAATTCGGCAGTGGCTTTGAGCAAATGGGCGGAGGTTTTGGAGGTGGCGGTTTTAATAGTCAAGGATTTGGTGGGCAAGGCTTCGATTTTGGCGAGGGATTTGAGGATATTTTTTCTAATATCTTTGGTGGCGGTGGTGGCAGAAGTCGCGATATGCGAAAAGCCGGCAATGATATTCAGGTTGACGTTGAATTAACTTTTGAAGAAATGGTTTCTGGAGCTCATCGAGAGATTGATCTTTATCAAAGTGTTGCTTGTGACGTTTGTGGTGGCAGCGGTGGAGAACCCGGTGCAAAACAAGAAACCTGCTCAACTTGCAAAGGCTCTGGGCAAATTCACAAAACGGTTAGCAGTTTCTTCGGTTCATTTTCACAGGCTTATGTTTGTCCAACTTGTCAGGGAATGGGAAAAACTTTTTCACAAAAATGTCACAAATGCCGAGGAGAAGGTCGCGTCAAACAATCGCGCAAAGTTGCTGTTGATATCCCTGCTGGAATTTCAAATGGCCAAACTCTTTCTATGCAGGGTCAAGGAGAAGCTGGCGAGCGAGGTGCTCAAAATGGCGATTTGTATATCACGGTTCACATTTTGAATCACAATAAATTTACGCGCGAAGGAAATAATTTGCTTTCATCCGAACACATTTCATTTTCGCAGGCATCATTGGGGGACAAAATAAATGTGGAAACGATAGATGAGACTGTAAAAATGAAAATTCCTGCTGGCACACAATCCGGAGAACTTTTTCGCATCAAAGGAAAAGGTGTCCCAAGTCTTGGACGCACGAATCGGGGGGATCATTTGGTCAAAATTATCGTCGATGTCCCCAGAAATGTCTCCAGAGAACAAAGAAAAATCATTGAACAATTAGGAAAAGCTGGTTTATAAATCATCAAAAAAACTTATTTTGCAAAAAACACCGCTATCGGCGGTGCTTTTTTGTTTTTAATAGCTAATATTGATATATATAAACCACAGCGTGTTGAATTGACAAAAATTGGTATATGTGATATACAGGACAGTCAACCCTATGTGGGCATATTGCATTAATAATGTTTATCAATAATTAATTTAGATAAAATGAGTATGAGTAAAAAAGCTTTTGGGCAAGAAGTAGCAGAAAAAGGAAAAATTGTTTCTAGTGTTTTAAAGAAAAATGCAAAGAAAGTTAAAATCATAACTGTTTTGGTTATGGTTGTTTTTATTTTAGGAGCAGGTTTTTATGGTGTTAACGCTAAAACAAGAACTGAAAAAATATTGAGCGTGATAAAGGTTGCTGAAAAAAATGGTGTTCAATATGTAGTAGACATTTCACGTCGATTAAAAAATAAGGATATTGCAAATAATGCTGGCATACGATATTCAAAATTAAATTTGCGAGATTCGATTAAAGCAAGAGACATCAAAAATGGTGCAATCACTTCTGCCAAATTGGCCAACGGTGCAATTGCTGGCATTTCTTTGGCAAATGGCTCAATCACTGCTGGTAAAATTGCTGATGGTGCAATTGTGACTTTAAAATTGGCTGATGACAGCGTGACCACAGCAAAGATTGTTGATGGTGCAATAACTGATGTTAAATTGGCTGATGGCAGCGTGACAACAGCAAAGATTGCTGACGGAGTTGTTACGGGAGTTAAAATTGCAGATGATGCAATCGTGACCGCAAAGATTGTTGATGGCGCAGTAACTAATGGAAAACTGGCTGATGGCGCAGTAACAACAATAAAAATTGCTGATGGCGCTATTGTGACTGCAAAATTGGCAGACGGCGTGGTAACTGCTGCTAAAATTGGCGACAATGAAATCACGGGTTCAAAATTAGCTTCAGATATTACTATCAACACTACAGGCGCTGTTACAGCAGCTTCTTTTACTGATGGTGTGACCGTTATAAGCAGCGGAGATGTCACAACAACTGGGACAGTTACTGCTGGTTCATTCGTGGGTAATCTTATTGGCAGCGTTGTTGGAACACTTACAGGAAATGCTGACACTGTTACCAATGGTGTTTATACAACCGGTTCATATAACGATCCTGTTTGGATAACGGGGTTGGATGCTTCAAAAATTATCGGTTCAATAACTGGGCTGCAGATTGCTGATGGAACAATAACAGGAAACAAATTGGCATCAGATGGCAGTATGGTTAAATCAATTGTTGCTGGAGACAATGTTACAGTTGTTAATAATAACGATGGTTCTTGGACTGTTAACTCAATTGCTGGTGGTGGAACAATAACCGGTGTTACTGCTGGAGATGGATTGATTGGTGGTGGAACACTTGGAAATGTAACTTTAACTGTCGGCGCTGGAACAGGAATAACTGTTGGTGTTGGAACTGTTGGGATTGCTGATGGTGGAGTTGGAAGCAATCAAATTGCTGATGGCGCTATTCTTACAAGCAAATTGGCTGACGGATCAGTGGTTAATTCAAAAATATTAGACGGAACAATTACTTCTGGAAAAATTGCCGATGGAACAATTGTAGCTGTTAATTTGGCTGACGGTTCTATTTCAACTGCAAAGATAGAAGATAGTGCTATTACAAATATTAAACTAGCTGATGGATCAGTTAGTACTTCTAAAATTCAAAACCTTGCAGTAACAACTGCAATCTTGGCAGATGATTCAGTAACAGCAGTTAAGATTTTGGATGCAACCATCACAACTGGAAAAATTGCTGATAGTGCAATCACAACAGTAAAATTGGCAGATGACAGCGTGACTAGCGCAAAAATTGTTGATGGAACAATCCAAATAGCTGATCTTGCAGATGGAATTATTACCACAGTAAAATTGGCTGATAATTCAGTTTCAACTGCAAAAATAATTGACGGTGCTGTTACTTCTGGAAAAATTGCCGATGGAACAATCTTGGCTATTAATTTGGCTGATGGTTCAATTTCAACTGCAAAAGTTCAGGATGGGGCTATTACCGATATTAAACTGGCTGATGGGTCAGTAACTACTGCAAAAATTGTTGACAGTGCTGTCACAACTTCAAAATTGGCAGACGGCTCAATCATTACAACAAAAATTGTTGATGCCGCAATAACTTCTGAGAAAATTGCTGACAGCGCTATTACACCTGCAAAACTTGCAGATCAAAGCGTGACTACTGCAAAAATTGCTGATGGAGCAGTGACGGGAGTAAAAATTGCAAATGACACAATCACAGGAAACAATATTGATTCAACCACAACAATAACTGCAGTTCAATTTACAGGCGATCTTCTTGGCGATGTTACGGGTGATGTAAGTGGAAACGCTGGAACTGTGACAAATGGAGTTTATACAATTGGAGATCAATCAATTGATGGAATAAAAACATTCACTTCAAATGTGGTGGCTAATATTACAGGAAATGCTGAAACCGTGACTGATGGAGTTTATGCTGCTGCCAACAATACCTTGACTGGACTTAACACCTTCACACAAGATGTTGTGGCTAATATTACAGGAAACGCAGCGACAGTTACTGATGGAGTTTATGCTGCTGCTAATAATACCTTGACTGGTCTTAATACATTTACACAAGATGTTGTTGCTGACATCACAGGAAATGCTGAAACTGTTACTAATGGAGTTTATACAATCGGAGATCAATCAATTGATGGAATAAAAACATTTACTTCAAATGTGGTGGCTAATATTACAGGAAATGCTGAAACTGTTACTGATGGAGTTTATGCTGCTGCTAATAATACCTTGACCGGTATCAACACATTCACGCAGGATGTTGTTGCTAATATCACAGGAAATGCAGCAACTGTTACTAACGGCGTTTACACAATCGGAGATCAAACAATTGATGGTGTTAAAACTTTTTCATCTAACATAATTGCTGATGTCACAGGAAATGCTGACACAGCAACTCTTGCAACTACTGTGGTTGATAATGCAATAACAACGACTTCTATTATTGACGGTGCAGTAACAAATGCAAAACTTGCTGATGATAGTGTAAGTTCTGCAAAAATAGCAGATGGCACAATAGTTGGCAGTGATTTGAATTCTGCTATAGATGTAAACACTACTGGAAATGTTTTGGCTTTCTTACTTAGCGATGGAACAACAAGTCTTTCTGGTGGAAACATTTTTTCAACAAGCAACAATATGAACATTGATGTTGCAAATAATGCAATTGATTCAGATGTTTTCATTAGAAACACTGGAACTGGAAAAGCTAATTTGCACGTCGAAGGTAACATCACAGGTGGTTCACTTGGGACAAGTGGTTCTCGTTGGTCAACAATTTATGCTGATAGCATAAACTTCTTAACGGGGCTTACAAATTCTGACAACACTGCCGGTCCGGACTCAACAATAAACCTTGGAACAGCTGGAGCAGATGCTGCGCAAGTTCATATTGGTAACTCCAATGCTAATGTTTCGATTACTGATGGCGATTGGCAAATACAATCAAACGGAGATACAAATCTTTCAGCACTTACACTTAGTGGAAATCTTATTGGTGGTGGAAGTTTAAATATCGCTACTAGTGGATTGTTTGGTGGAGCAATAACTTCAAGTGGTTTGTTTACTGTTACTACAGGAGGTTTTGACATAACAGGAAACTCTGAAATGAGAGGCAACATCGATATGAATGATAATGTTTTAACCAACATCGGAAACAGTGGAACAGATTTCACTTCAGCTGGTGGACTTAATCTTGCTGACACATTGAATATGAGCGCAGACATTGATGCTAATGGAAATGATCTTTCAGATGTCAGAGATGTTTCAGTAACAGGAGTGTTTAAAGTTGATGGAAACAGTGGAATAAGCAGTGTTCTTACTTTGGTAAAAGGACCGCTTGTCACTGACACTTGCACCATCACAATTGAAGGTGGAATTATAACAGGAACAAGCTGCTAATATCTTTAGCTAAGATTGTGACTTACATATATGAAAGAAGAAACAAGCAATGAAAATGAAATTCATATTGAAATTGACGAGCAGGAAATTGAAAAAATTGATTCAAAAAAATCATCAAAAAACCCTCTTATAGATTGGGCTGGATGGAAAAAGGATATCAAAAAAATAATTTTCATCTTGCTTATTTTGGCTGTTGCTTCGGGAATTGTGAAAGCGGTAATGCTTTGGTCAAGCAATAACGTTACGGGCATTAGGATGAATTTTGGAGTTTCAAGAGTTCAATATGAAAATTATTCTCATATTGGTCCTGATTTCAGCTTTAAATTTCCGAGCACCTTTGTCGCAGACAATGATGAAGAAAAAAAATATGGCGATTCATATTTGGGGGGCTTTCGCTTGAAAGGGGATCAAAGAACTGGTTGCGATGTCAGGTCTAATCCAGTTGGAATTAATTTTCAAAAATCAGATCAAGAAATTAGAAACGCTGTTGTTTCCGATCTTGCAACACACATTAAAGATTTTAAAGAGATTTCTTCTTTGCGCACTAAGATCGGAGGAGAAAATGCTTATAAAATAGAATTTTCTTTTACTGACCCACTTGGCAACAGCACAAAAGTTGCTCAAGCAATAACTTCGCGCGATGGTAATAACTATGTTTTTGTTTGCGGAACAGGGGAATATCAATACGATTTTTTCTCAGCTGATTTTGATGACTTTTTCAAATCATTTCGTTGGAACAAATAGTTTAAAACTATACAGCTTTAGGAATACAAAACTACCCCAGCTTTTGGCAGGGGTAGTTTTTGCTTTTGGAATGCAAAAGAAGTATAATATCAGAAGTTACGCATTTCGAAACATTTCTTTTTTGGCCAATTGCCTGCCTGCCGGTAGGCAGGTTGGCGACAGCAACTCTTTGAGCTTTTGGATATCGAGTATTTATCCAAAAGCGTGCCAAAAAAGAAATCGTTGAGAAAGTGCGTAAGTCCTAAATATATTAAAAGTAAACAAATCAAAAAACTTTTTTAAAACCATAAATATTAAAACAAATATGTTAAACAATCTTTTTGCTCCAAAATCCATCGCAATTGTTGGCGCTTCAAACAAAAAAGGAAAAATAGGCACAGTGCTCGTCGATAACATCACAAAACTTGGCTACAAGGGCGAGGTATTTTTTGTAAACCCTTCGTATAAACTTTTGAAATTAAAGCGTTGTTACAAGGACTTGAGTAGTATTAACAAAAATGTTGATGTGGCAATTGTGGCGGTGCCGGCAAAGTTTGTGGTGGATGTTGTTGCGCAAAGTTGCGGCAAAGTGAAAAACTTCGTCGTTATTTCAGCGGGATTTTCTGAAACTGGAGAAGAGGGAATTGACAGAGAAAAAGAATTGTCAAAATTGGCCAAGCAGCATAATTTGAACATTTTGGGACCAAATTGTTTAGGGTTTATCTCTCCAAAGCTCAAATTGAATGCTTCTTTTGCAGGTGGGATGCCAATGGCTGGAAATATTGCTTTTGTTTCGCAGTCTGGAGCTTTGGCTGTGGCACTGATGGACAGGGCGGCGCAGGAGCATATTGGATTTTCGCAAATTGTTTCGGTTGGCAACAAAATGCAGCTTGATGAATCTGAAATGCTTGAATATTTGGCAAAAGACAAGGAAACGAAAGTAATAGGGATGTATTTGGAAGGAATAAAAGACGGACAAAAATTTATTCAAGTTGCCAAAAAAGTTTCCAAAATAAAACCAATTGTGATTCTTAAAGCTGGCAAAACGGAAAAAGCGCAAAAGGCAATCTCATCTCACACGGGCGCTTTGGCTGGAAGTGATGAAATTATTGATGTGGCTTTTGAAAAAGCTGGTGTGATTAGGGCCAATGATTTGGAAGAATTTTTTGATTTGCTCACATTGATTTCTTTTGTTGATGCACCGAAAAATGAAAAAGTTGCGGTGCTCACAAATGCTGGTGGAGCAGGCGTGCTTGTCACAGACGCTTTCAAGGGAAAGGATATTGTGCTTACTGATTTTTCAAAAAAAATAAAAGATCAAATGCAGAGTTTTCTTCCCGAGGAAGCCTCAGTGGAAAATCCCGTTGATTTGTTGGGCGATGCTGGAGAGGACAGATATCAAAGCATTTTTGATATTTTAAACAAGCAGAAACTTGGTGCGATAATCCCAGTGCTTACTCCGCAACAACAAACACCGGTAGAAAAAATTGCAAACTCAATAATCAAAAACAGAAAAGAAAATCAAGTTGCAATGTTGACTGTTTTTATCGGAGGAGGACGTATTAAAAAATCTGTTGATGAATTGAAAAAAAATTATATTCCGAATTTTTCAAATCCGGATGGTGCAATTTCAGCCTTGAATAAATATTACAAATGGAGTCTTTTCAAAAAAAACAAAGAAACAATTGCCAAGGAAAACATCATTGCTTCGCGTAAAAAACAAGTGGGAGAAATTATTGCTGGGGCAAAAAAAGAAAATAGAAATGCACTTTTCTTTTCAGAAGCTTTTGAAGTGATGAAAAAATATGCCATAAACCCAGTGTCATATGTTGAAATCTTGCCTGAATCAGAAATTTCACCTATTATGCAATATCCCGTTGTGATTAAGGTGGATAGTGATAAGGTGCTTCACAAATCAGACAAGCAAGCTCTTATTTTGAACATCAAAGATCCTTCTGCACTTGAAGAAGCTACCAAAAAGCTGAGAGCCAATTTTCCAACTGAGCGCTTGGTTGTGCAACCGATGCAGGATAAGCAAATAGAAATCATTTTGGGAATTAAAAAAGACAGTATTTTTGGACCAGTAATTGTATATGGCTTGGGTGGAATTTATACTGAAGTTTTCAAAATGGTTAATTTTTTGATTCCTCCAATGTCCGCTCAAAGCATCAAGGAACAAATCTTAAAGAGCAAGATAAGCTTCTTATTTTCAGGTGCGCGCGGTCAGCAGGCATATGATGTTGAAGAATTTGCCAGCATTATTTCTGGGCTGATGAATTTTGCAATTGAAAATGATGATGTTTCTGAATTTGATATTAACCCTCTCTTTATTTATAATGATGGAAGAGCCGCCTCGGCAGTTGATATTAAAATAATTATTTAATAATATATATGGAAAATAAAAAAATAAAAGTGCTTATTGTTGATGATGATACAGAATTATTGGAAATGTATGTTGAGATATTTCAAAATGCCAATTTTGAAGTTATTGTGGCAAGCGATGGTGTTGAAGGTTTGGACAAGGCAACCAAGGAATTGCCTGATGTTATTTTTACGGGAATCGTGATGCCTCGAATGGACGGTTTTTCAATGATTGAATCTTTGCAAAAAACAGTGATGACTTCAACTATTCCAGTTGTTATATCTTCACATATGGGTAGGGAAGAAGATAGGGTTAGGGCAACCAAATTAGGAGTGAAGGATTTTATTGTCAGAGGAACCACTCGTCCAATTGAAGTCGTGGAACGCATAAGCTCACTTTTCACTCAGGCCGGAAATGAATATCAGTTGGACTTTGATATTTATGCCAAAGATGCTCAAAAAATCGCCAAAGAATTGAATTTTCAAGCAAACTATTCTTGTTTGGATTGCAGCACGAAACTTGTGCTTAATTTGAAATTGATCAATCCGAAGGACCGTGTTTTTGAAGCAAGATTTATTTGCCCAGGATGTGGCGCAGTGGTAAAGTAAGAAACATGTAACATAAAACATATAACATATAGCAAATAATGAAATTATATCACACGAGTGGTATTTGGTTGTTATATGCTATATGCTTATGATATATAATTGTGGCTAATTGGAAGATTGCTCAGCAACCGCAAGAAATTCCTTCAACTTTTTCTTTCAAATTGAATTCATCTGTCGCAAAAATATTGTTTTCGCGAGGGCTGACAACTGAAAAGGAAATCGAACAATTTGTAAATCCCAATTATGAAAATGATTCCCATAATCCATTTTCTTTTTGTGATATGGAAAAAGTTGTCGAGCGCATTAAAAAAGCTCGCGATGAAAAGCAGCGAGTTGCAATTTTTGGCGACTATGACGCCGATGGAATCACGTCGTCAGCTATTATTAAGGAAACACTGGATCATCTTGGAATCGATTCTTTTGTATATATTCCCAATAAGCATAGCGAAGGATATGGCATTAACAGTGCTGCCATTGGTATTTTCAAAGAAAAAAAAGTAGATTTGATTATTACTGTTGACTGTGGAATCACAAGTGTCGCCGAAGTTGAAAAAGCAAATTCCTTTGGAATCGACGTCATAATCACAGATCATCATCATGTTCCGGAAAATGTGCCTGAGGCATTTGCAATCATAAACCCTCATCAAGAAGGCTGTGGATATCCCTTTAGCGACTTGGCTGGAGTCGGGGTTGCATTTAAGGTTGTGCAAGCTATTTTTCAAAGGCTTTTGCCTGAAAAAATGCAACTTTCGAAATGGATGTTGGATTTGGTGGCAATCGGAACTATTGCTGACTGTGTTCCGCTTGTTGGAGAAAACAGACTTTTTGTGAAATATGGATTAACAGTTCTTTCTAAAACTCGGCGCGTGGGTCTTCTGGAATTGTTTGCTGTTGGTCGGATAATAATAAACGAAAATGAGATTCCTGATACTAAAAAAGTTTCTTTTTACATCGCTCCACGCATCAATGCAGCGGGCAGAATTAATCATGCAAGTTTGGCTTACAATTTGATAATTGAAAAAGATGTCGCAAAAGCTCGTATTTTTGCACTTGAGCTTGAAGCTAACAATGCTGAAAGACAAAAAATTACTGAAAAAATTGTAGATGAAGTGAAAATTTTGGCCGAGAATGCATTTAAGGACAAGAAATTTATTTTTGCTATCAGTGAGCATTTTTCAATTGGAGTTGTTGGATTGGTGGCTGGAAAAATTGCTCAAAAATATAACAAACCCGTGGCTATTTTTCAAAAGAGCGATGAAGTCAGCAAGGGGTCATTTCGTAGCATTCCGCAAATTAATATTATTGAAACAATTGGCCAGTGTCAGGAATTGTTGGTAAAATATGGTGGACATTCTCAAGCTGCTGGCGTGTCGGTTGCCAATGAAGATCTGGATAAGTTCTATGAAAAAATAAATTCACTTATTTCTGAAAAACTTGAAGGAATTGATTTGAGTCCTGAAATAAAAATTGATGAAGAACTGGAACCCGATGCTATTGATTTTGATTTGGTGGAGGATTTGGAAAAACTAAAACCATTTGGTCAAAACAACGAGCAGCCAATTTTTGCGATGCGAAATATGATTGTGAGAGAAAAAAGAACCATTGGAAGTGGCAATAAGCATCTTAAATTTTATTTTTCATCAAAAGATGATTCGCCTAAGATATTCGAAGCGGTCAGTTTTAATGGCTATGAAAAATATCTCAAAATTTCCGAAGGCGATTGTGTTGACATCGCTTGTAATATTGAAAAAGACGAGTGGAATGGAAATAGCAAAATACAATTAATGTTAATAGATTTAAAAGTAACAAGTTTATAAAGTTTATAAAAAATATAAAGTAAGAATTAAAAAATACTTTATAACTTTATAACTTTATAACTTTATAACTTGCATGCGTATTGCCTTTGTTCATGATTATTTGGTGCAATATGGAGGAGCTGAGAGGGTGCTTGAGTGTCTCACTGAACTTTATCCTTACGCGCCAATTTATACAATTTTACACAACAAAGATGCGATGCACGGTGTCTTTGAAGATAAAAGAATTTATACTTCTTATCTTCAAAATTTTCCTTTTGCCCGCAGATGGCATCGAATTTTCCCACTCCTAATGCCTCCAGCCATTGAACAATTTGATTTTTCAGCCTATGATGTGGTGGTTTCTGATTCTTCAAGTTATGCCAAGGGAATAATCACGGGGCCAAAAACACTGCATATTTGCTATATGCACACGCCGATGCGATATGCATGGGATGATTGTCAAAAATATACGCGCGATTTTTATTTTCCACGTTTGATTAAAAAACTCATCCCTTTTGCAATGAATTATATTCGCCTTTGGGATAAAGTTAGCGCTGACAGAGTCGATGTTTTTGTTGCCAACTCCAATTTTGTCGCACGTCGTATTAAAAAATATTATCGCAAAGACTCAGCTGTGATTCATCCTCCTGTCGATACCAATAATTTTTCAGTTCAAGTGTTAGACTCAAATGAAAAGTTCTTTCTGATGGTAGGACGACTGATTGCATATAAAAGACATTCCGTTGCCATCAGAGCTTTTAATGAGATGAAATTGCCGCTTAAGATAATAGGGCGCGGACCGGAATTAAAAAGATTGCAGAAAATTGCTGGACCTACTATCGAATTCTTGGGTCGTGTTGATGATGATGAGCTCAAAAAACACTATGCCAACTGTCAGGCGGTTATTTTTCCGCAAGAGGAAGACTTTGGCATTGTGGCCATCGAAGCTCTTGCTTCAGGAAAGCCCCTCATCGCATTTCGCGGTGGCGACATCCCAGAACATATGGAAGAAGGGAAGATGGGAGTGTTTTTTGACAAACAAAACAGCGAGGACATCATTGATGCTGTTCAGCGATTTGAAAAACTATCATTCGACGCAAATTATATTCGCTCCAAAGTTCTAAAGTTTGATCGCGAAATCTTTAAGGAAAAAATGAAAGAGTTTATCGAAAAACAGGTGTTAGGTTCTAGGTTTTAGGTATTAGGATATTGTGGGTAAGATTTTTGGAAATAAAAAAACCAAAAAACAGCGGTCGTATGCCACTTGGTTTTTTTAAAATAAAAAACAGGATGCAGCCGAAAGCGTTTTCGCCTTGACCACACCCTGTGATATTTTATTAGTACGTCCTGTACAAATATTCATACGCAGGACTTTCTAACTGCAAAAATAAGTAAGCCGTGCCTTCCGGTCTATGATTTGGAAGAGAGAAAAGCGGTATCCCATCTGCTGTATACCCCGGTTTTGCATAAAATCCCTTGGGATAAAACCAGACAGAAACCGATCCTCCATTATCAACCATCAATGCTCTTTTAGCTCCCATCTCGCTCAGCTCTGTACCAAGCTTTTCTAGACTTCCTATGGAGCTCAGTTGAATGAGCTGTCCATTTTCGTCTAAACCGATGGCATTGTGCAAATAATAGCTGATCTCTTTTTTAAGACCAAGCTCGACGGCGCAGCTGCTGATTTCTTTGGCGGCAGTTTTTCTGTCCTCATATAGCATGGATCTGAAAACATCATGTAGTTTTTTCCAGTCATTACTTGTTTGTTCTGTTGTCTTGGGGTGGTTTCCTCTGGGTAGGTGCCAAATGTGGGCATGGTCAGCTGCTTCTGTAATCATGCGTTCATAAAGATAATCTTCCCAAAGAATCGGAACGCCAGAGAATACCCACTCGTATTCAGCAAGATTTTCCTGGGTAGGAAATAACTCTGTTATTTCCATTTTTCCATCCTTTTTCATTCCTAGAATGTGGTATGGCCTCTTACTTTCATTTGAATTTTCTCCAACAATAGTTACGAACCCTTCTGTTTTGCTTTTTACCCAAGCTCCACAGCGCAGGTTTGCGAGCGTGTTGCGCACACTTATAACTAGGGTTGGTTTATGGTGATCAATTCTTTTATTGCCCTCTTCTGAAGATTCAAAGAGAAGTGTTCCCGCATGTTGATCAACTGTGCGGCGTCCAGATACGATGTGAACACCACTGGTTACATCTTTTTCGTTAGATGGGGAATATTCAACTAGTGATAGTACTGCATTTACAACTGGCGTATGGAGACCAAATGATTGTCTTATTTTGAACATGACGTCCTCCTTTAGGATATGTTTTTGTCTATAAATAGGCTTTCTGATATGAAACTGTAAAATTAACTATGATAGTCTATTATACTCCTTTTTCACCAAAAAGTCAATATTGGCTGATGCCAAGCATTGGAGTATGCTAAAAGAACCTGTTAAAGTGTTTAATTCAATATTTTCCTCTCCTTAGATAAGGAGATGATTAAGGTGAGGTTTGAGCTTGGCACTGCTCAAACCCCTCTGCCTTTCAGGCATCTCCCCTCATCTGAGGGGAGAAAAACAAAGAAGAAAACTTTTTATGAAGATTGGAATCGACATACGTTGCCTGAGCGACGGAAAAAGAACTGGAGTGGAAGAATATACCATCAATTTATTGGAGAATCTTTTTGAATTGGACAAAAAAAATCAGTATATTCTTTTTTTAAACTCATATAATGATTCTCATTTTGATGAGCGTATTTTTGCGCAGTTCAAAAATGTCAGCGTGAAAC
>Ga0209417_1005636_pt1 | contig 13615 bp, 13 predicted proteins | sample RifGroF2_FD_184002 | JGI IMG/M metagenome (GOLD analysis project Ga0209417, IMG submission 184002) | Groundwater microbial communities from Rifle, Colorado, USA - Groundwater F2 (SPAdes) (version 2) | ecosystem: Environmental > Aquatic > Deep subsurface > Groundwater | place: Rifle, Colorado... | reverse complement strand
GATAGATTCTGTATCCAGGGTTCTGTATTCATAACTCAAATTGCGACCTCCCAAAGTTATTAAATTTGAATATATGAAATGAACACCTGAACTATAAAAATCCAGATATACTGATTATTTTAAAAATAACTGAAATGTATTTCTTGGAAGACGATCCCTTAAAACTCTCTCCTGAACTTAAGGTTTTTAATTTACTTACTTTTTATACTTATATCTTATATCTTTTTATAGACAAAAACCTCTTCTATTTAGAGGATATTTAAGTGTTATTCTCTTTTAACTGGACCCCAGTATTCGTACAGAAAAGTTAATTGATATTATTGAAATCCTGCATAACTAAATTACCACAAATTTTTCTTTTAAATATATTTCACCAGGAGTTTTACCCTTAAACGTACTATGAGGTCTGTTAAAGTTGTAATCCCAGATGTATTTCCCAATGCAGAATACAGCATCTTTAACAGTATCATAAGCCTTCAGGTAAACTTCTTCGTACTTCAATGTTTTCCAGAACCTTTCTATCATTATGTTATCAATGGCTCGGCCTTGTCCGTCCATACTTATCTGAATTTCCTGCTCGATCAGAATGGAAGTAAATTCCTGACTTGTAAACTGGCTTCCTTGATCTGAGTTAAATATCTCGGGTCTGCCGTATTGAGATATTGCTTCAAGCAAAGCCTCCTTGCAGAAATGAACATCCAGCGTATTTGATACTCTCCAGGAAAGGATTTTTCTCGAATACCAGTCCATTATTGCAACAAGGTATATGAATCCTCGCTTCATTGGAATATACGTGATGTCCGTGCACCAAACCTGATTAGGCCTGTTAATGTTCAAATCTTTTAAAAGATAGGGATAAATTTTGTGTTCTCTATGCTTTTTGCTTGTGTTTTTCTTGGTAAATACTGCCTTTAAGCCCATTTTTTGCATTAACCGTTTTATTCTCTTACGATTAATTCGAAAACCAGCCCTTTGGAGTCTGTAGGTCATTCCTCTTGAGCCAAGATAGGGCTGCTTTAAATATCTTTCAAATATTTCTCCTACAAGCATCATATTGAAAGCATCTTCATCCTCTGGCTTGTAGTAATACGTTGACCTGCTTATTCCAAGAAGATTGCATTGCTTTAAAATACTTAATTTATGCTCTTTTTCTATCATGTCCAGCCTCTTCTCGACCTTTAAAGACCGGACTTTGACTTTAAAAAATCAAGTTGTACCTGTAGCTCTCCGATTTTCTTGTATAATTCTGCCTTTTCAGCTTTATCGTGATTTTCTGCTGATTTTATTCTTCCCTCAAACACTCCCTGAAAGTTCTTCAACCCTTCCTGCTTCCATTTGCTGATTATGTTTGGATGAACGTCATATTTTGCTGACAATTCCGGTAGCGTCAGCTCTCCCTTTATTGCTTCCAGTGCTACTTTTGCCTTAAATGCTGCTGAATAATTTCTTCTCTTGTTCATTTTCTGCTCCTTTTTTCTTATTCTACTGAGCAGAATTTCAACTATCAATTTTGTCTAATTTTTGGGGACCGCTTTAATAATTTAACGCTAAATTCATAATCTAATCAATAAAATCTAATCCGCTAATACTTTCAATTGTATAAATATCAATCTTAACATTATCGGGCTTTGTCCCCTTCGGAGGTTTATCATTTTCAACTAGCCAAGCAATATGCTGAATGATTCCTTGCTCGTCTTTTCATAAAACAATCTTGTAGAAGTAAACAGGAACACTTATATTATTCTTGATTTTTTCTTTACTACCTTTATGAATTATACCTGTTATAACAGTAACGCCATTATTTTTTTCTGCTAGTTTTCTTTCTATATTTTCAATAGAAATCCATAAACCGCCATTAAAGCTCTGGTTTTGAGGCGCAGCATTGGCAAAAGAAAATGTTTCATTCATATATTCAAGATTTGAATCATAGTTATCCGCAGGATCTAAATGCCCTCTAGAGTAGCCTATAGATGTGTAATTTTTATTAACTGCATAATTATAACCACAAATAGCTTTTATATCGTCTGGAACAGATGAAGGCCAATGATTTTTTCTCGGAATATCTCCAGTAAAATCTTCTGGCATAAGGTTGTAATATACATACTCAGGTGTTTTAGCTTCACAATTAAGAATGCTGGTGTATTTTTTGAAGTATATTCTTTCTCTTTTAATGGTTGATTCCAGTCAGTTATTGAAAGAGGTTCACTCCACGCTGGAAATGAAAGGAATAATAATGTGATTAAAAGTTTTTGCATAATCTATAGGTTTTTTTATCTTTTTAAATTTTTTTTTATGGAGCGGTAATTATTAATAATATCAAGATGTATATGATAAGGATAGAAGATTATAAAAAAATTATAATAATTAGTAATTCTTTGATACGTAAAATTGGTCTCATTTAAGTACACTATGAAGGTTTTTAACGTTTTTTGATTTTTTTACAATTTTTGTCACGTATTTGCCATGAAAATTATTCTAAATTTTTCAGTATATTCTTGATGTAAGGGTGTCTAATTATTTTGTGAATTTGTTTATTCAAAGGAATATTTAACATTTATAAATTAGTGATAAAAAGATTCGAAAGAGCGTGAGGTTTTATTTAATTAATATATCAACCGACATTCATATTCGCCTGCAATCCTTGGCACAGTGTATTAATCTGCGAATACCAGCCTATCGGCATATTATCAACATAATCATGATCAATATATTTTTGTGTCAAGTCTTTTAGCCTGTTTAATGATTTCTCGTCTGAATTATCAAGCTTATCCGTTCCTTTTTCATCGGGGAGCATAAGTTGGAACCTGTAGTAACAGTCTGCTGGTAATAATGTTCTTAATTGATGCTCAACTGTTCGACTATTCCCGTTGAAAAAAGTGTCTATTAATGGGCCTGCCACCCATTGTAATGGATTCCAATTTTTAATTTCGTCATAGCAAAGCGAAGAGGTTGCAGTACCTGTTCCAAGAGAAACCACTATTATCCTTTTACTTAAAGGTTCAATGTTTTCTCTTCTTAAAATCTTAATAACCTCAATAAAAGCTGACATCGCAGGGTTATTTACCGCAACACCACCGTCAATAAAAGTTCCCTTACCTGGAATTTTATACGGTTCAAAATATGTTGGGGCTGCAGATGTTGCTCTTGCAACGTCTTTCATATAAATATCTTTGTACCTGTCATCATAATTGCAGAAAAATACTGCATTTCTGCTTTCCATCTCATAAGAAGGGATTAAAACAGGTTTAAGTGCATCTTTAAGGCAATAATTTTCTAGATTTTCTGATAATACGCTTTCTATTCCTTTTCGGTTATATTTTTCGCCTCTGAACAGATAATTCATCCCTGTAAATATATCCTTCTTAAATATTCTATTGGCTCCATCATCGCTATAAACCTTAACAATTTCTTCGGCAGTAAGCGGATCGGGTCTGTTTAGGAGTAGGGAAACGATTCCACCTGTTGATGTTCCAGCGAAAAAGTCGAACAGTTGGTGTATTCTTACGCCCTTTTGCTGTTCGATTCGAGCTAGTAGAATAGCTGGGATAAATCCTCTTATTCCGCCTCCGTCTATGGATAGGATTTTTATTTCGTTTTTATGTTCAAACATATTACGATTACAAAGCTTCTAATTCATTTATTACTTTCTCTAGCTGCTGCAGTTTATCAGATGGGACTTTTGCTTTTACGTCTTGCAAAAGCTCTGGATTTTTAACAATTGCTTTTATTACAGGCATAAAGGCCTGCAATCCTTGCTGAATAAGCTGTTTTTTTTGTGCTTCTTTTTTTTGTTGTCCTTTTTGTTCTTGTTCTTCCTGATTTTTAGCCTGTATTTCTTGAGTTGTAGCCTCACCTTCTGGCACAATTCCTATTTCATTAATAGTCACCTCTTCAAAAGTTCCAGCTTTTATATATTTTTTCCCTCTAAAATCTGACTTGATAACCCATTCATTATTCACAAAAACAGCAACTTGGTTTTTTCCGGTATTAATTGGTGGTATTGGAGTAGCATGTGCAGGAATAAGGTAATTACCAGGTTCTAATGGGTTTGGGTTAGCTAAACTATCTCCAAGGTATTCTTTAGTGTCGGGGTGATAATTATATATTTTCATTTTTTACCTCCTTAATATTTTATACACGGTAATAAAGCCACGTTACGAGGACGAGTTTCATTGTCGCCAGCTGACCCACTAACTCCAGAACCAGACCTTACGCAAGAGCTATTCCAATTGTAAGCCCCCTGATCCATTCCTAAAACAGCGTGTGGAAGAGTATGCGTGTGAGCCTTAAGTACGTCTGCTTGTGCTGAACCAAAGCTACGACCAGGATCGATTTCCTTCCCATGATCCCATCCTCTAATAAATTCACCTCTTAGGTCAGGGAGGTTAAATGTAGTTGAGCCATCTCCGACGCCAAAGGTTGTTCCTATTGCTGAATAAAGCGTAGAATAAGTTGTTCTTGAAATAACTGCACCATTACATTCTAAGTAGCCCGCTGGCGTAGTCGCTGCAGCAAACCAGAAAACTGCCCCTGTTGGCACAGATGCAATATTATTTATTTGAGTTTGTATTGCAGATGTAACTCCGTTAAGGTACTGAAATTCCGTGTTGCTTACAGAACCGTCAGCAATTTTTGCGGCGTCTATATTACTTGGTAATCTAGACACATTTAGTGTTCCTGCGTTTATATTATCAGCATTCTGGTAATAAGAGCCGTCCTGCCCGTCTAGTTTATCAGCGTTCAGGTTTGTGCAAACAGTGCCGTTGCTAACTGCGACGTTTCCGTCAGCGTTGCCGGGCTCGTAGTCTTTAAGCTTGCCAGCATTGACTTCTTTGTCTTCTTTCAATGCACGAAAGTTTTCACGTATATATTCGTCACTTGAACCTATAGGGTCGGTTCCAGCCGGTTTTGTTTCATCGTATGCCATTATTCATCCTCCTTTATTATATCAAACCATCCATCAATTTTCATTTCTTCTTGAGTTTTTTGCCTTTCTTTTGTCGCTATAGGCTCAATTTCATGTAAATAAATAACCTGCTCATTTTTGCTTAATGATTTCCTATACCTTACCAAAGCAGGTAAGTCAATCTTTTCTTGCTCTGTAAGTACTGCATCAAAAAGATTAAGCAAGATATTAATACTTGCTTCAATATTTTCGCAATTCATCAGAGGGATTCTTACATTTTCTGGAATAATTAAAGCCCACTCATCACGATTAACATGTTTAATTCGAGATAATAAATATTCTGTACCTGAATATTCAATAGCATTACCCGTTGAAGTTCGCATTAACTCTCGACTTATTGTTTCTGCTTGTTGTTGTGTTAATCCTGATAAAAATTTTGACATTTTCTTCTCCTAGATAGTTATTCCGTAATAAGTAGCCGTATCATTCTTCAATGCTATGTCATCAGCGGTTCCAGTTAAATCTGTTTCAAAAACAATTAATTCTGATAAATAGAATTTTCCACTAGTTCCACCAATACGGTTAGATGTATAAGAAATTCCAGAATCAGACCCAGAATATCTGGTTTCACTTCTTTCTGGGCCATATATATTGAATCCACAACTTGCAGAAGTTAATACATAATGAGCAAATCTGTATAAACCACCATACGAGCTTAATTGGGTAGCTGGAGCTACTGCAAACTCATTATCTCCATTATAAGCCCGCCATTTCATAAGCCCAGAGTCTTTGATTACACTGCTAGCACCACTGTTATAAATCTGTCCATAATTATCTATACCAGATTCCATAGACATAACGGAATATACTGTTGTACTAGACGGTGTTCTAGCGCTGAATGTATCTGTATCCAGTTGTGCATCAGTGCTATTATCAAAAAATATGGATGGTTTACTATTTTTAACCTCAAGAGCTCCTGAATTAATAATTCTTGGTTGATTACTTTCTATAGTTTGTTTCAAGTCTGCAAATAAATTTTGGTCATATAATATTACAACATAAGCAGAATCACCACTTCCAATACTATCAACATCTGTATATCCTGAAGCTGCAACAAATTCACCAAGTTTTTTAGCATTGGTGGAACCAGAAACAAGTTTTATCTTACTGTTTAATGAAAAGGCATCATTGGTATCAAAAGCAACATCTGCAATTGCATTATCATAACCTCTTCTTATTCTTACAACATAATGTTTATAATTCCCATTTATTCTTCTAAGAGAATAAACACTTTTAGCCGTATTTGTTAAATTATTTAAAATTAATTGTGAAACATAAATACCCTTCCTTAATATATCAATACAAACTGGTGTAATTATTTCATCAAATAATATTAGTTCATTATGATATTGGGGCGTATTCCACCAATACCCTAGCCAAAATGCGCTTGAATTTCCTGCAAACGTAGTTGAGCCTGAATAAGTAGCATTATTACCTAGTGTGTCGCTTATATTAACATCATGCGTTCCACCTGCACCATTTACTAATTGGGCAAATGAATGAAAAGTGCCTACATAAGTTGAAGCAATATTAAGATAATTAGAAGCATCTGCATAAAATCTTAAATAATTCGTATTAAAATGTGCTTCATGCTTAATTGCGCCGCATATCAAGGCGTGACTATTATTATAATTATAAGCCCCTCTATGCCATATAGACACATCAATAGAGGTTCCAAATGGATTTGCTATACTCCAATCATTCGGTTGTAGTGGAGTTATATAGCCATTAGTTAAATTAAAAGCACTATTTACAATTATTTGAGGCTGATCCGCTGCTGTAGAAGTTGAAAAATTGGCAATTCCCATTTGGTCATACCAAGTTACCACATAGCCATTCGTTGTGCTGCCAATACTATCAACATCAAAAAAGCCAGAAGCTGCAACAAATTGTCCTAATTTTGTAGCATTAGTTGAACCAGAAACAACAGTTATAGTTGAGTGCATATCTAATTGGGCTTCGGTCATTGGAGGAGCAAAATAAAAACTCGCATCAACCTGTGCATTGTCATAATTGCGTCTTATTCTGCAACAAAACCCATTATAAGTAGATTTTAATAAACTAAAACTAAAAGCCCTAGTTGGGGTTAGTCCTAATGCAATAATATCATCAACCCTATACCCCTGAATGGTTAATATAATTGGAGGTTTAACAAATCCTTGAAAACTTGGTATTACAAAACTCATGCAGCGGTATCCCCCTGCAATAGCACATTATTTGCAGCATATACATACAAAGAAGCTGCGCCATACTGCCCTGCTGTTTTTGTATGAGATTGCCTATTCCTGACAGTCATTGAGCCTGAGCCTGTGAATGTCACTTGACCTACCCCAATTTGAATTACAGTGCAGGAAAATTCAGCGCTTAAAGTGTCTGGAATAGTTATAGTTACATCAGTTGTTTTATTAACTGTAATTACTTTACCGTTGTCGGAATTTTGCAAGGTGTAATTGTCTATTTTTTCCGATATATCGCCCCAATCAACTTCTTTGAGAGTGTTACTTATAGTTATTTTTCCATTTGCGTCGGAAACAAGAACTTTTGAAGCCGTCAAAGTACTATCTATTAACTCTGAAACTGCCCCTTGAGAAGCACCACCCTTGACAAGGTTTTGTGCTGTACATTTTTTATTATCTGGAGTGCCTGCCGGGTCATCTACAATCAATGCAATGTCGCTATAAATGACATCTGTTAATTCTGTTAATTGAGTGATTTTTTTATCAGCCATTTTTTTATTCTCCTAATATCCTATTACTTGCCAATTAATATTTCCACCAACATCATTATTCGAAGAATCAAGAACCTTAACAGTAAAACTTGAGCTTCCTGTAGTCTGAATTTCGGCTCTAAGCCCTGCTCCTACTGCAGATGCCACAACGTATGGGGTTGAATAATATGTATGTACGTAATTAATAGTATCTCCGCCAACAGCAACCGACTTACTTCCACGTTTAATTGTATCGGGCACGTCAATATTGATTACAAACTGTGTTACCTTTGGCAAAATTAAGCTATTTGAGGTTGAAATGTTTACTCTAAACTGAACATATCGGAAAGTTTCTGTTACAGGTTGGAAATCTTTCCAATCTGTCCAGTTTCCACCATTTCTTTTTATCCTAAATTGAAGGATTGCTCCTGCTGTTTCATCTTCTAAAGATGTACTTGCAAAGAAATCAACTGTAATTCGTGCTGTAATATCAAGATTTAAATCTTTTTCTGTAGTAGTATAGGTGCCACTTAAATCATAATTACCATTTTCTTGAATAAGAGAATCTCCTGTTTCTAATAAAATTCTACCTGAATTATCCTCAAGGCTTATTTTATCTAAATAAAGCTCTAAAACATCATCACTACCCATTGCGTTCCAATTGGTAGATGGATAATCATCCCATGAACCTATAAGTGTATTCCATGTATACGGATTTGAATTAAAAATAGTTTGATTATGTGTTCCTGACTGTAAATTAATTTCATCATAAGATTGAATTATATTCTTTGGCGGAAGGTTTGAAATAGTTACACTTGTATATGATGGGGTTTCTGAATAATTACCTGCCCGGCTTATAGCTTTAATTGTATAGTAATATGTTTTTTCCTGAGTTACAGGTATGGAATAATTATTGTTAGTTAATCCTGTTGCTATTAATGCTCCATATTGCCAGTTTTTTCCCTGTCTTATTTCATAGCCTGCTATGTCAGCACCAGGTATTTTATCCCATGTAAGTAAAGCGTATTCGCCATTTTGGTATGATTTAAAATTACTTATGTTATCAGGATATATAGTTGCCTCTGTATCCTGATACGCTGCATTTTCTGAGTAATTATATGAATTATCTACCGATTTAATCCAGAATCTGTAAGTTCTTTTTTCTGTGATTTCATATTCTGCACGTTCTGTGTCGTACAATAAGGAACTTATCGAAGTTCCCGAAGCCCAAGTTAATCCCTCACGAACTTCATAACCTCGCAGATCAGGAATTCCTGAAACTCTATTCCACGTTAATAACAGTTTTGTTCTGTCCCTAGGGTCGATAGTTAGAGTAAATCCTGTTACATCAGGCGGAGGAGCATCCTTTCCTTCGATGGTCAAAGAATCTGCTTCATTTCTATCAGAAACCAATTGTCTTGTATTAACCGCCTGGACTCCTACAAGGTAAGTATCGCCGGTTTTAACATTTTCAATCCTGAAAGCGGTATCATAGCTGATACCTGCATTTTTCCAAGTCGTACCAGCATCGATAGAATATGTAATTAAATAATGTGACAAGTAACAATTATCCACTGCCTCCCAAGAAACATCTATATTGGAAATATGCACCCCATCTTTATTTTCCCAACCATTTTCCACTACTGATACAGAAGTTGTCGCAGGTGGAGCTTCAAGCGGGTTGGGAAGTTTAACTACATCAAAAACAGGCTCTACACTTCCAATAGTATCTATATAAAGACCTAATGAACCTCCCTTTAGGTTAGTTGGAATCATTGCTTCTACAATGCCTGATCCGTCAGAATCATAAACGTGGTCGACTATTTCTATTAAGTTATAAGCGCTTTGATCGTTTTCTATTGCTGTTTTGACATCACTTGCTGTTGAGGTTATATCTCCATTCACGTCAGTAGCAAGAATTACCGTTATATCGGTACCTGCAACCATTACTGAAATTGTTGGATTGTCAGGACCAGGATTACTATAAGAAATTCTTATATTATTAGCATCTGGAGATTTATCCCTTGACGCAAAGTAAAGGTTAGTATTTGAAGTTTGGAAATTTGTAACAATGGCCGCAGACAGGACGCCGTTGTATTCCTTGCAGATAATTTCAATCTGTCCTTCTTGCGCTTCTGCCATGTGGATTATACGCATTTTTTTTCTAACATAGCCAAGGAAAGTGGATGTTACTTCAATTACATCACCGACTGTTCTGTCCAGACCTTCTTTAGTTGTCTGGAAGCTGATGTATTTATTGCAGGTAATTGCCTGATTTAAATAGAACCATGCTAATCTTGAGGCTTGTTTGAAATTAGTTACGCCGTAGGCCTCGATTTCCTGAATAATAGGCTGCTCATTCTGGAATACGGGAGCTTCTGCTTGCGCATAAACTTTTACATATTCGTTATCAGGGTCGATAAACTGGAGTTTAACTATGTCGTATCTTTCTTCTCTTGGCGTTGTCCAGAACCTTTCGGAACCTGTAATTATATTATCAGGCGTAAATACCTGCATAGTATTTTCTTGTTGCTCAATTTTTAAGGAAATTTTACCATTTTGGTAAGTTATATAACCCCTACAAGTAATCAAAAGGGCTTCTAACCAGTCAAGTCGAGATTGTTTGATATCAAGAATCATGTTAAGAGTAAATCTTGGTTGTTTTACAACTGCACTTACATTCGTATTTGTTGTTGTAAAGTTACCATCTGTCTTTAATGATGTGTCGCTGGTTATTTCAGTTATAGTTTTTGTTTCAGTGCCAATAGTGATTTTATTTCCAACTTTTGCTTCAGTTTTAAATTTTGTGCTTGTTCCCGTTACAATATCACTACCTGCTGTAGTACTTACATTGCCTGATAAACTTGATTCAATAAGTTCATCACAATAATCCGCTGCATCCAAAAAGCTTTGTATATAAATTTCATTATAAGGAATTCCACAGCCGTTATATCCGGTTAAGAAGTCTAAAATACACCATGAAGGGTTATTTGAATATTTTGTTATATAGTTTATTGTATCTGAATAAACCCTTATTTTTTTACCTTCTATTTCTGCCGTTACGTTGAAATTGCCACTTACTTTTTGTGAAGCCTGAGCTGTTATTGCAAGATAAGCATCATATTTAAGACCACCAACAACCGCAACTCTTTCCAAATTTGTTGAGCCTGGAACTCTTGTATCTACATCTTGTGTTCCATTGCCAGGGTATGCTGTATACGAACAGCCTGGTAATTCACTAACTGGAACATCATTGAATCTTATGTTTGAAAAACCATTTTCTCCAAATGCTGTATTAATCTCTCCATCGCCAAAACAAATGATTCTTTTAATAGTACTTCCACCTTCAACATCCTGCCAAATTATGTTACCAGCACATTTTACTTTTCCATATATTATTGGCCTTACAAGTTGATTGCTTGTTTGGGTTTGGAGGGGACCGAAAGAATAGGTAGGAGAAGATTGAGAAATTGCACCTATGCCTAAGCTTCTACCGCCTTGAGCTTTTCCAGCTATTGCAGTTGTAATTCCAGATGCAATCAGGCTTAAACCAAGATTCGAAACCGCAAATCCTCCGACAAAACCTACTGTAAAAAGTGCAGCATTTGTAATTGCCGTAGCTCCTGCCACTACTGCTGACCCAATTGCTGTTGCTGCTGCTATTATAGATGATACTACTGCCATTATTTCACCCTAAAATACCTTACTCTATCCTTTTTGAAAAAATTTATACTATTTATTTGTAATGTATGATCACGAAAAACATGGATAAATTTACCTTTACCAAGATATAAAGCCACATGTAGCTCATCGTTATATCTTGTCGCTAAAATATCACCTAACTGAAGACTTTCTTCCTTGATTTCGTCCATATTTTCCAGCATTCTTGCTATACCAAAATCAAAGTTTTTAGGCTTTTTTAAGTCTGTATCAGGTAAAGGAAACTTTGGCAGGTGTGGATAAACTTCATATACTGGGAAAAAACATCCCAAATAGTTTCCATCTTCGTAAAACATCTGATACGAAGTTCCTACTTTATTTATAAGTTTTTCTATTTTTTCCTGCATATTCATTTATTTCGCTGAAATCACCATTTCTTTTGGAATGGACGGATATCCGCCAAATCTCTCTTTTATATGACAAGTACCCCAGGTTTTATCACAGGGTTGCTCTAAACCTGAATACTGACATCTTTCATCCTTGAATTTCCACTGACAGTTTACGTCATAACTTGTGTTTGGACTTTGTGTTGAATAACCGCCGAGTACTCTTTCAACATCAAAAGTAAAGGTTACAGCGGTTAATTGTACGCTATTTATAAATCCTTCAAACAAAAGTATCGGATCATCAAGAATGGCACTTTTACAAGTCCAGACAACTGTACCATCATTTACTGTTTGATCAATCGTAGTTGGCCAAGTTTGTTCGGTGGCTCCCGTAGTACCGGCAGTTGTATATTCATATATATAGCTGTTTTTTGTTGTTGGAGTTACATATATGTCACTTTTGCAAGTCCATGTAACTGTTCCGTCTGTTACGGTTTCACCTACTGTAGTAGGCCACGTTGGTTCCGAAGCACCAGATGTTCCCGGTGTTGTACATTCATAGTAATAAGCGTTTGGCGTGACCGCATTAACGTAGCCATCTTGATAATCAATAGAAGTTTGCCAAATAGGGGAATAATTTTTATTTGCTTCCCAAGTTTGCGGATCCCCATTAAAAATAACTTCCTCGATTTTACATTTGCGGTTAGTTAATGTATCGCCTTCATTAGCGATTAAACCTGAAATTTCCTGCCATATATTGGAAATTTTTACATTTACCTTCTCAACGGTTCCACCCATTGAAGTTTCAATTTCGCCCCGTTCAACCATTCCGGCGATATAATCATTTCCGTCTATATTCAATACCTGAAGAGTATCATTTTCAAGTATTCTTAGCGTACCATCATCAAGTTCAATTGTTACAAGAATCCTTGTTTTTAATTCCTGTTTTGCTATTTCAGCCTTTTGATTAGTTGTTAAATTCTTTGACATTATTCAAATACCTGTGCCAATGTAATACTAAATTGTGAATACCCGAGTTCTAAAATGTCCAATTTAAGCTCATCTGTGTCAAACCTCACAAGATAAGTGTTTCCATCTCCGCCTTTATCAGTATCCCAAGTCCAGTTAAAGGCTTTTTTACGACCTTTCTGGTTTATAAAGAAGTTAACAAGGGCTTCTCTGTCCACTTTGTTCTTTTCAAATTCAAGAACCCATTTCCTGCGTGGAGTTGTCCATGCATCACGGCGCTGTTCTTTCCCTGTAAACTTTTCGTCAACTATGGTATTGAATTCCACGCTGGCGGTATAAGCACGTTTGTAATAAAAATCAAATGTATCAACCATTTTAAACCTCTATGACATTACTTTTCTGAATCCAAATCTGTTTCTTCGATATGCATCAGCTATTAAGCTGATGATGTACTGTTCATCTTGTTTTGTAAAATTATTTGATATTGTATTATTCTTTTCAGCTTGTTTATTATTTTGTTGACCTATTGGAACAACAGGTTCCTGTTTTCTTTGTAAATCTTCCTGTAAAGCAGCTTCCTGTCCTTCGGTACGGACAGTTTCCCCGCCTCTTAAGAGTGCCATTACTTCTTTTCTGCCGGGAACTTTTCCACCAGAATGATAAGAGTATTTATATAATTTACCACTGTTATCATGATATCCACCAATCCCCAGTTGATAAGTTCCTCCTCCACTTCCTCCGCTAGAAGAAGAGTTTCCTAATGAACTTGTTATTCTTCCTGCTACGCTTCCTATAGCAGCACCAACAGGTCCAGCAACTGCACCAAGAATCATAGGCGCTACAGAACCTAGCATATCCATCCAGAAAGAACCTCCACCTCCCGATGCCGTAGCTGCTGGCATATTTATAACAGGATAATGAACTAAT
>Ga0209417_1005635_pt1 | contig 13621 bp, 11 predicted proteins | sample RifGroF2_FD_184002 | JGI IMG/M metagenome (GOLD analysis project Ga0209417, IMG submission 184002) | Groundwater microbial communities from Rifle, Colorado, USA - Groundwater F2 (SPAdes) (version 2) | ecosystem: Environmental > Aquatic > Deep subsurface > Groundwater | place: Rifle, Colorado... | reverse complement strand
TTTCTTAACTACTTCCTTGATCACCCAGTAAATTGCTTTCGAGAACAGAATACCGCCGAGAACGAATAAAAGAGAGTAGAACCACTGTTCAACAGTGTTTCCGTAAAAAGTCTTTGAAAAAAAATCTTCCATAATTTATATCCTCAATTATTTTTGGCAAATATAATAAAACAAATAGCTTGATGTCAAGCTAAACTTTGCCGACCGGAGCAAGATATATGACGAATTCGTCTTTCCCGTCGACTTTTACGAAGTCGTCGCACAGCTTCTGATCGTAAGCGCCTATTCCGCAGGTGCCGCAGCGAATTGCTTCGCAAGCAAGATAAAGGTTCTGGCAGAGATGTCCTGCATCAAGGGCAACAAGCTTTGGAGAAGCGTCGATATAACGCCATTCTGTCCTGTACGGTACCGCAGTCCAGATAAAATAAACCGCAGGTTTCCAGAACTGTTCAAGTGTGGCTTCATTAAGCTTTTTTTCCATACCTTTTATGTATTTTTGTTCAAAGCATAAAGAATGTTCAAGAGGCAGGTAGCGGTAAATTCCTTTTACAAGCCCTTCAACATTCCATATAAAAAGATATGTTTCAAACGGATGTCTCGCGCCGCCGGAAGGAACAGTCCTTAAAGAATATTTTTCGGTTTTTTTTCTGACGCCCTGAGTAGAATAGAGAAGGAAAGAAAGTTCTTCAATGGTCAGACTTTCCTGTGTATATTTTCTTCTGCTCTGCCTGTTCAGGATGGCCTTTTTAAGAGATATCCTACCGATGTTTTTCCATTTTTCTTTAGGCAGCAGAGGAATTATCTTCTTTTTGGGATCACAGGGTTTTTCTAATTCAGGTACGGGTTTTTTCTTAGCCTGATCAGAAGAGTTGAATTCTAAGATATCCCAGTTCGACTTCAGAAATATCCTGTCTTTTACCAGTTTGTCACTTATTTTCATAAAACCTCCTTTTTATCAGAACTTAGGTATAAAAATTATAAGCCCCACAACTACAGCTACAACTGCAGCTACAAGAACCATCGCGGCGCAAAGATCTTTTGTGATTCCTATGATCTTATTATGTTCAGGAGAAACAAAATCCGCTATTCTCTCGATCGCGGAATTGAATATTTCCGAAACAAGCACGAATCCTATGACTATCGTAATAAGGATCCATTCAGTTCCGTTAAGCTCATAGAATGTCCCTAATAGAACAGTCGCAAGCGCAGCGAAAAAATGAACTCTGAAATTGGGTTCTTCCGTGAACATTGTACACAAACCTTTAAAAGCGAATTTAAAGCTGTTTATCCTGTTACGAAATGATATTCCGAGACTTGTTTTACTCATTATTTATATCTCCTTATAAATCAATCATTACGCTTAACCCGTATGAATCATTCCCGAATTCGGGAAAAGCGTAAATATTATTTTTTTCTCCTAATCCGAAAGGATGCCAGTCTCTAAGCGGTTCAAACTGATAGACAAGATCTGCGCAGAGAATGCCTATTCCGGCTCCCGCAAGCACATCACCTGTCCAGTGGTTATTGTTCATTATTCTCAGCGCGCCTGTGGAAACAGCGAAAACATATCCGCTGCAAGCTATATAGAGGTTGGAATCTTTATATTCATGGTATAAAACTGTTGCGTTAGTGAATGCAATATTCGTGTGACTCGAAGGGAAGGACTCTCTGTTGTCGCCGTTGGGTCTTAATTTGTTCGTTGAGTATTTCAGCGACTGAACTATTGTTTGGGACGCGAGATTTGCGATCGCAAAATACTTTGCTCTCTGGAAAAAATTATTTTTTGCTTTTAAGCCGATCCAGTCAAAGAAGAAAATTTCAAAAGCCGGGACATGAACGATATAGTCGTCAGCTTCACAATTAAAGTCATTTCCGACAAAATTCCGTAAATCAGACTGAATATCCTTTTCAAAATCGCTTCCGCTTATTGCTGCTCCGGCTGTTATAAGACATAGTGGAAGTATAAACGGTCTGATCGATGAATCGCTGTCTGTTCTCAGGCTGTCTTCCAAAGCTGAAACAGATAACGGCAACACTATGACCAAAAACAAGAAAAATCTCATATTCAAAAATAAGTAACTATAGTATCTAAATCAAGACAAATTAAACAGTTTTATATTGAGGCTTCCGTCTGTATTCCACCGTTTTCGGACTTTTGATCTCTGCAGGTTTTGGCTTAAAGCGGTCGGGCGAACGATGTACAGGTTTTTTATTCTGCGGTCTGGCTTCAGGTTTTCTTTCTGCTACTTTCCTCGGGAATTCTTTTTCAGAAGATTTAGCGGGAATTATACCCGTGAAAGGGTAAGGATGGTTTTCAATTATCGTGATCTTTTTTGCTATCAGTTTTTCGACATCGCGCAGGAATGGTCTTTCTTCCGCATCGCAAAATGAATAAGAAGTGCCCTTTGATCCGGCTCTGCCTGTTCTGCCGATCCGGTGAACATACATTTCGGCTATATTTGATATTTCATAGTTTATTACATATTCGAGGTCGTTCACATCTATGCCTCTCGCGGCTATATCGGTAGCCACAAGTACCCGTGTCGTTTGTGCTTTAAAGTTAGTCAGAGCTCTTTGTCTTGCATTCTGCGCTTTGTTTCCGTGTATAGCTTCAGCTGTGATATTATGGTTTTGAAGGACTCTCACTACTTTATCCGCACCGTGTTTTGTGCGTGTGAAGACAAGAGCGGTTCTTATCTTCGGATCTTTTAAAAGATCAACGAGCAGAGCGGTTTTATTTCCTTTATCAACGAAATAAACGAACTGGTCTATGGTATCTACGGTTGACGATATGGGAGTAACCGAAACATGCGAAGGGTCTTTTAGAATTGTTCCGGCAAGTTTTATGATCTCATCAGGCATAGTTGCCGAGAAGAACAGCGACTGTCTTTTTTTAGGAAGTACGGCAAGAACTTTCTTAATGTCATGAATAAATCCCATGTCGAGCATACGGTCAGCTTCATCGAGAACGAATATTTCTATATCCTGAAGGCTGATAAATTTCTGATTCATAAGGTCAAGAAGTCTTCCGGGAGTGGCTATTACTATGTCAACACCATCCTTTAAATACTGGGTCTGAGGATACTGGCTTACGCCGCCGAATATTACTACGGATTTTAATTTTGTGTATCTGCCGTAAGCTTTAAAACTTTCCTCTATCTGGATAGCAAGTTCCCTTGTCGGCGTCAGGATCAGGCTTCTTATCTTTCTTTTTCCTTCATGTTTTTTTTCGCCAAGCATCTGCAGGATAGGGACTGCGAAAGCGGCTGTTTTACCTGTACCTGTCTGTGCGCATCCAAGCAGGTCTTTCCCTTTCAGTACGATCGGAATTGCCTGTTCCTGTATAGGAGTCGGTGTTTTATAGCCTTCTACTGCTATCGCCCTTAAAATGGGCTCGATTATGTTCAATGCTTTGAACGGTGAATTTTCGTTAACGGGTGAAACCTCAGATTTTATTCTATTCGTCAAAATCTTTCCTCTTTTCTATGAGTTAATTATTTTTAATTTGAAATCCGGGCGGAAATATAACCTTTAGGACACAATTTAGCAAGGTAAAACACCAATTAAAAAAAAACTTTAAATAATTTTTTGAACCAGTCTTTATCCATACAGGGTCTTTCTACAAGCAGAAAAAATACGGATGAGATTGACAATACAAGGGATAGCAGAATTATTGAGTAAATTGTAACATTTATGTAAGAGTATTTCGAAAAGGAAAGGTTGCAAACAGGATTACCGAACAGGCTTAGAATAGAAGCATGCAGTAAATAAATCGTGTAGCACATACCGCCAATATTAGTTATTAATCTGAAAGAGAGAAATTTAAATATTTTATGAAATAAGACATAATAGTACAGAAAAAATATACTGATAAGCAGCATCAACTCCCATATAAACCTTTGTAGATCAGTATTAAAATCAGCATCTGTAAAAATCCATATTATCGAAAAGAAAAACAGCCCTATCAGAAAGTCGTACTTTGTTTTAGGTAACAGTGCTGAATCTGACACATACAGATCTGCTAATAAAAAACCGATTAAAAAGTACTGAAAAAAATTGATCAGACTGATAAAAGGCATCGGGCTGAAAACGAAATGATTTATAACTAAGAAAAATACAGCTATAAAAATCATCGACAATCGCCTTCCCGATAATGACCTGACTGAAAAAATGTACGCCATTAAAGGAGCCAGGATATAAAACTGGACTTCAACTTCCAAACTCCATGTAGCGCCGTTCAATTCGGGCAAAGTGTCAGGAAAAATGAAATTATGCGTATAGGTAATTGATGACAAATAGCTTATTATTCCGTTTTGCAGCGTAAGTATCTCAGCCACATAAACAGCTCCGAACAACAATATAGTCATAACAATTATATAGGGCGGTTCTAATCGGGTCAATCTTCTTAAAAAGTAATTTTTGATGCTGACCGGCTTTCCTTTCGCCAGATGAAACTTGGCAAACGGCATTCCCAAAATAAAACCGCTGATAGCAAAAAAAAGGGGGACTCCGAGATGCCCGTGCGAGACAATATGTTTCAGGAATGAATAGTCTATCGTATCGGCATATTGATTTATATCTTTAACTTTTAAGAATTCGCTTAAATGAAACAAAACAACACTGGTGATCGCGATAAACCTTAAACCGTCGATCTCCGGTATAAAACCGCCTGAAGAAGTAATTCGTTTAAACGATAATTTCATTTGCCCCTTAGTATCTGTCGGCCGATCCGAGGACATTGCGGTTCTTATCCATGATCATTTTTTTGAGTTCGTCTCTTGCCGGGCCGAGATATTTTCTGGGGTCGAATTCAGAAGGATTTTCTATAAACACTTTTCTGATCACCGCCGTAACCACCATTCTTCCGTCGGTGTCGATGTTGATCTTGCAGACTGCCGAGCGGGCGGCTTTTCTTAATTGTTCTTCAGGTACACCTACCGCACTTTCCATTTTTCCGCCGTACTGGTTTATCATGTCAACATATTTCGGTAGCACTGATGATGATCCGTGAAGTACGATAGGGAAGCCCGGGATCCTTTTTTCGCATTCTTCAAGAATGTCGAAACGGAGCGGAGGTACTGATTCACCGGGTTTTAATTTGAATTTATATGCACCGTGCGAAGTTCCTATTGATATTGCAAGGCTGTCAACGCCAGTCTTTTTGACGAAATCCTCAACCTGTTCAGGGTGAGTGTAATGCGAAACTGCGGATGATACTTCGTCTTCTATTCCGGCGAGAACTCCAAGTTCGCCTTCAACTGAGACATCTCTTGCATGAGCATATTCAACTACTTTTTTCGTCAAAGCGACATTTTCATCGTAGGGGAGATGCGAACCGTCTATCATGACAGATGAAAAACCGTTGTCTATACAGGAAACGCAAAGTTCATACGAATCACCGTGGTCAAGGTGAAGGCAGATCGGAATACCCGATCCCATTTCTTTCGCAAGTTCAGCTGCGCCCATAGCCATATATCTGAGCAGAGTTGAATTGGCGTAGCTTCTTGCGCCTTTTGATATCTGAAGAATAACAGGTGATTTTGATTCGATACAGCCGTAAACGATCGCCTGAAGCTGCTCAAGGTTGTTGAAATTATACGCTGGAACCGCGTACTGACCTTCCATAGCTCTTTTAAACATTTCTTTCGTGTTTGAAAGGCCGAGTTCTTTGTAGCTTACTGCTTTTGTCATGATATGCTCCTATTTTAAATTTATTATATCTGTAAAATCAAATATATACAATCAAAAGACCTAATTCAACTTTATTTTTTCCAAAATAAACAGGTAATTCTAAAACTTGACTTTGATTTTAAATGAGTTAAATTACAGAGCAAATGTAAAATAAATTGAAAGAGGGGATCGAATGAAAAAAATAATATTGGCACTTGCAGTAGCTGTGTTGCTGACAATAACGGGATGTGCGCCTACAATGGCCTTAAGAAATGTTGCAGATATGTCTGACAGCGTGAACAGGATCAGCGGTAATACAGGAATAGCTTCAACAGGAACCTCGACCGCTTACGGCGCAAGCGCAGGCGATACGCACTATATTCAGGCTGACGATTATTTTTATTCGGACAGAGAGCTGGAATCAGGATGGATCCGTGTAGAATTAGCCAAAATGCTTCAGGCTCCTACTCCCGAAACCAAAAACGAAGCTAAATTCATGGATGTAAAAGACGGAAAAGAAGTATGGACTTCACATTTTTGGCAGACAAGAATAGCCGAACCGTCTGATATAAAGATGGGCGCTGTGATGATAATATTCGATTACGGTAAAGGAGACAGATATGTCAGACCTGAAAACCAGGAATATGCGAGAACCCATGACTGGTTCATGGCTAAGATCACCGACACTTCAACTTTATACCAGAACTATGTAATGGTTTCGGGCGGATATAAAGTAAATACAGATAATCTCAGGGTTATAAAATAAGGTAAAAAATGAAAAATCTTCTTTTAGTGTTTTTAAGTTTACTGATGATATCCGGAAAAATGATTTCTCAGGATACTGAATCTTTCTATAACATATCGCCTGACGAAACAAAGAAAAAATTTGTGCCTCAGGATACTACTTTTTATAAAACGGATTCAGATGCGGACAAAGCACAGAAGTTTAAAAAAGTCCGGGCGATGGATGAGAGATATTACTATGCAAAAGATAACAAGAAAATGGTTCTGGTTCCGGCTCAGACATTCATAATGGGCAGCGACAAAGGATCCGATATCGAAAAACCTGCGCACAAAACAAAAGTTCAGGCATTCTATATGGATGAAACCGAAGTAACTAACGCGCAGTTCGAAAAATTTCTGAAGGCAACGGGATATAAACCGATGGGAAGCATGGCGCATATGAAGGACAGGAAGTTCAATGACCCGAGCCAGCCCGTAGTGGATGTTGACTATTACGATGCTTTGGAATATGCGAAATGGGCAGGAAAAAGACTACCGACCGAAGCAGAATGGGAGTGCGCTGCAAAAGACAGCCAGAATTATGAATATGCGACAGGTAATGCGATAAATCCGGAGAAAGCAAGATACGGACTTAGAATGTCGCAGGGTAATCCTGCGCCGGTAAAAAGCTTCAGAGCTAACAGCAGGGGTATCTACGACCTGTCAGGTAACGCTGCGGAATGGGTTTACGGTGTTCTTGACGCATATCCCGGCAACAAAAAACCTAATGCGGGTTTCGGTAAAGTCAGGATACCTAGAGGCGGATCATGGTTCTCAAAAGAAGAGCAGTGTAAAACTTATGCGCGATCAGCTATGGATATCTCAAATTCGACAGGCGGGGTGGGATTCAGATGTGTAATAAGTTACGATATGGCAAAAAGAAAGTTGGAGAAAGAAAAAGCCGGAAATTAAGATTGAGTTTCGTGCCTGAATAAATCTTCGAGATAGAATTTTTTTATACCCATGAATTTTTTTATACTGCCGATCTTATCAAAATACAATGAAGGATCGGCAGTTTTCTTTTTCTTAACAGCCGTTATCATAATATTTTTATGAGTGTGTTCGTCTGCGATAAATTCAAAAATATGGGTTTTGTAACCGTTCGCTTCAAGAGTAAGCGCTCTGAGAGTGTCAGTGACCATCTCAGCAAAACGCTCTTCAAGAATACCATGTCTTGTAATTTCTTTCAGTTCATTTTCAATACACAGCTGTTTTCTTATCTGCTTGTGGCAGCATGGCGAGACAATTATCACTTCAGCACCTGCCGTAATACCTTTGAAAATGGCGTCGTCCGTAGCAGTATCGCAGGCATGGAGAGCTATAAAGATATCAGCTTTTTCTATTTTTGTAGCTGAAATATTTCCGGAAAGAAATTTAAGCCCGGAAAATTTACATTCTTCAGATATTTTATTGCACAGTTCAACAAGATCCGGCCTGAATTCAATACCTGTGATGTCTGTGTTTATTTTAAGCTCAATTGCAAGAAAATCGTACACTGCGAAAGTGAGATAACCTTTCCCCGATCCCATATCGTAAACTGTAAGTTCGTCTTTAGAATTCAGACCGGAATCGTCAAGTAATCCGTCGATCGTCTCGACAAATCTGTTGATCTGCCTGAATTTCCCCGACATGCCTTCAATTACCTTTCCATTCCTTGTCACTCCAAGTCTTTCAAGATAAATATTGTTTTCAACACCGATCATCCTTTTCTTCTTTAGATTGTGCTCAGTAGAAAATTCGCAGTCTGCATGAGCAGGTTTTAATTTTTTGAATAGAATATTATCCTTTTTTGTCCTTCTGAACGATAAGTCGTTTTCGGTTGTAAATATTACGCACATAGTTAAAGTATTGTCAAAAAGCTCACCGATCCGGGCGATTCCGTTTTCTATTACGAAGTTTTTGGCGATATCCTTCGTTTTATGGCTGTACAAAAATGAAAGTTTGGGTTCGCCCTTAATTTCAACAAGACGGACAGTTATCTTGTTCAGGTCGCCGGACTTATCGGCAGGGGAGGAAAGGATCAGTCGGATAAATGTCTTATCAGCAAGGACTTTTTTGAGAATTTCGATCAGGTTATGTGTCATTTTACCCTAAGTTTAATTTTTTTCAATTTACAAAATAAGTGTTGTTATTACAAATTAAAAAAGTTAAATTATATTATTAACATATAAAAGGTTATTGTGAAAGTAATAAAATTACTGATTATTGAGGATAACGAGCTGTTAAGAGTCGGGATAAGAGATCTTCTTGAAGCTCATAAGGATATCAAGGTCGTAAGTGAAATGGGAGACGGCGAAAATGCCGTTAAAAAATTATTACTTTTTAAACCTGACATTGTACTTCTGGATTTCAGTATGCAGAACCAGAACATAGTCGAAGTGGTCAGGTCAATGAAAACTGAAGTTCCAGAGATTAAGATAATCGGAATGGGCTTAATGCCTACTCAGGCGGATATTATGGAACTCGTTCACGCCGGAGCAGACGGATTTATTCTAAAAAACGCTACTGTGGAAGATCTGGTAAGATCGATCCACGAAGTATTCGAAGGCGGAAAAGTACTCCCGCCTCCAATGGCCGGATCGCTTTTTTTTCAGGTAGTGGAACACGCTCTGCTCAAAGGAAAAAAGATATCCAAAGACGCTGTGGTAATGAGTCCGCGGGAAAAAGAGGTTATCGCACTCATCGTAGAAGGAATGAGTAACAAGGAAATCGCAACAGAACTAAATATCGCAACTTATACAGTTAAAAGCCATGTTCACAATGTTATGGAAAAATTAGCGCTGCACAGCCGTCTTCAGATCGCCAACTACTCAAGGAACGAAGAAGCTTTTTAATTGGATAATTTTTATTTTTAAACAATTCCAAAATCAATTCCAAAAAACTTAAATACCCATAAACCTTTTATAGAGTTAACTACTTTTTCAATCTTTCGGGCGATTGTTAATCATTTTTATTAATGGTAAATTGAATTATGATAAACAGAAATTTGTAAAAAAAAGGGAGGTTTCTATGAGGAGTTATTTAAGTATGGCCGCAATTTTACTTATGCTTGCAATGTTTGTAGGCTGCGGTAAAAGCGAAGAGAACACGGGCAGTAAACCGGCAATCGGGAATGAGCAGAAGAATGAAACAGTCGTCGCAATTACTGATTCTATCTTAATCAATGATATGGTATTTGTCTCCGGCGGCACTTTTCAAATGGGAAGTAATTCATTGACAGGCAATGAGGAAAGCAAGCCTATTAATACCGTGAGGGTAGGCGATTTTTATCTCAGCAAATATGAGGTTACTCAGCACGAATGGGGTCAACACATGCCTGCATTATATTACCAAGATTACGGATCGGGTAGTAACTATCCTGTTTATTTTGTAAGCTGGTATGAGGTTTTAGCTTATTCAAATAAGAGAAGTATTGCTGAAGGATTAAACCCGTGCTACAGCATTAACGGAAGCACAAATCCTGATGTTTGGGGCACTATTCCGACAACGCCGAATAAATTATGGGATAATGTTGGATGTAACTGGGACGCAAACGGCTACAGAATGCCGACCGAAGCAGAGTGGGAATATGCGGCCGGAGGCGGAAGTAAGAGTCATGGATACAGATTCAGCGGATCAGCAGATTACCTTAAGGTTGCATGGATGGAAGAAAATTCCGGTGACAAGCTGCATGAGGTCGGAAAAAAAGAACCTAACGAACTCGGGTTATACGATATGAGCGGCAACTTGTATGAATGGTGCTGGGACTGGTATCAGGAATATCCGGATATCACACAGCCGATTTCTACAGGACCTTCAGAGGGTAAATTCCGCGTGGAAAGAGGTGGCGGCTGGGACAGAGGCGTTAATGCCTGTAAAATAGTCAGCCGTTACTACTTTAAACCCTGCGTGAGCTACGGCGGTATCGGGGTCAGGATCGCAAGGAATCCATAAGTCCTTAAATATTGAATTGCGGTTTATTTTATAAAGAGCCGTGCTGATTGTAAAATTCATTTTGGAGTTACGGTTTGCACGGCTCTTTACGCATATTCTAAATAAGGATTAACTACCTTTTCATCCTTTCGGGCGATTGTTTATCATGGTTATTATAGGTACATTGATTTAGATGCCGAAGAAGAAAAGAAAAAATGCCGATCAAATTAAATTTAAAAAAACGGAGGGAAAAATGATGAAATTAATAAACGTCAGATCAACTGATGAAGTGCGGAACCAAAGTAGAATGAGCAGGTTTTCAAAACTGTCAATGTGGCTGATCGTCTTTATGATGACGGCCTTTATCGGAGGCTGCGGAGAATGGAATAGAGAAAGTCCTCTTGATCCATCGGATTCTGTTGCTCCTGAAGTAAGCTCCACAAATCCCGTCAATGGGGCGATAAATGTGCCTGTAAACAGCAATGTAACGGCAACATTCAGCGAAGCAATGGATCCTTCAACTATTACCACTTCAACATTTATGGTAAAAGGACCGGGAACAACACCTGTTGCGGGAACAGTAACATATGTCGGTACAACAGCAACTTTCAATCCGACAGCAAATCTCGCGGGTAATACATTATTTACAGCAACGATCACTACAGGAGCAACAGATCTAGCCGGAAATGCGATTGCAGCTAATTATGTATGGACATTTACGACAGGCGCAACGCCAGATACAACTGCACCTACAGTATCGTCCACATTACCAGCCAATGCTGCAATAAATGTGCTTGTAAACAGCAATGTTACGGCAACATTCAGCGAAGCAATGGATGCTTCCACGATCACTACAGTTACATTTAAAGTTACCGGCCCGACAACAACACCTGTTGCAGGAGCAGTAACTTATGTCGGTACAACAGCAACTTTCAACCCGACAGCAAATCTCGTGGGTAATACATTATTTACCGCTACGATCACAACCGGAGCGACAGATCTTGCCGGAAATGCGATAGTAGCTGATTATGTATGGACATTTACGACAGGCGCAACGCCAGACACTACAGCACCTACAGTATCGTCCACACTACCGGCCAATGCAGCACTCAATGTGCTTGTAAACAGCAATGTTACGGCAACATTCAGCGAAGCTATGGATGCTTCTACGATCACTACAGTAACATTTAAAGTTACCGGCCCGACAACAACACCTGTTGCGGGAGCAGTAACTTATGTCGGTACAACAGCAACTTTCAATCCGACAGCAAATCTCGCGGGCAATACATTATTTACTGCGACGATCACAACCGGAGCGACAGATCTTGCCGGAAATGTAATGGTAGCTAATTATGTATGGACATTCACTACAGGCGCAACACCGGATACGACACCGCCGACAGTATCGTCCACATTACCGGCTAATGCGGCACTTAATGTGCTTGTAAACAGCAATGTAACAGCAACATTCAGCGAAGCTATGGATGCTTCTACGATCACTACAGTTACATTTAAAGTTACCGGCCCGACAACAACACCTGTTGCAGGAGCAGTAACTTATGTCGGTACAACGGCAACTTTCAATCCGACAGCAAATCTCGTGGGCAATACATTATTTACTGCAACCATCACTACCGGAGCGACAGATCTTGCCGGAAATGTGATAGTAGCTAATTATGTATGGACATTTACGACAGGCACAACGCCAGATACCACTGCGCCTACGGTGTCGTCCACATTACCTGCAAATGCAGCGCTTAATGTGCTTGTAAACAGCAATGTTACGGCTACATTCAGCGAAGCTATGGATGCTTCAACGATCACTACAGTTACTTTTAAAGTTACCGGTCCGACAACAACACCTGTTGCAGGGGCAGTAACTTATGTCGGCACAACAGCAACTTTCAATCCGACAGCAGATCTCGCAGGCAGTACATTGTTTACCGCTACGGTCACTACCGGAGCGACAGATCTTGCAGGGAATGCAATGGCAAGCGATTATGTATGGACATTTACGACAGGCACAGCTCCAGATACCACACCACCTACAGTAATTTCTACATTACCTGTTGATAATGCGATAGATGTGTTTGTAAACAGCAATCTAACCGCTACATTCAGCGAAGCAATGGATGCTTTGACGATCACTGCTTTAACATTTAAGTTAGAAGGGCCTGGAACAACACCGGTTGCCGGAGCAGTAACTTATGTCGGAACCTCAGCTATTTTTAATCCGACAGCAGATCTCGCGGGCAGTACATTGTTTACCGCTACGGTCACTACCGGAGCTGAAGATATTGCAGGTAATGCATTGGCAGTTGACTATGTCTGGACATTCACGACAGAGGATATAACACCGCCTACGGTTACTTCTACAATACCTGTTAACAATGCCATTAATGTGCTTGTAAACAACAATTTGTCGGTAACATTCAGCGAAGCAATGGACGATTCTACGATAACTACTTTAACATTTAAATTAGTAGGGCCGGGAACAACTCCGGTTGTAGGTACAGTGAATCTTACCGGGACAACAGCTATTTTCAACCCGGCAGCAGATCTCGCGGGCAGTACTTTATTTACTGCGACGGTCACAACGGGAGCGGAAGATCTAGCAGGTAATGCATTGGTAAGCGATTATGTATGGACATTTAGGACAGAGGATACAACACCGCCTGTCATAATCTTAACGCTTCCGGCAGATAATGCAACCAATATTTCTATACACAGCAATATAACTGCGAAATTCAGCGAACCTATGAAAAGTTCAACGATAAGCAGTATAACATTTGTACTGGAAGGTCCCGGAACAACACCGGTTGCCGGTACGGTATCTTATTTAGACTCGGTCGCTACATTTACACCTTCGAATGTTCTTGAAGGAAGCACTTTATATACCGCTACGGTCACTATGGGAGTTGAAGATATGGCCGGAAACGCAATGGAAAGAGATTCCCTATGGACATTTACGACAGGATTATCGCTTGGCGGAGCCGAATCGTTCGGTGGGTTCGGCGGTGCAGCCGGAATGACCAATCAGGGTATTTTCACTGTCGTTAACGGTGATATCGCTACGACAGGAGCTTCTACTCTGATAACAGGATTCCACGATTCAGATGGCAATGTTTACACCGAAACGCCGCTGAATGTCGGATATGTTACAGGACTTATCCACACCGCTACTGCTCCTCCAGGATCAGTTGCTGGAGCGATCGCAGCGGCTTGCGCATTAGACGCGCAGACAGCTTATATCAAT
>Ga0209417_1005634_pt1 | contig 13621 bp, 10 predicted proteins | sample RifGroF2_FD_184002 | JGI IMG/M metagenome (GOLD analysis project Ga0209417, IMG submission 184002) | Groundwater microbial communities from Rifle, Colorado, USA - Groundwater F2 (SPAdes) (version 2) | ecosystem: Environmental > Aquatic > Deep subsurface > Groundwater | place: Rifle, Colorado... | reverse complement strand
ATTGAATACGGTCCCTTGACAAAAAGGCCGGCGGCCATTAACCTATATAGGCGCGGTCCGGGGGCAAACGTCTATGAATAAAATAGTATTCGCTCTGTTAAGCCTTCTTCCGCTGGCGGCCGGCCCGGCTTTCGCCCAGGGGGCGGACCCGGTCACCGACCTGTTCGGCGGCTGCGGCAGGTTCAAATACATTTCCACCTACGGCGACGACAACCGGGAAGAATACTGCTCGGCCAATATCACGATCCGCAACCTGGCGGATTCGGTGGCGGGCCTTTTCACCGACGGCAGCAGCGTTACCCTCACCGGCAAGTCCTACGTTTACGGCACCACCACGCTGGGCGAGACCCGCGACCGCGTGGCCCCGGACCAGCGTTTCGTCAACCAGCCCGCGGCCGCTTTCTGCACCGGCTTCCTGGTGGGCGACGACCTGCTGGTCACCGCCGGGCATTGCGTAAAAGACCATTTGCCGTCCGGCACCGCGCCCAAAGACCACAAGGGCGCCTGCCAGGAGAATCCGGAGTTCCGGCGCCAGGGCGACTTCTGCGAAAATATCCGCGTGGTCTTCGGTTTCAGGAAGGACCTGGGCGGCGTTATCCCGCCGTCGGCGCCGGCGCGGGACGTCTACAAGTGCGCAAAAGTCATCTCCCACAGCCTGGTAAGCGGGCCCGACTACGCCGTGTTCAAGCTGGACCGCAAGGTCTCCGGCCGGTGGCCCCTGGCCATCAACCGCGGCAACAGGGGGCTTTCCGCCGAGACGCCGCTGTTCGTTATCGGCCATCCCAGCGGCCTGCCGCTGAAAATAGCCGGGGACGCCGAAGTAGTGGCGGTAGATACGGATGTGTACGTTAACGACAACTGGGGCGGCAAAACCAAGTGGGCGGACCAGGGCTACTCTTTCCTGACCAACCTCGATACTTTCCACGGCAATTCCGGCAGCCCGGTCTTCAACCTGTATACGCTGATGGTGGAAGGCATCCTCGTGAGCGGGGACAACGATTACGTGCCCCACGCGGATTACCCCGGGCAGTCCCGGGCCGCGAATTTCCCGCAGCAGCCGGTCTCCGACCTGGGCAAAGGCGTGGGCGAGGTCTGCACCAAGATCTCGGTCCCGGCGTCCAGGATCCCGGCTACCGGGGTGGAGAAAGCGGCGCTGAAGATGAACGCCAAATACAAGAACAAACTCTACCCCGCTATCCTCAAGCACCTCATCGAACAGTACAGGAAGCAGCGCAACTACATACAGCCCGAGCACGAACGCCGGCAGTCGCAGGCCCCGCAGTACATTTAAGGCTGCGGCGGCCAGGGGATAGCTTCAAGAAATAACGGCTGACTGCCGGTCCGGGGTACTGTCGGGCCAGCCGTTTCGCGGGACTGCAGCAAATAGTCAAATAGTAAACAACGTCCCCTACCGTGCTCTTGCGTAGAGGCAGTCGGCTTCGGGGTTGCGGCCTTCGCGGTCGAAGACGGCGGCTAGTTTCTCGAGGCCCTCCTTATCGGAGGTAAGGTCGTAGACGAAGATGGAATAGCCGGCGACGAAGACCGGCTTGCGCGTCTTCAGCCAGGCGAAGGTTTCCTTGTCGGGGTAGTAAACGCCCTGCAGGTTGGTGGCCGAAACGGCCAGCAGCACCTCTTTCATGGAACAGGCCGAAACACCGGTGCCCTTCAGCTCCGCGTGCGTATACGGGCACAGGGAAGTATAGTTTATCCCGCTGCTCTCGGGCCGCGCCACGCCGAAATAAGAAAGGATGACCGGCGCGTCCCCCCGCTTTTTAAGCCAATCGCCGAGAGTTTTCACGTCCTGCCCCCAGTCCAGGTTGGAATCCGCCAGCAGTTTGTAGCCGTTGGCCGGGCCGCCGGCCAGTTCGTTGAAATATGCCAGGTAATAGGGGTGCGTGCGGTGCAGCAGCCAGCCCCAGGAGAAAACCAGCAGCAGCGCTAAGGCCCCGGGCAGGTATTTTCTCTTTTCGATTATGTTGCCCGCCCCCAGCCCCGCCGCCAGCGCCAGGAAAGGCATCACCGGCAGGATATGCCGGTAGCCTATCTGCACCTTGGAACCGAAAGAAGCCGCGAAATACAGCGCCGGCGGCAGCAGCACCCAGAGCCAGTCCCGCCCGGGCTTCTTAACGGCGTACCACGCCCCGAAGCCGGCCAGGAAAACCGCGGCCAGCGGCGTCTTTACGGCGAAAGCGAACGGGAAATACCACCACACCCCGCCTAAAGAATAATTTCCCCAGGCGAAAGACGAGCGGCCCTGGTCCAGGCGGGTAAGCGTGGCCGCCAGGCCTTTAAAATAGAGCCCGGGCTCGAAGCGGTAGACGAACACGACTACGAGGGCGGCTGCGGCCAGGAAAATAAACGAGAAGCCTGCCAGCCGGCCCGGTTTAAGCTCGTCTTTCAACCAGGCGTCCAGGAACCACAGGCCTATTATCATCGGCGGCACGATGAACATGCTGAACTTGGACACCATGGCCAGCCCGGCCAGCGCGCCCGCGGCAGCGGCCCAGGCCCAGCGGCGGCGGGACGCCCGCCCGGCGCCCTTACGGCCGCCCGCCGGGGGCGAAGCCGGTTCCCGCGAGCAGCGGCAGGCGGCCGCCATCGCGCCCAGGAAGAACACGGCCGCGCCGGCATCCGTGGAAACCAGCGCGTTGTTGGAAATGAAGACCGGCATAAACGCGAAGACGGCTACGGCTATGGCCGCGGCGGCCGGGCCAGAAAGCGCGGCGGCCATAAGGTAAAGAAAGCACGCCGTCAGAGCGCCCCACAGCAGGAAGGTGAAGAGGCGCGCGTAATTCAGCAGCCTCGCGGGCGGGACGGAATTCTGGTAAAGGAACAAGTCCCCGTAGCGGTACGGCATCGCGTTGGCGAAGTAGGGGTGGGAAGTGAAGTTGGCCGGCTTCAGCGCCAGCACCGGCAGGGCCGAGAGCATCTCGGCCAGCGGCGGGTGGTCCATGATGTTCATCATGTAATGCCCGGTGACCCAGTAGGAATAGCCGCTGGAAAGGTGCACCGGCTCGTCGTAGGTGGCGGCCGCCGAATTTATAAAGGAAACGCCCGCGAAGATATGGAATGCGAGCGCCGCAGCCGCCGGGATGATAAATAATTTATGCTTGTTCTTCATCGTGAATAAGGAAAGCTCCGCCGGAGAAGTCTCAAGGAGGCGGGCGCTGCCGCGGCGAAAAGCTTCAGCATAATAATACCAAAAGCTGAATGTTTTTTGGGTTATTAGTGGAAGTTCCGGCCTTTATCGCCCGCGCGGAATCTGCTATATTCTTATAGGTAAAAGCGATATTCCACTCTCTTTAAGGATCATATATGAAGCTGTGTGAATTCATCCGTCCCGCCAGCCTGGCCGAAGCGCGCAAAACCTTGCGCGGTTTAGGCCCCAAAGGCATGGTACTCGCCGGAGGCACCGCCCTCCATTTCATGCCCGGCAAGGCCCCGGTGACCGCCGTGGATATAACCGGCCTGGGCCTTTCCTATATAAAGCAGAAAGGCGATTTCTTCGTCATCGGCGCCGCCACCCCCCTCTCCGACATCCAGCGCTACCGCGGCCCGCGCTGGGCGATGCACGAGATCTGCCGGCGCATCTCCACGCACCAGATCCGCAACGTCTCCACTATAGGCGGAAATATCTGCCGCGTCTTCCCCTGGGCCGACCTGCCCGTGGTCCTGCTGGCGATGAACGCGCGCATGGTGGTCTACTCCGGCAAGGAAAAAGAAATTACCGCCGACGAATACTTCTCTTCCCAGCCCGCGCGGCTCTTCCGGGAAGGCGACCTGCTTACCGCCGTAAAGATACCGGTGCTGAAGGCGCAGCACGGCTTCGGCTCCGTGAAGGCGACGCGCAACGCCACCGCCTTCTCGCTGGTGACCATCGCCGCCCTGCTGGAACTCAAGGACGGCGTCATCAAGTCGGCGCGCGTAGCGGCCGGCAGCGGCATCCCTTTCCCCCTGCGCCTCAAGGGCGTTGAGGCCGCCCTGGTCGGCAAAGAAGCCGCGACGACGGTCTTCAAAGAAGCCGCCGCGGCCGCCGGCGCCGCCGCCAAATGGGTAGGCGGAGAAGGCATGAGCGCGGACTATATCCGGCAGCTCGCCGAAGTTTCTATCCTGGACGCCCTGGAAAGGGCCGCCGAATTTGCCCGCGGGAGGGCTGAATAATGACCAAGACCAACCACACGGTAAATTTCACCATCAACGGGGAGAAGAAGACCTTCGCCACCAGGCCCGACGAGAAACTGCTCACCCTGCTGCGCCGCGAGGGCTACCGCGGCACCAAGTACGGCTGCGGCCAGGGCACCTGCGGCGCCTGCACCGTGCTGCTCGACGGCCGGGCCACCTACGCCTGCCTGCTCTACTCCATGCAGGCCGAGGGCCGCGAGGTGCGCACCATAGAAAGCGTCGGCACCTTCGACAAGCCCGGCGAGTTCCAGAAGGAACTGGTAGCGGCCGGCGCCGTACAGTGCGGCTACTGCATCCCCGGCATGGTCATGAGCGCCACCGCCCTGATGGAGACCGAGGAGGTCTTCGAGGACGAGATCGTGAAGGAATATATGGACGGCAACCTCTGCCGCTGCACCGGCTACGAGAAGATCTGGGTGGCCCTGCGCAAGACGCTGGACAAGCAGGCCGCGCAACCCAAGCCTGCCGCGAAGAAAACCTCCGCCAAGGGGGCCCGGAAATGAACAGGCATGAAAAAGCTAAGAACTTCAAACAGGTCAACACTTCCGTCACCAAGATAGACGCGCTGCAACTGGCCCTGGGCAAGGACTCCTATGTCGCCGACTTCGTGCCGAACAACGCGCTGATCGTCAAGATGCTCTGGAGCCCCCACGCCCACGCCCGCATCAAGAAGCTCGATGTCTCCAAGGCCGAAAAGATGCCGGGCGTTAAGGCCGTGCTCTGGTACGGCAACGTGCCGCGCATCGCCCACTGCACCGCCGGCCAGGGCTTCCCCGAGCCGTCCCCTTACGACACCTTCATGTTCGATAAAAAGGTGCGTTTCGTCGGCGACCGCGTGGCCGCCGTAGCGGCCGAGACCGAGGAGCAGGCTCTGGCCGCCCTCGAGGCCATCAAGGTGGAGTACGAGCTGCTCAAGCCCGTCTTCTCCCTCGACGAAGCCATGGCCCCGGGCGCCCCGGTCATCCACGACGAGGCCGAAGCCCATGTCCCGATCCCTATACCCTACGAGCCCAAGAAGAACCTGGTCGCGCACGTGGCCTGCGAGGCCGGCAGCTTCGAGAAAGGCTTAAAAGAAGCCGATTTCAAGTTCGACCAGACCTACGAGACCCCCTACGCCCAGCATTGCCCCATCGAGCCCTATACCTCCATGGCGCAGCTCGCCCCGTCGGGCCGCATCCATATCACCACCTCCACGCAGGTGCCGTTCCACTGCCGCCGCATCGTGGCCAAGACCCTCGACGTGCCCGTGCAGAAGATCCGCGTGGTCAAGCCCCGCATCGGCGGCGGCTTCGGCTGCAAGCAGGAAGTGCTGCTCGACGACGTCACCGCGATGTTCGCGCTGCGCACCGGCCGCGCCTGCCTGTGGCAGTTCAACCGCGAAGAGACCTTCCGCACCGGCCGCACCCGCCACCCGTTCCGCATCCGCCTGCAGGCCGGCGTGAAGAAGGACGGCACCATCACCGCCATCAACATGGACTGCATCAATAATACCGGCGCCTACGGCGGCCACGGTCTTACCGTGGTCTCGTGCGCGGGTTCCAAGGTGCTGCCGCTCTACCACTGCGAGAACATCAAGTTCGACGGCAAGTCCTACTACACCAACCTGCCCGTCGGCGGCGCTTACCGCGGCTTCGGCGCCACGCAGGCTTTCTTCGCCATGGAGTCCCTGATGGACCAGATGGCCGAGGCCATAGGCATGGACCCCATGAAGTTCCGCCAACTCAACCACATCCGCGAGGGCGAAGGTTCCCCGATCTTCGCAGCACTGGGAGAGGGCCGCGAGGGCACGCCTATGACCGTGGGCTCCAACGCGCTGGCCGAGTGCATAGTACAGGGCGCGGAAGCCATAAACTGGAAGGACCGCAAGGACTGGCGCGGCAAGACCGGCCGCTACCGCCGGGGTATCGGCATGGCCTGCCTGATGCAGGGCTCCTCCATCCCGGACATCGACATGGGCGCGGCTTCCATCAAGATCAACGAGGACGGCTCTTTCAACCTGCTCGTGGGCGCCACCGACCTGGGCACCGGCTCGGACACCGTGCTGGCCCAGATAGCCGCCGAGGAGCTGGAGACCGCCACCGATAAGATGATAGTCTACTCCTCCGACACCGACCTGACGCCTTTCGACGTGGGCGCGTACGCCTCATCCACCACCTACCTCTCCGGCGAGGCGGTGCGCAAAGCCGCGGCCGACGCCAAACGGCAGATCCTGGCCACCGGCGCCGAGATGCTCGGCCTGCCCGTCGCAGAGGTCTTCTGCGAAGACGCCGCCGTGCACAGCAAGAAGGACGAAAAGAAGAAGGTGACCTACTCGGACATCGCCAACTACGCGCTGTACCAGAAGAACCAGTACCAGATCATCGGCACCGCTTCGCATATCACCAAGAAGTCCCCGCCGCCTTTCGCGGCGCACTTCGCGGAGATAGAGGTGGACACCTGGACCGGCTTCATCAAGGTGCTCAATTACGTCTCGACCATAGACTGCGGCACCGCCGTGAACCCGGCGCTGGCCGAGGGCCAGACCGAGGGCGGCACCCTCAACGGCATCAGCTACGCGCTGACCGAGGAATACCTGTTCGACAAGGACGGAAAGATGCAGAACGCGTCGTTCGCGGACTACCACATCTACTCGATGCGCGACCGGCCGCCGCTCAGGACCATCCTGGTGCCTTCGTACGAGGAGACCGGGCCGTTCGGCGCCAAGAGCGTATCGGAGATCTGCATCAACGGGGCCGCCCCCGTCTTCGCCAACGCCCTCTACAACGCCACCGGCGCCCGCCTGCGCGAGTTCCCCCTCACCCCGGAAAAGGTGCTGAAAGCCATACAGGCCGTTAACCAGAAGAAATAAGACCGTAAAATACCGGCGCCGCTGTTCACACAGCGGCGCCGTTTTTATCTATTCCCCCACCCGGAGTATCAGCCGCCGGAGAAGGGCGAGAGGAGGGTGACCTGGTCGCCGTCGGCGATGGGGGCGTCCCAGTCTACGAATTTGTCGTTGATGAGGGCCTTGGTGATATTGGTGGTGAGGGTGATGACTTTGCCGGCCTCGAGTTCATGGAGCAGCTGCCGGGCGGTTTCGGCCTCGGTTTCGTACGATTCGGTCTGTATCCCGCGCCGTTCCCCGGCCAGGCCGAAATAGCGTAATTTCACTTTCTTTTTCATTGGGCCGGCCCGTGCAGGTACATGAACGCCTTCTCCGGGGTAACCGGCAGGGAGGGCGCGTCCTTGTCCCTGCGCACGCTGCGTAGCGCGTTGCACAAGGCCAGGTAAGCCCCCAGCCCGTGCACGAAGGGCGGCTCGCCTATGGCCTTGCTATTGCAGACAGCGTAAGGGTTGGAGGAATCCTTCAACAGCGTTACGTCGAAGCGTTTCGGGCAGAACTTGATATCAGGGACCTTGTAGGCGTTCACGCCGGTCAGCACGCGCCCGTCGGCGCCGTAGCGGAGCTGCTCCATGGTCGCCCAGCCCATCCCCTGGATCACGGCGCCCTCTATCTGGCCAAGGTCGATGGCGGGGCTCAGCGACTCCCCCGCGTCCTGTACTATGTCGATGGCTTCTATCTTGTAGGTGCCGCGGACGCAGTCGAGGCGCACCTCCGTCAGCGAGGCGCCGTAGCTGTAATAGGCGAAAGGCCGCCCGCGCTCGGTCTCCATATCATAATGCAGGTTCGGCGTGGCGTAGAAAGCGTGTTCGGACAGGTCCACGCGCGCCCACTGCGCTGCCGCCACGAACTTCTCCCAGGTCAAGGCCTCGGCCTTGCCGTCTATAAAGATGTTCTCGTCGCGGATCTGCACGGAAGCGGGACCTGCCGCCTTAAAGTGCCGCGCGGCGAATTCCTGCAGCCGGGCGTACAGCTTCTCGCAGGCGAACTTGGTGGCCATCCCGTTGAGGTCGGCCCCGGTGCTGGCGGAAGTCGGGGAAGCGTTCGGGATGCGGGAGGTGTTAGTGGTGTCCACCCTGACTTTATCTACGTTGATTCCCAGGGTGCGGGCGGCGATGACGCGGATCTTGGCGTTTACGCCCTGGCCCATCTCCACCGCGCCCGTGCTGACCGAGACGCTGCCGTCGACGTAGATATTGACCAGGGAACTGGCCTGGTTGAGCGCCATCTGCGCGAAAGAGATGCCGAAACAGACCGGTACCACGGCCAGGCCCTTTTTGGTATCCGTATGCGCCTTGTTGTAGGCCGCAACGGCCGCGCGGCGCGCCGCGAGGTTTGTTTTCTTATCCAGCGTCTCCCAGCAGCGGGCGGCGTTCACTTCGGAAAGCGTCACGCCGTAAGGCAGGGTATCGCCGTCGCGCAGCAGGTTCCGGCGTTTGACCATCTCCGCCTCCACGCCCATGACCTCCGCGGCGCGGGTCAGCGCGGCCTCGATCGCGAACGTGCCCTGGGGCACGCCGAAGCCGCGGAACGCGTTGTTGGGCGGGATATTGGTCCGGCAGCTGACGGCCGTGACGCGGATATTGGGAATGCGGTAAGAGCCGGAGGCGTGCAGGAAAGAGCGCCCGAGCACGGCCGGCGAAATGTCGGCGCAAGCGCCGGCGTGCTGGAAGAGGGTCACCTCGTAGGCGAGGATATTCCCCTCGGCGTCGAGCCCGAGCTTGTAGTCGTATTCGTAGGCGTGGCGCTTGCCGGTGGTGGCGATATCGTCGTTTCGCTCCAGGACCAGTTTGACCGGGCGCTTGAGCAGGAAAGCGGCCATGGCGGGCGCGACGATCCAGACCGCCGTGGATTCCTTGCCGCCGAACCCGCCGCCGAGCCGGCGGATATCCAGCTCCACCTTGTGCATGGGGATGCCCAGCACTTCGGCCAGATGGTGATGAAAAGCGCCCGGTGACTGGGCGCTGGCGTGTACCTTGATGGTGTCGTGCTCGCCGGGGACCGCCAGAGCGCGCTGCGTCTCGAAATAGAAATGTTCCTGCGGGCCGCTGGCCAGCCGGCCCTGCGCGACATGCGCGCAACGGGCGAAGGCCGCGTCGGGGTCGCCGCTGACCAGCATGCGCTTTTTGCCGTGTATCATGCCTTTGGCCGCCGCCTCGCGCGGGTCGAAGACCGCTTCCAGCTTCTCGATGTCGGCCTCGATGAGCCGCATCGCGCGGCGCGCGGCGCGCTGCGTTTCGGCCACGACCAGCGCTATAGGCTGGCCGATATATTCCACGCTGTCTACGGCCAGCAAGGGCTGGTCCTTCATCATATGCCCGACCTGGTTGAGGCCCGGCACGTCGCGGTAGGTATAGACCGCGGCCACTCCCGGAGCGGCTGCGGCTTTGGAGATATCCAGGGAACGTATTTTGCCGCGGGCCACCGGCGAAGTGAACAGCACCGCGTGCAGGGCGCCGGCAGAGACCGGAATGTCGTCCACGAACTGCGACGTCCCGCGCACATGCATCGTGGTGTCTTCGTTCCTCATACGGCCTCCACGACGGCAGGGGCGAAATGCGCGCGCATCAGCTGGCCCAGCAGGAGTTTCTTGTATGCCGCGGCGCCGCGTATATCGTCTATCGGCTTGGCCGCACTCTCGGCCGACTTGGCGATGGCGTCGACGGTCTCCGGGGTCAGTTTCTTGCCGCGGAAAGCTTCGAGGCCGCCCAGCAGGAAAGGGACAGGGCCCACGCCGCCGGCGGAAATGCGCAGGTCGGCGATGCTGCCGTCCGGCGCGGAGGTCAGCCGCAGCGCGGAGTTGACCGCCGCGATGTCCAGCATGGCCCGGTTGGACACCTTCTCGAAATGGTAGCGGGCGCCGGCCGGCAGCAGCGGGATCACGATCTCGCTGACCAGCTCGCCGCAGGCCAGGTCCACCTTCTTATAAGCCTGGAAAAAATTCTCGAGCCGTACCTCCCGCCGGGCGCCGCCGGCGGTCTCTATGACGAGCTTCGCGTCCAGCGCCAGCAGGATGATGGTCGCGTCGCCGATTGGGGAGGCGTTGACGACATTGCCTGTCAGTGTCGCCTTGTTGCGCAGTATGGTGGAAGAGTGCCGCAGCAGATCTTCCGGCAGGCCCGGGAAATGTTTCCGTACAGGCTCCGACCGGCGGAAATCCTCTATCGTGACCGCGCCGCCGACGCGCAGCACTTCGCCGTCCACGCGGATGTAGTCCAGGTCGCAGCGTGCGGACAGAAAACAAAGATCGCTTTCAAGCAGCTGCTCGGGTCTCTGCGCGAACAGGTCCGTGCCGCCGGCCACGAGCACCGCGCCCTGGACGGCCTGCGCGGGAGCCGCGTGCAGCTGCGCGAGCTGCTCCGGGATAGCGCCGAAATACCCTGGCACCACACCCGCGGCCACCAGCGCGGCCAGGCGCTGCGCCGGGTCGGCCGCGGCCCCCGCCAGCCTTTCGCACAGCGCGCGCGCCGCGTTGCGGATGGAAACATAGCCGGTACAGCGGCAGATATTGCCGTCCAGCGCGTCTATCGCGTCGTCGTAGGAAAGCTTGGGGCTGCCCAGGCAGAAGCCGGTCAGGGACAGGACTATGCCGGGGGTGCAGAACCCGCACTGGGAGGCGCTATGTTCGACGATGAGCTGCTGTACGAGGGTAAGGGATTCGCCGGAGAGGCCTTCCACGGTAACGACATGGCAGCCGTCCACGTCGCCTATGGGCAGCAGGCAGGAGGCACAGGCCTTATAGGCTACGCCGCCGTCCGCCTGCCGGGTGCCGACCAGCACGGTGCAGGCGCCGCATTCGCCTTCGCGGCAGGCTTCCTTGGTGCCTGACAGGCAGGTGACGTCGCGGACGAATTCCAGCAGGACCATTCCGGGGCGCTCGTCCGTATGGATCAGGCGTTCGTTGAGGATGAAACTCGGCATATACGCGACTCCTTCCCAGGCGGCGGTCGGACGGGTTCCCCCCGCCCTACCCGCCGCCGTTGGCGGCGCGGGAAGAGCGGGAACTCCGGGATGATCTGTTATTGCCTTCGGCTATCCGCGGCCCTCGTCAGAAGGTGAAGCCCATGCCGACGTTGAAGTACATGCCTTTGAGCGTCAGGACGTCGCGCTCGCTGGTTATACCGCGGTCGAAGCTCATGGTGTTCAGCTGGTAGCGGGCTTCCGCCAGCAGCTGCATCGTGTCGCCCACCTTGAAGCGCAGGCCGACCGGCATGTTCAATACAAAGCCCAGCGCGAAATCTTCCGTAGGCGTGCTCCAGGCGGAGTTGGTATAGCTCCACACATTAGGCATGGTTATGGAATTGAGCGAGAAACCGCACCCGATACCGACATAAGGCTCGACGGGGCTTTTCTTGGTGAACCGGATGAGCAGGTCGCCGCCCATGTAGAACGAAGAGATGGAGAGCCAGTCCTCGGTATATGGGCTGAAGGTTATCGGGTTTCCGTAATCGAAAGACCAGTCTATCTTCGTAGCGGAGAGGTGTTTCTTTTCGTAACCGAATTCGAAAGCGCCGCCGATATTGGCGTTGCCGAAGCCGCCGACGCGCATAACGAAAGGCCCGAAACCATCCATTTGTACATTTTTCGCTTCAATGGAGGTATACTGCGCCGTGGTCTCCCATGCCCCTGCGCCGTTCATGTTCAGCTCATAGGGATAAATATTGCCTTCGGAATTATAGAATTCCAGGTCCATTTTGGGGGAACCAAAGCCGATGAAGATATCGAAGAAACCGTACGCGTTCTCGCCCTTCTTTTTGGCGACGTAGTTCCTTCTCTGTTTGGGGGCGTACTGGGGGGCGTATTCCTGCTGCGCCGGCTCGTATTCGGGCTGCTGGGCCTCCTGGTACTGGGGCTGGGCGTAGGTCTGCCGGGGCTGCTGGGGGCTGGCGGCGTCGCCTATCCAGTTCTTTTCCACGGTAACCTGCGAAGCGCCCACCGCCTGGGCGGTCTCGGTCTTGATCAGGCGGGCGTTGACCTCTATCTGGCCGTTGCTCGTCTCGATCATGGTGCCGGTGATTATGGCCTGCACGCCGAGCAGTTTTCCCAGCTGCTGGGTGGAATTGGCGTCCATGATGCCGGAAGACTGGAGTTTGAGCTCGCCCATGACCTTGTCGAGCATGGCGCGCTCCACTATCTCGAATTTGCGCTTGTTGATGAGCTTCATGGTGAGGCGCTCGGAGATCACGGCGCCGTCCTTGGTGGCCCCGGTCCGGTTATCGGCGTAGGAGAAAGGGATAACGGCTATCTTTTTGCCCTGGAATTCGGCGCCGGCCTCTATAAGTTCGTTGGCGAGCTGCGCGTACTTATCCTGCTGGGCGCTGGCGCGCATTGAAAAAGCCGGCAGCAGTAAAAGTCCCGCCAGCAGTGTTTTCACGATATTCTTCATTGGTCGTTCCCCTCTTGCTTGTTTTAAACTTCCTTAAAAATCTTTTCCGCACTTAATATAGAGTTATATCATATTCGGGTTTATCTTTGATAGCGGCGATGCCATAGTCCTGCACGCCTCTATAGGCGGCACGGGTCTTTGTAACCTTTGTTACACCGGTCTTCAGGGCGCGGCGGCGGCCTCGTTTATTGCGCCACCTTCATGTGCCGGCCGTCCTTGGCGTAATGGGTCTTGATGATCTCGGCCATGACCGACACGGCTATCTCGCCCGGGGTCTTGCCGCCCAGGTTAAGGCCGATGGGCGAATGCACGCGCGTGTCCTTGAGCGGGTAAAGCTTTTTTTTGCCCAGCAGGCGGAAGATCTCACGCACTTTCGGAGCGCTGCCTATCATGCCGATATAGGCGGCGCCGCTCTTCATGGCGGCTTCCAGGCATTCCCTGTCCAGCGCGTGGCCGCGGGTCATTATTACGACGTAAGTGTCATTGTCGACGGCGGCGGCCTGCACGGCTTTGTGCGGGAATTCGTTTATGATGGCGGCGGCCTGAGGGAAGCGCTCGGCGTTGGCGAACTCCTTCCTGTCGTCGGCTACGGCGTAGGGGTAGCCGGCCATGCGGCAGGCCTCGGCAACCTTGAGGGCCACGTGCCCGCCGCCGAGGAGGAGCACCTTCAGGGGGTTCTTGTAGACGTCGATATAGACTTCCATGTCGCCCATGCAGATCATGCCGGTGTTGCCGTCGGGCTTGAGCTGGAAGACGAACTTGCCGCCTTCGCCTTTTTCTATGCATTTCAAGGCCTGTTTCATGACGAGGGCTTCCACGGCGCCGCCGCCTATGGTGCCTTCGATAGCTCCGTCCGAGTAGACTAGCATCTTGGCGCCGGCCTCGCGCGGGGTGGAGCCGCCTACGGAAATAAGGGTCACAAAAGCCGCCGCGCGCCCCGAATCGATGGCCTCGGCCAGCATTTTAATAAGGTTCTTGGTTTCGTTCATATTGCCAATTATTCTACATAATTCACTTTCCCTTATGGCAGTCTATAGTCCTTCACTGCCATGGACCGCAAGATGTCGTCGGGACGGCCACGGGGACCGGAACGCAAACCGCGCTCGGCACACCGTGCCTCGCTCATCCTCCGGCCTCGGCGCTATGCAAGCCTCGGCCTACGGAAGGGTTTG
>Ga0209417_1005630_pt1 | contig 13628 bp, 1 predicted proteins | sample RifGroF2_FD_184002 | JGI IMG/M metagenome (GOLD analysis project Ga0209417, IMG submission 184002) | Groundwater microbial communities from Rifle, Colorado, USA - Groundwater F2 (SPAdes) (version 2) | ecosystem: Environmental > Aquatic > Deep subsurface > Groundwater | place: Rifle, Colorado... | reverse complement strand
TTTCAAACCACAACGAATCTGGTATATACTTCTTCATAACAAGCCCCTTCTTTGTTTTTGTTCTTGGTTATAATATAACCAATTTTAAGGGGCTTGTTTATTTCAAATTAATTTTCGGATAAGCTCTAACTTAATTAAGGGCGCCTGTTTTTAAAGCGCCCTTAATTAAGTTCAAATTATATTTTTTATTAGTAACTTCTATTAACTATATACCAGGCATTTGCTACAGGACCTCCAGTTTCTAAGTAAATATATGTATTTCCACCTATATTTGAAACAAGATTTGACGGTAAATTTACAAAACTCGCCCCTCCTGTTCCTGCACGATATATCAAGTTAACTGTAGTTGTGGATGAGTTTAAGCACATAATAGTAAATTTTTGTCCGTGAACTGGATTTGGAGGGAAATAAACTGTAATGGTTCGTGTTATTGTACTATTAGTTCTAATCATTAAAATTGATGTTCTTTCAAGAGCTGTAACTGTACCATTTGCGCTGAATATTGGAGATATGAGTATTGCTTGGTCGCAAATTGGTTCAGTTTTTATTATTTTCGTATCACTTATGCTCATTTGTTCTATACCATTTGCTGCAAAAGAAAGTGTATTTGCGGTAGCGGCAGATAGACCGGTATTTGTGCTTCCTGTAAATTTTATGGATGGATTTGTGGCTGTACCTTGTGTAAATGTTACGCCGGTTGCAAAATCAGCTGTGCCGGCAACATTTATTGTGCCAGCGTTTATAGTTGTAGCGCCTATTGAGCTAGCTCCAGTGATGCCAAAAGAGTTCATGTTTACAGGGTTATGGAAAGCAGCTCCAGTTGAGTATAAGCTCATTTGTTGAGCGCCTGCGGCATTTAAAGATAAAGTTGAACCTGTAGCCGAAAGACCGGTAGTTGTATTTGATGACGAGAAGTTAAGTTGCGGTGAGCCTGGATTGCTAGATGGTATTGTTAATGCGCCAGATATTATGCCACCGGTAAGGGGTAGGTTTCCATTGGCAATTCCATTTAAGGCGCCAGAAAAAGTTGTTGCAGTTATTGTGTTAGCAGAGAAATTGCCAGAAGAATCACGTAAAACAATAGTGTTTGCAGTGCTTGCGCCAGTAGCTGTAGTAGCAGAGTTAGAAACTTTTCCAGCTGTTGATATTGTTGCAAGTTTTGTATCGTCTATTGCAGCAGAAGTGCTTATATTAGAGTTTGTTACAAGTGAGCTGGAAAGATTTCCAGAGCCGTCATTTTTAATTACGCCATTTGCAGTAGTTAAGTATGGAATTTTTACTGTGCCAGTATTATTTATGTTTAATCTCTGTACGCCTGCAGTTTCGATAGATAATGTGTTTGCAACATCAGAATAAATGCCAGCTCCTGTTGAGCCAAAAGAGATGGAAGGATTTGTCGCTGTGCTACTTGAAGGATTTAATTTAAGCGCACCGGTCATAATGTCTCCAGATTTTAGTAAGTTGCCAGAAGCATTACCGATTAAATTAGCAGTTATTGTAGTTGCTGCAAAGTTTCCAGAAGCGTCACGTCTTACAATTTGACTTTGGCCTATGTTGTTTGCGCTATTAGCAGCATTTGCAAGAACTGCCCCTGCAGCAATGTTTGATGCTGATTGGCCGCCAACTGTATTTACAACGGTAGAACCTTGCGTTCCTGAGACTTCACCACTTAATGTGCCTGTAAAGTTGGTTGCGCTAACTGCACTAATGGCAGTAGTTGCGCTTGTTGCGTTGCCAGATAATGAACCAGAGAATATTGAAGCTGTAATTGTTCCAGATGTGCTAAAATTACCGGTTGAGCTTCTTTTTACAACTGTGCCATTTGTTGAAGCATCTGTTGCAGAATTTGCAGTGTTTACTCCAGAAATAATATTAGCAGCCGATACCCCAGTTGCGCTACCGCCGACGTAGCTTACTTTGGTGCTGCTTTGGGTCCCTGTAATATCACCTGCTAATGAGCCAGAAAAATTTGTTGTACTGCCGGTAGTTGTTGCAAAGTCAGAACTTGTTGCATTTCCTGATAAATTACCGACAAATGTTGTAGCGGTTATTGTGTTTGCAGCAAAGTTGCCAGAATCATCTCTTGCAACTATTGTATTTATTCCTGTAGCGCTGTTTGCGGTAGTTGCTGTATTTGATATTTTTCCTGCAGTTGTTATTGTTTGTAATTTGTTATCGCTTATTGTGTTTAATGGGATGTCAGTGTTTGCAAGTAAAGAGTTTGTTAACTTTCCATTAGAGTCATTATGAACAAGGCCGGGTGTTAAGCCAAATTGGCTTATAGTTATATCGCCTGTGTTATTTATATTTAACCGTTTTGTGCCAGCAGTTGAAAACGATAGGTTGTCGTTAGCTCCAGAAAAAATGCCTGCTCCAGTTGTGCCTGGGAATAAAATTGTTGGATTAGTTTCTGTGCCAGATGATAGAGATAGTACCCCAGGCGAAGATATTGTAAGAGTACCTGTCATAGTATCGCCAGCTTTAAGCACGTTGCTAGTTGCAGCTCCCGTTACTGTACCGGTTAAATTACCCGTTACATTGCCAGTTAGGTTAGCAGTTATTGTGTTAGCAGAGAAGTTTCCAGAAGAATCGCGTAAAACAATTGTGTTTGGTGTGTTTGCGCCAGTAGCTGTAGTTGCAGAATTTGCAACTTTTCCAGCTGTTGCTATTGTTGCAAGTTTTGTGTCAGATATTGCAGCAGTATTACTAATATTAGCATTTGTTACAAGTGAGCTAGAAAGATTTCCAGAGCCGTCATTTTTAATTACGCCATTTGCTGTTGTTAAGTATGGAATTTTTACTGTGCCAGTATTGTTTATGTTTAATCTCTGCACGCCTGCAGTTTCTAAAGATAATGTATCTGTAACATCTGAGTAAATTCCAGCTCCTGTTGAGCCAAAGCAGATGGAAGGATTTGTCGCTGTGCTACTTGAAGGATTTAAGTTAAGCGCACCGGTCATAATGTCACCAGATTTTAGTACGTTGCCAGAAGCGTTACCGGTTAAATTAGCAGTTATTGTAGTTGCTGCAAAGTTGCCAAATGCGTCACGTCTTACAATTTGACTTTGGCCTATGTTATTAGCGCTATTTGCTGAATTTGCAAGGGTTGTTCCTGAAGAAATTTCTGCAGCTGTTTTGCCGCCGACAGTACCTACAACAGTAGAACTTTGTGTTCCTGATATATCTCCACTTAGTGTGCCTGTAAAGTTGGTTGCACTTACAGCGCTAGTTGCTGTATTTGCACTCGTTGCATTTCCAGAAACATTTCCAACTAAATTTGCTGTAATTGTTCCAGCGCTAAAGCTTCCAGAAGAGTCACGCGATACGATTGTGCCAGTAGCATTAACATTTGTGGCAGTTGTTGCAGAGTTTGCAACTTTACCAGAAGCTGTTATTGTTTTTAGTTTTACGTTCTCTATTGTGTTATCTGTAATATCGTTATTTATTATAAGTGAAGTTAATAAGTTTCCAGATGCATCATTATGTACTACTCCTGCGCCTGATGCGCCTAGAGAGTTTATGGAAATAAGCCCAGAGCTATTGATATTTATTCGTTGTTGCCCAGATGTATTGACAGATAAGCTATTAGATTGTGCAGAAAATCCCGTGCCGGTGCTGCCTGCAAAATTAATTTTTGGTGTTCCGGGTGTGCTTGAAGGGACTGTTAATGTAGATGAGCCACCAACTATAAAGTTGGCATCAGTTTTTAATGTGTCAGCAACATCTCTATATAAATTTGTATTTGTATCTGTTTCAGGAGCCCAAACGAGTTTAGCCGTGTATCCGGTAGGGTTGTTGGATGTTGGGAATTCTATTTTCGAGTCAAAACCATTTAGTTGCATGAGAGTGTTTGGTCCAGCGATAGATTTACCTGTTTCGTTATTATTCGTAAATGTGAATTTTAAATCTGCATTTGTGCCAGTTTTGTTAATTTCCCATCCTCTGATATTATTGTAGCTTCCTGCAGGAGAATCAGAAATGAGGGCTATTTTTGCTTCTTTTGTAAAGTCTTTTGTTATTGCATAATAGCTTGCATTATCAAAATCTGATTGTACACCATTCATAGCATTTCCAGCTGTACCTGTATTTGAGTTGGTATAAATGGTGCCTTTTGTGCCATAGTAATTTGGCTTATATTCCAGATATGGCAATATATCTTGGCCATTTTGTATTTGATAAATCAAAGAAGGGTCATCTTGTGAATTGCCAAAAGAGAGAGTTGTTTTTCCGCCACTTTTGAATGCCGCAAAACTTATGTTGGTAGCATCTTCAAAATCAAGGTGAGGGGTTTCTATTGTTCCGCCAACAAAACTTAATGTTGCGGTTCCGCGTTGTCTAAGGTCATAAGGACAGTTTATTAGGTTTACGCCGTTTGAAATTATTTGAGTTGATGCGTCATCTCCGGTATCGCCGCACTCAAAGCCTAGTTTTGCATTTTGGATAGTTGTAGAGTTTATGTCTATAACTGCGCCTCTAGTAGCTTTTATTCCTGTACCTGTAGCTAAATTAGAGATAGCATTTTTACAGTTAAACATAGAGCCATCAATATAAATCCTTGTTCCTGCGTCTTTAGCTTCTACGTTTATACTGTCATCAAAATTGTATAGGTTGTTTACACCAATTAGATAACCACTGCTGCCTTGTTGACAAATAAAGCCGTGTTTGCAGCTTTCAAAGTCCACAGACGAAACTCTTAACGTAGCCCCGTCATGAACTGTTATTCCGGTATCAAAATATCGCATAGCACTACCCAAAAATCCAACTCTAGATAGCGAGCCATTTATAGAAATTCCAGTATTTAATGGCATATTTGTAGAAGACCCTTGAAAGACAGAAGATTGTATAACGGATATAACGTTATTTAGCCATATACATGTTTCGTTGTCCATGCTTTGTATTTCATTTAATAGAACTATTGGAGCATTTACAGAGCTATTAATTTCTAATCCTATTTTAAACCCAACTATACCTACAGAGTTAAATCTTATTCTTCCAAAGCTAGTTGTTGTTAATTTTATAGCACTATTTGTTGATGCTGGAAATGGATAAGGTTTTACCGTTAGATCATAAAATCCTACATTTGATGTAGATATGCCAAATAGAGGGTTGCCTGGATTTTTTGCAAGTATTACTGTTCCAGACAAGGATGATCCAGCTATGCTTATTCCATCAGCTGTTATTTCTATTCCTGGTCCTGGATTATCTTCTAAAAATACTCCAGCGCCAACATAAATAGTAATTGGATTTATTGATGATGCTTGTGCATTGGCTAATTCTAAAGCTTTAGAAATATTTTTGTATGGGAAGGCTGCTGAACCATCTCCTGTGTCGTTATTTCCAGCAGGTGATACATAATAAGTTTTTGTAGCAGCAGGTGGGGGACAATTATTTTCCCATTTTGTACCTGTGGCTGAAGTTGCCATCAAAACTTGATGCGGTTGTGGTGCGATATTTGGCAAATCTATTGTGTAGTTTGCACCAATAGTCGATGGTGCGCGTAGGCCAATATAATTTGTGTTTGTATCTATAAAGTGAAGCTCTGATCTAGCGGCACCAGATGGTCCAATATTTAAATTTCCGGTCATAGTATCACCGGTTATTTTTACGTTGCCCGAAGCGATGCCAGTCATGCCGGATGCTGAAAAGTAGCCGTTTGCATCACGGGCAATAATTGTATTTGGTGTATTTGTTGAAGTTGCATTTGTACCAATATCAACAGTATTATTTGTAATATTTGTTGCGATATTCATGTAAGTAAGTGCTGCAAGAGTTCTTAGGTTAATTGTGTTACTTGTTTTATTTTTAAATATTTGTCCAGCCCCAGTGCCAACATTAGCAGCAGTAGTTGTGTCTGGAAGTGAAAATAATACAAAAGAAATTGGATCAGTGTCGATAGTTGCAAGTGGAGTATTGCATACCCAGCTAGAACCAGCGTTTGTTGCGCCTTCTGTTATAAGCACATAAGATTTGCCTGCTGTAGAGCTCGTATCGAAGTCTGATGGTCTTGACCATGCACCGGGATCTTGTACTATCCAGAGACCGTTTTCGCTGGTAGTAGTTTGGTGGTCTAATAAAACGCGGTCGCCAGCAGCAACTAATACACTGTCTATGGTTGTTGTGCCAGTAATTGAGATGTTGCTTGTTGTTTCGATAACTTTGGCAGGAATTTTAGTATCAAGTCCACCGGTAAGTACTTGTGTATCTACATAATTTTTTGTTGCAGCGTCGGTTGCAGCTGAGACGGTGCCGTTTAATGTGATCATATCTGTTACGAATCTGCCAGAACCGTCACGTTTAACTACAGTATTTATAACGGCACTGCTTGTAGCGTCATTTGCAAGTTTTGCACCAGATGCGATATAAGAGCCTGTTGCCCCGCCAACATAGCTTACAACAGTAGCGCCTTGTGTGCCTGTAATATCTCCAGAAAGTGCTCCAGAAAATCCTGTTGCAGAGATTGCGCGAGTTGCAAGTGTAGCAGTGTCAGCATTGCCAATAAGATTTCCAGTAACATCTCCAGAAAGTGGTCCAGAAAATTGTGTTGCAATAATTGTGCCTGCACTAAATTCGCCTGCAGAGCCTCTGCGCACAATTCTGTTTGCGGTATTATCGTTTGTAGCTTGACTCGTAAGTATAGTTGCATTTGCGACATCTGTTGCAAGTTGTCCTCCAACTTTTGTAACTGTAGATGCAGATCCGTTATTTCCTCCAGATAAATCGCCGGTTAGAGCTGTTGAAAATGTAACGGCTGATGTTGCCGTTGAAGCGTTGCCAAAAATATTTCCTGTTACGTTTCCTGTTAATGGGCCAGAAAATAGGCCGGCACTTATTGTGCCGAAAGTGCCAAAATCCCCGGTTGTGGAGTTTCTCGATACTATTGCGCCATTTGTAGGTAAATCGGTTGCTGTTGTGGCTGTGTTTGCAATTTTATTTAGACTAGTTATTTGTTGTAGTTTGCTGTCAGGTATTGTGTTTGATGCAATGTCACTACCAACAATTGCGCTGCTAGATAAAATGCCTGCAGTGTTGCTGTGCACTATGCCTGTGGTTCCTAAAGCAAAATTATTTACTGAAATATTGCCAGAGCTATCGATATTAAAGCGTTTGGCCCCTGCAGTAGCTATCGAGATATTGTCTTGTTCAGATGAATAAATTCCTGTATTTGTATCGTTTGTAAATGATAAAGATGGATTTGATTCTGTGCCTGTTGGTATCGTAAGAGTTGATCCTACGACAACTCCTCCTATAATAAAATTGCCGTCAGTTTTTAATGTATTTGTATCGCTTTTGTATAAATTTGTATTGTCGCCATTGTTTCCCCATACTAATTTTGCGCAACCAGAAGGGTTTATTGATGCGGGAAGTATTATTTGATTATTTACTGCATCTAATTTCATAATGGTATTTGGGCCTATTATTGCCGATCCTGGGTCATTATTTGTATAGGTGAATGCTAAATCTGCACCGGCATTTCCAAGCTTTGATATTTCCCAGCCGCGTATATTTGCATAAGAGCCTATATCAGAAGAAGTATCAGAAATAAGATTAATTTTTGTCTGTTTTGTGCTGTCGCCTGTTACCAAATAGTAGTTAGCGCTTTCTTTGTCTGATTGTACACCATTACATGCCGGTGCAGAATTTACGCCAGTATTTGAATCTTGATAGATTGTGCCTTTTGCACCATAATAGTTAGGCAAATATTTTACAGTTGGATGTGCGGGTTGTCCGTTGGCAATTTTATATATTTTGTTTTGTATATCTGAGGTGTTGCCTATAGTTAAACTTCCATCTTCATCAAAAGATGTTATATGGACATTTTCAGGATTTTCTATGCTTAATTTATTGTCACTGAATTTGCCGCCTGTAAAATTAATAGTAGAAGTGCTAGTTTGTTTTATATCCAAAGCGCAGTCTCTTATTGTAACACTGCTTGCAATTATTTTGGTAGTCTCTGTGTCTCCAGTTTGTCCGCAATCTATACCGATAGCAGCTTGATCTAATGTGCTGTTATTGGCGATAATCTCTGCGCCATCTGTAACTTTTATACATGTACCCTGTTGAGTGCCTAGATAGTTGCAGTCAAATAAACAGCCTTCTACATATACGCTAGTGCCAGGTTGAGAAGAACTAATATTTGTTGTGTATGGGGTATTTGTGATAAAGTTGCAGCCTATAACTGAAGCTTTACTTGAGTTGTTGCATGTGATGCTATTGATATTTGTTTGGAATGTTGAGCTCAAAATATGAATTTGTGCAGAATTTGTTACGGATAAACCATCATTAAAAAGTAAGATAGTTGAGTCTGAAATATATACGATTGAGTTTGCTCCGGAGATATTAAATCCAGTATTTGCAGGTGCTGCTAAACTTGTTCCACCTAGCATATTACAATTTTTTAGAGATGTTGTGGCATTATTAATTGAAATAGCTGTGCCATTATTTATAGTTTGAATATTGCTTGCAAGTACAAATGATGATGAGTCTCCTCCGGTTAAATCTATACCAGTTTGAAACGAGTTAAAGCTTATGCCCTCAAGTTCAATAAAGCCAGACGCGGTTGTCGTTATAACAAGGGCGGTTGCTAAAGATGTGTCTTCACATACAAATGAAATATTGTAAACTCCAGCATTTGCTGCGTAAATAGATAAAAGATTTTGAGCTGGGTCTGAAGGTACAACTGTAGTGTCGGCTATAGATTGTCCAATAATAAATATAGAATCAGATGTTATTTGCATTGGATTTTCATAGAAAAGACCGGATCCTACATTTATTGTTATAGCATCTATATAACTTCTGGCTAAACTGTTTGCTATTTCAACGGCTTTTGAAATACTTCCAAAAGGTGCATATATTGAGCCGTTACCTGTTATATCACTTCCATTAACAGTAACGTATATCATTTTTGTGTTTGCAGGAACGCCATTAATTGTTTTCCAGACTAATTCGTTTGGTGTTGTTGTCGATGCTTGTAAAAATTGATTGGCGAGAGGTGCGCCAGTTGGTAAATTTACCGTGTAGCTTGATGAAATTGCATTTGGAGCTTTTAGGCCGACATAATTTGTGCCATAAAAGTCTTGTAATTTAATAGTTTTATTTGCCATTAAAAGATCGCCGGTCATTACGTCGCCAGATTTTAGCACGTTGAATGATGCAGCACCGGTCATGTTTGCGGTGAAATATCCAGAGTCGTCGCGTTTAATAATTGTATTTGGTGTGTTATCTTCGGTTGCACTGTTAGCAGCTATTACACCAGTATTTATTTGATCAGAGGTGACTCCTGTTGCTCCGCCAACTCTAATTACAGAAGTATTACTTTGTGTGCCTGTGACATCGCCAATAAGTTCGCCTGTAAAATTTCCAGCGGTAGTAGCTGTAGTTGCATTTCCAAGTAAGCTTGCGGTTATAATATTTGCAGCAAAATTACCAGAGTTATCTCTTGCGACAATTGTGCCAAGACCTGTAGCGCTACTTGCAGTAGTTGCAGAATTTGCAACTAAGTTGGCGCTAGTTAATTGTTGTAATTTATTATTTGCTATTGTACCAATTGTAATATCGCTGTCAACAATAAGTGAATTTTCTAGTCCAGATGTTGTATTGTGAATAACTCCTGCTGTTGCGCCTAATTTATTAATATAAACTTCGCCATCAGAATTTATTTGCATTCTTGGACTTGCATTTGTATTTATCGATAAAATTCCAGATTGTGCAGATAGACCAACTGTTGGATTATTGGTGAAGTTTAGCATTGGTGTACCAGCAGTTGTGTCAGGTAATGTTAATGCTCCTGACATTGTGTCGCCAGCTTTAGAAACTTTTCCAGTAATTTGTGTTTGTATGTTTGAACTTGCCCCAGACAAATAGCCCAACTCTGTGTCTGTTGTTGAGCTAGAAACTAATTTCTTATTTGCGTCAGTTGCTACAGCTTTATTTTCAGTAAGATTATTAGAAGTTAAGCTAGAAGTTATAAAATCGGCGTCGCTAGTTAAAATACCAGTTGCGCTTTTGTATAAGTTTGTAATATCTCCACTGTTTCCCCAGGTTAGTTTTGCAGTTAAATTTGGTGTTATTAGAGGGTTTTGAGCTGTTGGGAAAATTATCTGATTATTGGAGCCACTAAGTTGCATAATAGTGTTTGGTCCATTTTCAGCTTGTCCAGAACTGTCATTATTTGTGTAAGTAAATGCTAAGTCAGCAGTTGTCCCAAGTTTTGATATTTCCCAGCCACGTATATTTTCGTCATTTCCAAATCCTGAGCCTACGCTTGTAGAGTCAGAAATTAGTTTAATTTTAGACTCTTTTGTTCTATCGCCAGTCACTACCATATAACTAGAATCTTCGTAATCTGATTGAATTGCGTTTGTAGTTTTTCCACAAGCTCCAGTATTAGAATTTAAATAAACTGTGCCTTTTGAGCCATAATAATTTGGAGAATAAACCAATGATGGTACGCAATTTTGTCCGGTAGATATTTTGTATAAAGGAGTTAAAATATCTGATGTTCTTCCAAAAGACAAGCTTCCATCAGTATCGAATGCAGATATAGATACGAAATCTGGATTTTCTATGCTTAATTTTTCATAATCAAATTTTCCACCGGTAAACTGAATTTTTGCAAGAGCATTTTGTTTTATATCAGTTAAACATTTTCTTATATTTAAAGAACTTGCAAGTACATATGTAGTATCGGTATCTCCAGTTTGTCCGCATTCTATGCCGATAGCTGCTTCATCTATCGTGTTATTATTTGCAATTATTTTAGCACCGTTTGTACATTTTAAGCATGTTCCTTGTTGAGTATCAGAAGCATCTTCGCAATCGAACAAGCAACCTTCGACATATACTTTTGATGATTGAGTAGAGAATACGTTAACACTAGACGAGTTATTTAGCAAAAAATTGCAGCCATTTAAAAATGCTTTACTGGAGCCTTGGCTGACTATTCCATTTGTTGTTTCTCTAATTGTTGAGCAAGAAATGTTTGCTTGGGCGCTGTTTGTTGTTAATACGCCGGTATCAAATTGCATAAATAATGAATCAGAAATATTTGCACAAGAGCCAGCGCCACTAATTGTTATTGCTGTGTTTGATGGCGTTGTGCCGACCAAAGGGCCTCTGAGAAGTGCGTTAGAAATATTTACAGATATATTTGAAAGTGATGCGAAAGTGTTGCATCCGGCAGATTGTACTTCGGAAAAAATTACTGTGGGGACAGTTGTTGGTAATTCTCCAGACAAATTAAATCCGATATTAAATAAAGCTGTAGCAATAGAAACAAATCTAATTCTAGCATTTTCTGTTGCTGAGATAGAAATAGCGCTTGCTGTGGATCCTGGGGCTGAGGCCATTACGAAATTATAAAAAGCTAAACAAGATTTTGTTGAATAAAATAAATTTTCATTTATATTTGACGGTTTAATTGTTGTGCTCGATATTGCTGCGCCAATTATACTTATTCCGTCAGCATCTATTATTATTGGGTTATTTTCTATAAATACGCCTGGGCCGACATAAATTGTTACAGGAGTTGTGGTGCTTGATATGCCATTTGCTGTAATAACAGCTTTTTTAATACTTGCAAATGGTGCAGAAATAGATCCATCGCCAGACGAATCGCTACCCGAAATTGAAACATAAATTGTTTTATTTTCATCCGGACAGCCGCCTGCGATAGATGTCCATTCGGTATAAAATGGAGTGCTGTCATTTGTTGTTTTCAATACTTGGCCACTTTTTGGAGCTTCTTGTGGTAAATTTATATCGTAACTCGTATTTATTGTATTTGGTGATTTTAGACCAATATAATTTGAGCCTAAAAAGTCTTGAAAGTTTATTGCTTTATTTGCCATTACAAGATTGCCGGTCATGGTGTCGCCAGTTTTTAGTATATTTTGTGATGCTGCTCCTGTAACATTTCCTTCAAGGTTACCTGTGATATTGCCAGTAACATCGCCAGTTAGATCTCCTGTGACATTGCCAATCAAATTGCCTGTTAAATTACCGCCACCAGTTATAGTTATATTATTTGTTGATATAGAATTTGAAGCTAAATTATTTATGCCTAAAATATTGCTATTATTATCTAAAGTTACATTCGTTTCTTGAATGTTTTTTGATCCATTAATTGTATCTGTTTTTAAAAGAGCATTTGTTGTTACAAAATTTGATTCTGCTGATACGTTTCCAGCTCCTGATGGGACTGAGTATATAAGATTTCCATTTCCATCACTTCCTAAAAATGATCCAAGAGCACCCATGCCAGAAGGCCAAGTTACAATATTGCCATTTTTTGCGATATTATTAAGCTCTATTGTATTTATATTTATATTGTTAGCAGCGAAATTTCCAAATTCATCACGGGATACAATAGAATTTGCAGTATTTGCGCTAGTAGCTGTAGTTGCTGAGTTTAGCACTTTCCCTATTGTTGAGATTGTTGAAAGTTTAGTGTCAGCAATTGTTGCATTTTGAGCAATTTTTGCATTTGTTATTGTGGCATCTGCAATACTTGAGCTTGTTATCGTGCCGGGGGTTATATCGGCATCTACAATGAGAGAGTTTGTTAAATTTCCAAGTGTATCGTTGTGTACAACGCCGCCTGTTGTACCGAATTGCTTTATAGATATATTTCCTGTTTGAGTTATGTTTAGTCTTTCGACGCCAGAAGAAACAATAGAAAGACCATTTGTTGTTGGTCGATATATACCTGTTGTTAGATCGCTTGAAAATGTTAGTGAAGGATAAATAAGTGGTGTAGTATTTGTTAAAATATCATCTATTACTTCTTTGTTTATATTATTTATATTATTACAAGATTCGCATTCAGTAGTATTGTCGCTTAGAATGTCTATATCTTCTTTTATTGTTATTTTCTCTTCGTCTTCTCGCATTCTATTTTTTTGTTCTTGCGTATTATCTTTTAGTAAATCTGTTCTTGATTTTGGATTACTGTTGTCAGATAAAACTATATTTCCGGTTGTTATTGTGGCATTTGTTATACTAGTGATGCCTGTTGTCGAATTACCAGTTACTATTGTATCGCCAGATAAAGTAATATTCCCGGTTTCTATTTTTGCATTGTAGCTTCCATATAAGTTACCATAAAAGTCACCGTAAATTTTTCCATTTACTGTTAGGTCTCCACCAATATTGGCATTTTCTGAAGTAGTTATGTTTTTTGCCATAATGGAGTTTATTGCTCTTACATTTTTGAAAATTTTATTTTTTGGGTCAGGTAATATAATTGTTGGTAATAAAAGTATTATTGCGATTAAATTTTTACGTGTTTTATATAATTTTAATAAAATATTATTCATTTACTAGCCCTTTTTTTGCAGGTTAATTTTAACATTACCTTTTATAAATTTTTTAGTACAAGTAAGTATACTTGTTAATATATTATTAGTGCATTAGTACTTATTGTTAATACTTATTTTATTAATAAAAAAGCAAGAATATTAGAAAATTATTTTTAATACTCTTGCTATAAGTGTTTTGCTTTTATTAATTTAAGAAAGGTAAACCACTAGTTTGACTAGTGAGACTATCAAGGCTTGGCCGTAGTATTAGATAAAAGAAGATTTTTGCATTATATTCATTATCAGCTTGACGGTTGATAAAGGAATAAAAAT
>Ga0209417_1005629_pt1 | contig 13628 bp, 11 predicted proteins | sample RifGroF2_FD_184002 | JGI IMG/M metagenome (GOLD analysis project Ga0209417, IMG submission 184002) | Groundwater microbial communities from Rifle, Colorado, USA - Groundwater F2 (SPAdes) (version 2) | ecosystem: Environmental > Aquatic > Deep subsurface > Groundwater | place: Rifle, Colorado... | reverse complement strand
ACGCGATGGATTCGATATTCTTACAGTGGTCGCTTTTTCTAAAGCGCTATGCGCCTGTAGCTCAGCTGGATAGAGTGTTGGATTCCGAATCCAAAGGTCGCAGGTTCGACCCCTGCCAGGCGCACCAGTAAATTCTGAAAATCATTTGAAAAAATATTTTGCAAGTGGGCGATCTGTTTGCGCATTTTTCTTTGTCTGATATAACTAGAACTATATCTTTTCATGCGCCTGTAGCTCAGCAGGATAGAGCGACAGATTCCTAATCTGTAGGTCGAGGGTTCGAATCCCGCCAGGCGCACCACAAAGACAATTCCAGTTTTTTTAGATTAATATGCTCGCTCTCCAAAAACATTTTATTTATGCAAAAAAATCTACAGTAGGAATTTTTTAAAATTCATGGTAGTATGGGTATATGAAAATAAACCCTAGTAATAATTTAATATTTATGGAATAACGATGAATACAAATAAAAAGAAAACTAATAAAAAACTTTTGTATACACTTGCCATGGTCTTTTTTGCAATGCCATCTTTAAGAGCTATGGAAAATTTTGGAGACCACTCAACCTCACAACCGGTTGATCTTGTAAAATTGCTTTATGTGCTCTCTTTATTGCAACAAAACAATCTTATTAATACTACGCAACCTGTTTTAGCGCCACAGATAAGTCAATCGCAGCAAAATAACCTCATTAACACCGCGCAGCCTGCACCGACAAATCTATTGCAACAAAATAATATTTCGTTTGCTTTCAACGGACCCACAAATATTGTTTTGAGCCAAGTACCACTAATCCAACCAGAGTTCTCTAGATTTTCAACAACAAATACACCACAAGCATACAATACTCAAAACTCTCAACCTCTAAATCTATTGCAACAAGAGAAAAATACTGAGAAGTCTCATTTTCTCAAGTGTGATTACAGTAAAATTTGGCCGGATCAGGAAATTACATCAAATCAGCTTATCGATTCTCCTATGGGGGAAGAAGAGTTTAAAAACTCGCAATCTCTATCTCTTGATCTTGATTACAGTGAATTCTGCATTCCACAGCCGGATCAGCAAATTATATCAAACCAGCTTATCGACAATCCTAAGAAACGAACTTTTCCACAATTTTCCACGACTAACACAACTAATACGCTAGAGAATCCACTGTACAAAATTAGGGGACTGAATGCACAACAAAATGGAGTGGTTGGGTCTACGTTATTTCGAGTTCCTAGCAATCAAAACACAAAAGAAGTCATTAAAGAAGTCATTGACTTGACCACATCTACAGAAGAAAACAATGTTACGCAACAAAGTACCTCTGAGCCCACCAATTCTGAAAAAGAAGAGTTTGACAAAGCATCTTCGAATTTCAAGCTCCACATTGGTGCTTCCTATCGACATTTTATCCTAAAGCCTTACTTTACTTCAAATATAGAGCGCCCAGACTACATAATACAACTGTTTTCTCTTTGCAAAAAACCTGCAATGACGATAAAATTTTTAAGTTATACAGAACCCAACTCCGGGTGCACATTATTTGATTATGCTGTTACCTATAGATCTATCGATTTTTTAGAAAAAATAATCAATTATATAACGCGTCGTGTAAAGAGGAGCCAAGACCTGTCATGCATGAACACAAATAGCTATAAACCCTTCATTGAGCTTATAGAAAAGGGAGCGGTGCTGGCGACTAAGAAAAACAGGGCTGGCATGGCTGCATTTCTCAATAAAAAAGCTGATGCACTTAAAAAAATGGCGCCTTCCATAAATTACCTTACGCAAGCTTATGATACGAGACCCGTTTTGATACCTCAAAAAACTAGTTATAAGAGTGTTCCAGATGCCATAAAAGAATGGGTTTTAAGCAAACCAACAAGTCCCTTTGTCCTCCGTGACCCATTAAACTTAAGCAACACTTTAAATGCGTCAAAAAGTATAGAAGAATTAGTAAAACCTGCAGCCATGCTTAACTATTTAACTGCATTTGAATTTGCAGTAGCAGAGGGAACTGTAGAGGCTCTTACCTTACTATTGAAAATGGTAACAGACCTTCTTATTAGCCCAGACCTTACAAATAGACCACATTACTATTCAATAGTTATAACGGAGCTTAATAAAAGCATGTTTCTAGTGCAAGATGAAGCAAGAAAAAAGGTGTTGTCTGACGCTATTTCACAACTTGCAACTGCTTCAAAAAACTAAAAAAGCGATTTGAGTTACAAGCGAATTTGTAGGGGGTAAGGGAGATTTATGGCATCTCCAGGATAAAGTGATTCTGTTCTTAGTTATGAGTTTTTCAAAGGAGCTGTGAGTGAAAAAGCTATTATGGGTAATATTTGCGAGTAAGGCTTAGAAGGGGTTTTTATTATGAATTTTACTCGATGCGAAAAAAATATATTCTGTACGGTTATAATGGGATGCATGCTTATCTTTATCTGTAGCGGGTACCACAGTGGTCCGGTGAAAGATGTTAGTATAAAAGGGGCCAATGTAGTGACCTATTTTACGGGTATGCCAGAGCAAGAATTCAAAAACGCAACAAATGCGACGGTGGAGTACAACCCGAAAACAGGCGGCTATATTATTGTACTAAAACCGACCATTGCTGATCAAGCACAAAGTGGACCCTTTAGCTGCGATGAAAATGGCAATTTTATTCTCACCAATAGAGCAAAAACAGCTATCTATAGTGCAGGACAATGTGAAACATACACACACGAATATCTTGCAACAAATACTAAAGATTACAGGGCTAATAAATCTGGTAGTGTCCATATAGTCGTAGGATCAGGGTCGGATAAGTACACCAATATCATAGAATTACAACATCAAGCAGCATTGTTGGGCGAAAAAGCTGCTTTTCTTGTTGCATCAGATTATGATGGCATCGAAGCTGTCTCGGGCCACTCTGATCCATCAATAGACATTTATCTTGGTGATCCAACCCAAGGCCCTTCAGCTAGTTTTGGTTGTTTTGCAGGAGCGTTGCTACGGCTCTACTCACAAATACGCGAAAATAAAACGGTACCAACGAGATTTTTTGACTCAAAAAATCCTCGGGTACACATGCTTAAGTCGGATTTTCTCGACACGCAAAACGGATACGTGTACCTTAACCGTGACATTGTATTTGATGGTGACGTCGAAAAATTCTTAGAAAACAATCATTATAGTTTTAGCATCATGTACCATAAAAACCAGTCAGTAATGGTTAAAAATGCTGAAGTAAGCGGTGAGCGCTTTAAATCGTTTACAAGTCCTGCAAAAATACCTGAACAGACGGTTGACCAGATATTAAGCGCAGGGTTATCCCTTGGCATGTATAAGGCTGGATTTATGAATGGGCATGGTGCATCAGAAGCATTTGTAGAGGCTTTTGCTCAAAAAATATTATTTGATATTTATGACTCCTCGATACGTGCGGCTATAAAAAATAAACGCAAAGTTGTCTATCTTTTGCCAATTGGCTGTGGCGTATTTGGTAATAAAAAGTTATGGGCAGGACGGGCTCTCGCAAAGTGTAAAGAGCTGATACTTAGATCGGGAATTACAGTTAAGTATATTATCCCAGGTCTTGAGAAGAGAGCTTTTGAAACGATAGAAGAATTTAATGGATTTATTGATGTTATAAGAAAACTGGCACAAGAGACTAATGGTACGTACTCCGAGGTTGTATTCGACAATAATGGTCAAACGCTCCTAAAACTTCAATAAGCCGAGTGCTTACAAAACCACCGGGGTAATTAACGGTTAGCAAACTCTGGTGCGGGCAGAAAATATACAGAGTAGGTCCAAGAAGCAAAAAATTAAGATTCTTGGACCGAATCAAATCATTCCGGCAAACAAATAATAAAGACCACAAGAGCACAATAATAACAAATAGACTATTGTTTTTATTGTTAAAAAATATTTCAAATTTGACTTTTGGCTTAAAAATGTTATGATTAAAACAATAATAAAAACACTTTTAAGTTTAAAAATTGAGAGGCTTCTATGAAGGGCTATTTACCATTTATTGCCACCGTAATCTTTTCTCTGTCACAGCCCCAGGTATATGGGATGGGAAATGAAAATTTTGATTTTAATAGTTTTGATCTTTTTGATGATCTAGTACGTTCACCTGATTTGAGCGAACAAGAGACGCGAAAGAATATGGACGACCTTGAAGTTGAAAAGCAAAATATCAAAACGCTGTTTTCAGATTTTCTTAAAAACGAGCAAAACAGTACGGTTTCTCAACAAATTTTCAAAAAGGCGCCAGAGTTTCAAAAAAAACGGTCTCGAGAAGATGAAGAAAAATTTTTGAAAAACCAGAGTGAGCAGAAAAAAATACGTTTTAATAAGAATGGGACACAAGCTCAACAGGCTGATTTGTTAAACATATCGTTATTGCCACAAAATCAAAAAATTGCTATTTCACAAGTACCAAGCGTTATGCAGCCGCAAAACTCAAAGATTCCTTCTGCCACTATAATGACTATCACGAAAAATACAGAAAATAACTTAAGTCTAGTTGCTAAAACACAAGCGCCTCAAAAATCTGTTTGTACAAATTTTCGTCTTGTGAATGGTGAAATGGTAAAAGAGAAAGCAGAAGATTTTTCAATTTCCCACTGGAATGAAAACAATTTGAGCCATATCCCGACGCTTAATTTGCGACAAAAAGCTATTGTTGCTCTTTTTGAGAAAGCAGGAAACTCTGCAGAACAGCTCGCTGAAGTAAAAAAAGTGCTCGAACAAAACTTAAAATCGGTAAGTAAATTGCTAGGCTGGTTTTTCATAGAAAACGAAAATCAACCATCGCCTATGATTCGTCTGTTAAGTCAAAACAATCAATACAGCTTTATACATCTCATGAATATTCTCAATATTTTTAATGTTAATATTTATAGAAACAAGGGCTCTAATGGAGCAGCAGGAAAAGTGCACTATAAAAAATTTGCTGATTTTCTGGGAGGATGCATTTCGAATAGCATAAATCCTGAGTGCTCAAGTCTTATAAAGAAAGTTGTACAGGTTGAACATGATGCACCTCGGATTCATCCTACTTTATATATCTTTGGTGAATTAAAAAAACTTCTTAATCCGTCAAATTAACAGCCTAATTTATCGTTATCAAATTTATAAAATAGGATCATCAAATGATTAAAAAATATTCACTTTTTATAATTATCGTTATTTTTTCTCTGTCTCAGCTCCAGTTATATGGGATGGATCAAGAACTTTTTTTCGAAAGTTTCGGTTTTAATCAGGAGGAAAATAGCTCTACGACACCTGATTTTGTAGATCAAACTCAATTTACAAGTGGTTCTAGCAGTGATTTTGGAAATCAGGATACGTTTTTGTTTGATGATGAAAATAAAAATTTGGTTTTACCCTCTTTTGATGATGACCAAGGATCCGAAGAAATAAAAGAACAGAACAACTGTCTTAATCTATTTTCAAGCTTTTTTGAAAATGACCAAAACAGTACTACTAACACAGTTCCTCTACAAAACGTGGCTACAAATCAAAGCACGCAGGGTCCTGAAAAACCTGAAGTTTTTTTGAAGAAGCGTTTGCGAGAAGATGGAAAAAAGTCTTTAAAAAACCAGAGTGAACAGAAAAAAACACGTTTTAATAAGAATGGGGCCTCAAGTTCTAAAGCAGTAAAAAGCAAGAAGAATCCCTTATCCCAACCAACTTCCTATTGGATTCAAAACCCACAATGGTGGCTTAAGCTTGCAATTGAGTTAAAACCACAAGTCATTATTAATCTTTTGAAGAAAGCGGGAAGTTCGACAGAAAAGCTTGCTGAAATAGAATACATGTTTGACAAGAACATAATGAGAGTCCTTGATTTATTATATTGGCTGCTTGACCCAATAACGGAGAATAAAGTTCCTCCTATGGTACAAATTGTAACTAACCCAGATACTAATCAGAGTTTTGTGCATTTAAAATTTATTCTCAATTTATTGAATAAAAAAATTTATGGTTCACAAGATCGGAGAGGTACCACTCAAAGTATACACTACAACGCGCTTGCCGATAAACTCGAACTGTGTATTTCTAAAAAGCCAAATCCTGAATGCTTGCAGCTTATACAGATGAGCATAAATGTTATAAAAGGTGCTCCTAAAGATAGTCGTAAAGTTTATTATATTTTTGATGGGCTTTCAAAACTTCTTAATCCACAAGTTCCACAGCCTCAGGGGCTTAATAAAGTATTATTTTTGAAAGAAACTCCACTTGTTGCAATCCAGCCGCACATCAAGCTACAACAACAAAATTTTATAACTAACGCTAAATAAATTTTATATCAACAGAAGGTAATAAAATGATTAAAAACTACTTACGGTTTATGGTTGTAGCTCTTTTTGTTTTTTCGCAACCCCATTTATATGGGATGGAAAATGAAAATTTTGATTTCAATAGTTTTGATTTTAACAATGAAGATCAAAGCAATTCTTTAAACTTTGATTTTTTTGACGATTTAGCGCTTTCATCAATTGATTTGGGAGAAAAAGAGACTCAAAAAAATATGGAAGCTCTTGAAGTTGAAAAGCAAAATATCAAAACACTGTTTTCAGATTTTCTTAACAATGAATCAAATAGTACTACGAACACAGTTCCTGCTCAAAAAGCTAAAGCTCCATTGAAGAAGCGTTTGCGAGAAGATGAAAAAAAATCTTTGAAAAACCAGGGCGAGCAGAAAAAAGTACGACTTAATAAGAACGCAACGAGTTCAAGTTCTGGAGTAACAACCTTCAAACAGACCAGCTATCTGCCAAAAAACTGGGGACAATATGCTCCGAAAGACTGGACTTTCGAAAAGTGGAATAAGCTTTTTCGTGCCGATAAACAGATGGCAATTTCTAAATTATTACAAAATGTACAAGATGATCATGAAAAATTAAGTGCGATCGGAAAAGTATTGCAGTATATAAAATTGCTTTCTTTTTTGATTGATCTTGTTTTTGAACCGCAGGACAGTAACTGTCAATTGCCATTGATTCCACAAGCCTTAATGAATCAACAAGGGAGCGTACAGTTGAAGTTTTTGTTTAATTTTATCGTTTCTCAGATTAAAAATGAAACAGAGAAAAAAGTAAGAATTCGGGCGTATTGTCAACTGTTAACAAATCTAAGAACCTATACTCTTTCGGATGAGTTTTCTGCAAATAAGGCTTTGGTTAGTGGTGTTGTGTGGATTTTAGAAAACACAGAAGAAACGAATGTTGCAACGCTGCTAGAAAAATTTTTAAATCAACAAACGATCCCTCTTATAACATCTCCTTCCTCGCAAAATCAATTAATATTCACGCCTGCTCAAGAGAATACGGTACAACCACCGAGAAGCTCTCTTACTATAGACTGGGAATTGCAGCCGCTGTCTTACTGGAATGTGAAACGATGGAGGTCGCTTTGTGCTCTTGATAAAAAGCGAGTTGTTCAAAGGTTTTTAAAAACTGCAACTACTGGCTCTAAAACACTCGATGATCTTGAAAAAATGCTTGAAGAAAATATTAGAACACCAAATGATGTATTCACTTGTTTTACCGACCCTTTGCAAGATCAAAAAGATTCAATTTTGCAAAGCGTTGTTAATCAAAATAATAGTCAGTCTGTTGATCATATGCGAATGATTCTATGCTTGTTCAACAGTAAGATATCCAAATTAAAAGATGTCTGTACTAAAATACATAACTATGAACTACTCAACAAGAAATTAAATAAATGTGTTTGTGGAGGCATCGATTCTCAGAGTTCAAATCTTCTGAAAAACGCCATAAATGCTATGGAAAAAACTCCTCATTTTTTGAAAAAAGGCAAGGAAGAAGTTTGCATTTTAAAGCGATTGCGGGAATTTATTGATCCGCAAATTACTCTTCCATCAGGTACTCTACCCCCTTCGCAAAAAAACGCCATTGTTACCCTCATTGTTTCACAAGATAAAAAATAAGACGTTGATTTATCTATTAAAATCGATATATTGAAGATCTATTAGAAAATAACTAAATAAAAACAGGGAATTTATGATGAAAAAACATATTTCACTTTTGCTGCCGGTAGTAATTTTGCTTGCTGAAGTAGATATCTATAGTATGCAAAATAGCTTGAATGGAACTACGTTACCTTCTTTTGCTGAGTTGCTGAAGAGTCTGAACGAGCCGTTACTTCTGAAACAAAAAGAGCAGTTGCTTAAAGAGCAGTTACTTTTTATCTCGCCAATAAATAGTCAACTGACGGTGAGCAGCATGAGTGAGCAGCCTGTAGAAAAAAAGTGGAATATGACTCATCCAAATAATACTACAACGACGAATACCCCTTTTGTTGAAGAGCAGGGTAGTGTATCAAGTTCTAGTTCTACGTTACTATCGGATGATACATTTTTATTATTGATTCAAATATTAAAGGGTGGTAAGAGTGTTAATTTTAAGCTCAAACAGCAAACTCTTAGAAAGCTTTTTGATGGCGCAGTGGATTCGACGCAAAGGTTTGATGAAATAATAAGCGTACTCGATAAAAGAAAGCAGGTACCCCATTTGCTTAGCTTATTTATCGATCCTATAAGCAAGTCAGAAGACTCTGTTTTAAAAAATATAATTAATAAAAAAAATAGAATTGGATTTGTTCAATTAAGATTTGTTTTGAGTTTTTTGTTTACCAAAATCGGACAGCTTGCTTCATCAGATCTTAATGCTCAGATTTCGTACTATATAAGACTTTCTGAAAAATTGGGAGAATGCTCTGGAAATGCTACGCCTTTGTGTTTAAAATTCGTACAGTGTGTGAGAAATATTGTAGATGATTGTCTCAATGCTAGTTGCAAAACGATTCAAGTATTGCAGATTCAAAGCGGGTTGAAAGAAATTTTCGAGACGCAAACCAATTTTTTGTTGCCACAAAATCAGCAATTACTAGCACTTAGAACGCAGTATCAACCAATTACGACAACGTCTGAAAGCTCCTTATCGAATTCATCAAAAAAAATAAGCGATTGGTGGGCGGAAGATGGCAAGAGCTTAATTTGGAGTCAAAAAGATTGGCAAATGCGCGTGGGAGACGGGTTTAGACAAAAGTTGATTGCAGAACTTTTGTCTGATGCGGGCGATTCAACAGAAATGCTTGACGCAATCAAGAAAATGTTTAACACAAACATATCATTCCCAAAATCTTTGATTGAACTGATCTTTATGCCTATGGCAAATTCAAAATATTCTGTTTTTCAAGAGGTGCTCAACAAAAATAACAAAACAGGTTTACTTCAGCTCAAGTTTCTTCTAGAAGTTTTAAATACTAAGACTCATTCTTCGGTAAATTCTTACCTCCAAGAACAAAATTATAAATTGTTGCATAAGTCGTTAGAAAGCTACATTAATAACTCCCTAAGGCCTGAATTTTTAGAGCTCATAACCAAAATGAGAGATGTGATTAATAAAAATATAAATGACACGTCTTCTATAAAGACGTGTTCTGATCGAATGAAAGATATATTTGAAGATTTACAGAAGATTCTTAATCAACAAACAAGCCCTTTGCTTCCACAGAATCAGTTGCCAGTATCTACCATGCAACCTCAAACAACTACAACGACAACTACAACGGTTATAAGGCCGATTCCTCTGAGGCCTTTAATTATAAATACCGCAGTTCGTCGTCTTCAAAAAAAGCAGCAGCCTCAGAATTAGGCGCATCTGTCTAAAACAAGAAAAACAGTTGAATAGAGGCCTTGATGTAAATATTTAAAACGATATTTACATCAAGGCCTTTCTCTTTATGCTTGTAATATTGAATCCGCCAACAATATAAAAGACCTAGCTAAGCGATTAGGGAAAATACTGGAATTGTTTATGTATCAGAAACAGACTTATAGTGTGCTTATTATTGAAAATCGAAAGGTGTGTTATTGTGTGATGAGGATAGACGTGAGGTTGAAGTTAAGCGGTTGGGGTTCGAGCGTCATAGAACGCTTGGCCAATGACTTGCAAAAAGAATTCCCTGGATTGAGCGGATTTTCGAGGACAAATGTGTTTAGGATGCAGGCATTCTATGAAGCATATGAAAAAGTCGCACAGCTTGTGCGACAAATTCCAGACCCCATTCCGATATGGCACAGCAGTCACTAAAAGACCCTAAGGAAAAGCAATTGAAAAAAAAGCCCGTAGAAATGTTCATAGAAACGATAACTATTACACAAGAGCCTTTAGGGGATGAAGGCCGATCTCCAGAAGAACTTGAAGTGATTGAGCGTCTTTTTTACCTTGGTCAGAGTAAGCCCAAAAAGGCTATTGATGAGTTGCTTGCCGCTATTGAAAAATATCCTCACATTCCACAGTTTTATCAAAATCTTTTTGTCATCTATTACCATTGTAGAGAACAGAAAAAATATATCGAATGGGTTGATAAGACACGAGAGCGTTTTCCGGATTATCTTTTTGCAAAATGTGCTTATGCGCAATTGCAGATGAGAAAGGGGCTTTTTGAAGCAGTTCCTGAGATCTTTAACAAAAAATTCTCTTTAAAATCGCTTTATCCGGAACGTTCAGTTTTTCATTTTACCGAGTTGATCGCTCATGCTCAATGTATGGCAAGGTATTTTTGTGGAATACGGGATTTTAAAATGGCAAAAATATATGTAGAGATGATGCGTCCATTTGATCCAGAAGGAACATCTTTAGAGGATTTAGAAATAACGATTTTAATTGGTGAAAGGACAGAAAAGTTATTTACAAGCCTTATGCGCAACGACTTGAAAAGAAAGAGCGTTTAAATACAAAGCAATAAAACTAAAGACGCTTGATTGCTATTCTAGAAGTAGCGTTAAAGATTGCCCAGTCGTAAAACAAGCTTGCATAACACTATACGGTGAAATGTCTGAGGACATGATTTGAGACATTGTGCTGCTAAGGCGACACGATTTGCCTGCGGCACCATACGTGCTTAGATTGATTTTTATTGACAAATAGTATATATAACTGCAAGAATGGGAGTAGAGAGAAAGCATCAACAAAACAAGTAAAAAATAAGGGGAGATGCTATGGAGGGCTCGAGAAAATTTTTTTACATGCTTTTAAGCGGTCTTCTGTGTTGTCAGTATGGTGTGCTTGGTAATGGAGGGAATGGAGGGAATGGGGGTGATGGAGGTGATGGAGGTGGGGTGTGTGATAAACTGGGGTGTGAAAGGCGTTTTACTACCTATTTTCATGATGCACGTGAATCGTTAATGCGTGCATGGAATGTGCTTGATTTATTGCGTTCTATAACGATTGCTCCGCGGTATCGTATTCAGTTCATTGAGCGGTTGGTGAGTGACGTTTTATCAATGCTTTTGAGTGTGTCTTCACTTCATTGTTGCTGTGATTGGTGTTCAAATTATTGCAATAATTTTGCCGTTGATTTTATTGATCTTGAAGAACGGATTGTTGCGATGCATGAGGCTTTTGAAGCTGTTTGCGCTGAGCAGCGATGTGGTGAAGAAACTGTTATTGCAGCACTTATCCAAAAAACAGAAGATCTTTTGATAGAATGTGACCGTGTGGTGAAAAATGCGCAACCGCAATAGAGCGTTATTGTAGCGAAAATTTTTGTATAAGCGCTGAGCCTTTTGGCAAGTAACTGTAAAGTGTTTCGAGAGGCGAAACTCTTTCGACCGTGAACATTGATGGTTGCTCTGATTTTTTTTGAAGTTTCTTTTCAAATGTTTTTTGTGCAAGTGTAGCATAATAGGTGAACATTTTATCGAGGTCATAGAGTACGACGGCTCCTTTGGAAAAAGAAGCAAGTAAAAGCGTTTGTTCTTTATTAATTACAATAGATGAAATGTTTCCTTTGTAGTTGAGCGAACCCATTAACAAACCTGTCTCTGTATTAAATAGGCTTATAGATTTTCCCTCTGATGCGATAATAATTATTTTTTTAGTTAATAAAACAGAAATGAGAGAGGCTGTTAAGGTTATTTCAAATTTTTTAAACACTTTGTCAGGATTTGAAAAATTCCACAGCGTAACGACATTCTTTGTTGTAGCTGTTAGTAGTTCGTTTTTGTTTGTAGGATTAAATTGCATGGTCAGAATGGGGTCGGGGCTGGGGAGTATTATTTGTTTTTCACCAGAAGTAGCAGTACTTACTATTACGGTGCCATCTTTTGAGGCAGTTGCGTAGTAGTCATTTTCCGTCGTTATCTTTGTCACGGCTGAGTTATGTTTATGTATTGGGGTTTTTTTATAAATAAAGGTTTTTTGAAAAACAGTGTTTCCATACATGATTATTTTTTCTACAGAACCATTGCTAAAGCCTACAATAAACAAGTCTTTATTAAGTACTTCTAGACTTGTTATCGAAGAATCAGTATTTTTCTTAATGATTTTTTTACTGGTTTGCCCGGTGGTAGTGTCTATTAAATCTAGTTGGCCATCGTTGTAAAGAACAAAAACAAAATAAGTATTCGGTACAGAAAAGATGTTTTTAACAGGAGAGTGTTTAGATATGGGGAGATGAGTGATTTGTTCTTGTTGGATTGCGATCGGATATGAGGTGAAGTTCTTCTCTTTATCTTCTACTATTAAGAACTGATTGTCTTTGAAAAAAAATGTTAGCGCAAAGTGATAAGTTCCTCCTGTAATGCAAAATAAAAAGTTCCGGTTTTAGAGTAATTTTGTTGATAAGAAAAACAGCAAAAAACTCAAAAACAGGAACTTCTATGGAAGAGCTTATCATGAGCAAAAAAGAACGGGAACAGCTAATTGTTTTTGAACAGTTAAAAAACGGTGAAATTACTCAATTAGTGGGTGCTTACAAACTTGGAGTGACTGTTCGTTGGGTAAGGAAGAAGTTTAAGAGGTATCTGGATGAAGGTGTCGCTGGGCTAGTACACAAAAATAGAGGTCGTGATAGCAAAAAGCGCTGGAATGAAGGCGAAAAGAAGTTAGCTGTCGATTTATTAAAGAGTGAATGGCATGGATTTGGGCCAACTTTTACCGCAGAAAAACTTCTTGAGCTTCATGACATCAAGGTTAGCAGAGAAACAGTTCGAATTGCAATGATCAATTCTGGGCTCTGGAATGGGAAAAAAAAGAGGTCAACCCATCGGAAAAGGCGACAAAGAAGGGATATGCTTGGACTTATGGTGCAGCTTGATGGATCTCCGCATGATTGGTTTGAAGGTCGCGCTCCAAAATGTACTTTACTCGTATTCATCGACGATGCAACAAGTACAATTCTCTGGCTTGAGTTTGCAGAGAGTGAATCGTGCCAATCGATCATGCAAGCTACCAAGAATTATATCGAACAACACGGGCGTCCCGGGTGTTTTTATGTTGATCACGGTAGCTCTTTTCATGTAAATCTCAATAATAAAGAGCATTTAAGACTGTCGCAATGGGAAAGATCTCTTTCTGAACTCGCAATTGAAGTTATACATGCACATAGTCCGCAGGCAAAAGGGCGTGTAGAACGTGCAAATCAAACAATGCAGGATCGATTGGTTAAAGAGATGCGTCTTGCGAAAATATCTTCAATTCAGGACTTCCTCAAATATAATTAAATAGCGTGAAAGATCTGATTCAGAGCATGTAATCTTGATTGCATCATATTGAAATTCATGCTCTTGAGTGCTCTGATAGCGTCTTCTATGCAGCAATATCTTC
>Ga0209417_1005627_pt1 | contig 13635 bp, 15 predicted proteins | sample RifGroF2_FD_184002 | JGI IMG/M metagenome (GOLD analysis project Ga0209417, IMG submission 184002) | Groundwater microbial communities from Rifle, Colorado, USA - Groundwater F2 (SPAdes) (version 2) | ecosystem: Environmental > Aquatic > Deep subsurface > Groundwater | place: Rifle, Colorado... | reverse complement strand
AATAATAAATTACTCTGTTCCAAAACAAAGCAATGTTACACTAATAATTTATGATGCATTAGGAAGAGAAGTAACCACATTAATAAATGAAGAAAAACCGGCTGGCAATTATACGAAAGAATTTTCCGCAGCAAATCTTTCAAGCGGGATATATTTTTATCAACTAAGAGCCGGTGAATTTCTTCAAACAAAAAAGATGTTGTTGTTGAGATAAAGAGTTTATAAATCCTCTACGAGGATTTTGGTTTAAGGGGGTGTGATTGTTACAATAATATGACCTCTACGAGATCAAAAATACAGTACGGAATTTTATTGAAAGAAGAAGGGGCACTACATCAAAAACGATTGAACTTGTGTTAAAACATCGTAGATGTTTAATTATGGTAATAACGTGTAATCCTGAAAAAACGATCCTCGTAGAGGATCAATAAAAGGAGCTATATATGAAACCAGGCGCATTTACACAGCTCTATACTCATTTGGTATTTGCAGTAAAGTATCGGGAGCGACTATTAAGGAAGGAGATTAGAGGAGAAGTATTCAGCTATATCAGCGGGATAATAACAAACAGAAAACATAAATCTCTTATAATAAACGGGATGCCGGATCATATTCATATATTATTTGGATTAAATCCCAATGATAAAATATCAGATATTATAGCTTGTATAAAAAGGGATTCATCTACATTTATAAACCAGAAGGATTGGTTCAGAGGAAAATTTCATTGGCAAGATGGATATGGAGCTTTTTCTTATGGCAAATCACAATTAGATACTATTTACAATTATATAGCCAAACAGGAAATTCATCATACAAGAAGAACTTTCCGGCAGGAATATACGGAGTTGCTTCAAAAATTTGAGATAGAATTTGAGGAAAAATATTTGTTTGATTTTTTTGATTAACCGTGATTGATGATGAAAGAGTTTATAAATCCTCTACGAGGATTAACCTTAGGGGAGCGTGATTTTTACAATAATATGACCTCTACGAGGTCAAAAATAAAAACACTGAAATGTTAGAGGGAGAGTCGAAAAGATGCAAGCGCAAGGACTTTGAAGCGTGAATTAAAACATCGTAGATGTTTAATTATGGTAATAACGTGTAACCCTGAAGAAACGATCCTCGTAGAGGATCAATAAAAAGTAAGTGAAAAGTTTATAAATCCTCTACGAGGATTATGGATTTAGGGGAGCGTGCTTGTTACAATAATATGACCTCTACGAGGTCATCAGTAAAAAGATTGTAGTGTATGATTACTATTGAAGATTCTTTCTTCGTCAAGGGGCGGTTGTTGACAGCAGAAGAATTTCATTTAATTTTTTCTTTCTCCTAAATTTATTTTCACTTAGTTTGCAGATAAAACAACCAATTATTAATTACAGATACCAATGGGAAAACAAACCGGATTAACTAATGAACGCGAACTTGTCCCTATTTCTATCGGGACGGAATGGTTTAACGAAACTATTCAACGGAATAAAATTCCATTTAAAGAAGCGACTAACGTAAAGATTAAATGAATACCAATCATAAATTAATTTTTGGCAACTGCATGGAGATGAACGAATTAAGTAATGAAAGCATTCACTTAATTGTTACATCACCGCCATATTACAATGCTCCTTTTGATTATGATGGTCTCTTTGCAAACTACGATCAATATTTAGGGGTGTTAAATCATTTTGCCAAAGAGTCATTTCGTGTATTACAGGATGGACGTATTGTAGCATTAAATATTGATGATATGTTGGTCAATGGAACTAAGTATCCTATCGTTGCGGATGCAATAAAAATATTTCAAAATGGCGGTTTTCGTTACCGCGATAGAATTATTTGGAAAAAGCCTGATGGATATTTGAGAATAAGTAAGAGAAGCGGGGTAATTCTGCAAAATCCATTTCCCATGTATTATTATCCCGACAATCTTTTAGAAAGTATCGTAATTTTTCAGAAAGGAAAATTTGATTACCGCTCCATTTCCAAAGAGATACGAGAACTATCCAAGATTGATAAAAAGGAATTTCAAGATAATAATTGGCATAAAACGCTCTGGGAAATGACAAATGTATTGCCCGGTTCTGTACTTGAAAAGGGAGTTGCGGCTTTTCCTGAACAGTTACCTTATCGTTTAATTAAACTATATTCTTATGTTGGTGAAACGGTTTTAGACCCCTTTTTAGGAAGCGGAACAACGATGAAAGTAGCGCGTCACTTAAAACGAAATTCAGTTGGAATTGAAATAATACGTGATTTGGAAAAAGTTATTCGTAAGAAAATTGGCTTTGATGCAAATTCAGATATGTTTAACAAAGAAGATCAACTTGAAATAATAGAGAGAAAAGTAGGCAAATATAAGTTTGTCACTCTGGATTATATTGACAAGAAAAAAAACAAGGGATAGAGATGAACATTACTGCTAACATTACGGGAATTAAATATCAGGTAAATAGCACGGATGATTTACACGAGATTAGTTTTTATGATTTAGATATAAATTCTGCACCCTCATGCTTTCAGTTGGCTGATAAAAAATTCAATTATGGAATATCAAAATGGGTTTCGCCAAAAAGAACCCGTTCATATCCTTTTGAAAGAGTTTACAATACGCTGAATGTACCTAAAAGAATTACGGTGATTCCAATTATCAAGGATGAAGGAGCAAAAGGAGACCGTGACTTTATCCAATGGGATACTGTTTCATTAATGAGTCTATTAGACGTGTATGTCATTCTTGCTTATTATCATAATGCCGTTATTCATCCATCAAGAGAAAATAAAATCACCCATCAAGAATTTGATAATGACTATGTTAAAAACAAAATAATAGAAATAAGCAATTATCATAGTTCTGCTTTACACTGGAATTTAAAGGAAATAAAAGATACACTTCCTTTGCTGATAGACAAAGTTCAAGAATCTTATAACAGATTGCAGAAAGAATTAAATGTTGGATTTCATAATTCAAGAGGGCTACAAAGCTTTAAAAATCAATTTCTAAAAGGTGTAGCTGATTTTATGGATACCTCAAGAAACAAAGCAATGGAAGCTCAAAAGAGAGAAAAACAAACCACACAACCAAAAGAATTTCTTTCTACTTCCACTAAAGCGACTATCACAATAAAAAATTATCTCGGCGGTATTTATTATTTTACAACGGATGAAATAGAAGTTATCGACAACGTCTTATACTTAATTGAAGGCAAACACACCCGTAACGCCAAGTTGCCAAGTATTGGTGATATCAAGGACGGTCTTTTAAAAATGGTTTTGTATTCTAATCTCACAGATGTTAAAGTTAATGGTATTAGTTATGCTCCGAAACCTGTTTTGAAATTAACCTCCGCAAACACTTTTGGGAAAATTACATCAAACAGTTCGTTTTCAGAAATTGTCAACTTTAAAACATCAAACGGTTTTAATGAGAATCAAATTCGTATTATTGATAACCTTTTTACTGAAGCCCAGACAAATAATTTTGAAGTTATAATTGAAAGTGTTTAAGAAATGATTAAAAGTCCTTTGAGATATCCCGGTGGTAAAAGTAAAGCTATAGATTCAATTTCTAAATTAATTCCAGAATTCAATGAATTCAGAGAACCGTTTGTAGGTGGTGGTTCAGTATTTGTTTATTTAAAACAAAAGTTCCCCTTAAAAACATTTTGGGTAAATGATATCTATGAGAATCTCTATCATTTTTGGAATGAGTGTAAAGACAATCCAAACGGACTTATTGAATCCATTCTTGAATTTCGGGAAAAGTATTCCGATGGAAAGGAATTACATAAGTTTTTACTAAGTAATATTGATAACTTCGATAGTCTCAAAAAAGCAGCGGCGTTTTTTGTTTTTAATAGAATTACCTTTTCCGGTACATCTGAAAGCGGAGGTTTTTCAAATGCCGCTTTTCACAAAAGGTTTACTCCATCAAGTATAGAAAGGGTTAAATCACTTTCAAAGATTTTATCAGGTACCAAAGTAACTAACTTCGATTATGAAGAAGTTATCTCTGCATCCGGCAAAGATGTATTTCTTTTTCTTGATCCTCCTTATTTCTCTGCTACAAAATCTGCATTGTACGGCAAGAATGGAAATCTTCATAAAATATTTGATCATGTAAGATTTGCTGATGTAATGAAAAATACCAGCCACAAATGGTTGATTACCTACGATGATAGCGATTATATAAAAGACCTTTTCTCATTTGCTAACATACAGCCTTGGGACTTAACTTATGGAATGCGTAACGTTAATAAAGACTCAAATCAAAGTGGGAAGGAATTGTTCATTTCGAATTATGAGATTCACCAAGTCGATAAACCACAATTTGATTTTTTTTCATACTCAAAATCTGTAGCGACTATATAGTTGTAAAAAAATGGCAAAAGAAATTTTGGAAGAGTTTGGTGTAGAGGAAGAGTAAAGCAAATGAAGAAGATGATGTTGTTGCGGTAAAAAAATAGCGACCTCAAAATAATATACATGAATATAGAGCGCCTAAGGCGCTCTGGTTGTTAGGGGTGTTTGTTTTTACAAAGATATAACTCCTATCGGAGTTAAGAAAACTTTGTGTATTAAACTTTGTAGATGTTTAATATTTGTAGAAAAGAATTAAACCCGTAAAACCGATCCTCGTAGAGCCTGCCCGGCTCAGACGGGGATCAATAAAATGAAAGACATGGTAAGTGGTTTACTAATTCATTTCCTATAACCCAAACTTCTTAAACAAATAATATTTCGGAAAATCAATGCCAAGTGCAAAGAGCGCTGATAATCCTAAAACGGTAAGAATAATAAATGGACTTAGCGATGGAACAAGTATTCCGAATAATGCTATAAGCGCTATTCCAACTATTGCAGAAGCGCTTGAAGATTATTCGACAGTTCAGGTCGCTATTTCCGCAATGCCGCCAATTTTTTAAATAATTCTGTTTCCTCTTCGCTGAGATGCTCCGGTAGAACAATGTTAACTTTTACTAAAAGATTTCCAAACTCATTCTTCTTTCCATAGACCGGCATGCCAAGCCCGCGAAGCCTAAGTTCTTTGCCGTTTGTCGTTCCTTTAAGAATATTTACTGTAATATTTCCTTTTAGTGTTTTGATCTGAGTCTTTCCTCCAAGGATAGCAGTGTACAAATCAACATGGAGGTTGCTGTAGAGATCGTTTCCCTTGCGGTGAAGTTCCGGATGAGGTGCGATTTTAATAATTAGATAGAGGTCTCCGTTTGATCCGCCGCCAATTCCGCGACCACCTTTGCCTGCAAGTCTTAACTTTTGCAGATCCGCGATTCCCGGTTTGAGTGTAACTCTGATCGTTTGTTCATTCAACTTGATAAGCCGCACCGCTCCATGATACGCTTCCTCAAGCGAGAGGATTGTTTCCGCAACAAGGTCTTCACCTTTAGTAACAACGTTACGTCTTCCACGCCGCTGACTACTGCGCTGCCCAAACAGGGTCTCAAAAAAATCATTGACTCCCTGGTCATCAAACATTCCGCCGGATTCATGCGAACTTGACCGGTGTGTTTGTCCGCCGCTGTTAGCATATTTCGACCAATCAAATCCACCCGGTTTAGCTCCGGCTTCTTCATAGTGTTTCCAATCCGCACCAAACTGATCATACTTTTTCCGTTTAACCGGATCACTTAGGACTTGATTTGCTTCGCTAATAACCTTGAATCTTTCTTCGGCTGATTTATCTCCATTATTTTTATCCGGATGATATTTATTTGCGAGCGTACGATACGCTTTTTTTATCTCTGCCTGTGTTGCTGTTTTTGCAACGCCTAAATCCTTATAGTAATCTTTGTAGGTCATGATTTTATAATATGCTATACTTTTTCGTAACGCTATTGCGCAGAATATGTATTATTCAGCAACACGCACTTGTGCCGGACGGAGTAATTCGTTTTTCCATAGATAACCGCGACGAAGATCATCAACTACCAGACCTTGCTCGCCGCCTTTATTTTTCACCATCGCTACCGCTTCATGCAAATTATGGTCGAAGAGATTTCCGAGACTTTCGAAGGGAATTACTCCCTGCATTTCCAACAGGGTAAGAAACTTTTTATGAATGTTCCTCAATCCTTTAGCAAATGGTTGGTCTGCATCGTTTATATATTGTAGCGCATTTTCAATATCGTCTATGACCTCCAACAATCCAAGCAATAGACCTCGTTTACCTTCTTCAGCAAGTTTATCCATGTCCTGCTCAGTGCGGCGGCGATAATTTTTAAAGTCTGCAAGTGAACGGAGATTACGGTCACGTTCATTTATGAGTTCTTCTTGTAATCTTTCGATTTCCGTAGCCAAATCAGCAGGCGGCAGCAGATTATATTCTTTCTCGTCTATTTTCAATTCCATTGTGTACCTCTTTTATTGTTTGTCAACTAATTTCAAATACTTTTACTTAAAAAATGATTCATGCTATTTCATCTTCCTTCTTTATTGTATCAACGAGTTCTTCATATTCTTTTGAAAGTTCAATTATCTCTTCATCTGTTTTTCTTTCTGCATTCATCACAGAATTGTTTGCGGGTTCGTGTGATGACACAAGTTCATTTACTTTTAGATGGAGTGAAGCGGAGAAATGAACGAATGATCTTTGAATAATAAACAGACTTAAAAAAGTAGTTGCAAAAATTACATCTCCGATGCAGGCATGAATACCTTGAGTGTAGAAGCGCTCGTTACTAAACCAGAATATTACCATACATACTGCGATAATGAACGTAACGGAGTTCCCGAGAATAGCAGTAGCGACCGAAGTAAATTTTTCAAAACCTTTTTCAGTATGTCTGTATATTTTTTCATGGCGTTTAATACGATTTTTGATGGTTGATTTTAACATCATTTATTTGCCCTCCATCCGGTATTCCGGGTTCGTTTTGTAAAGAAGTCATATTTGTTGATTTGCCGCAACATCGCAACTTCAGACTTTCTTATAAATCGGATAATCTGTATATCCCTTTTCGCCCGGTGTATAAAATGTACTCATATCAAGTTCTGTAGCTAATTGCCAGCCATTAGTAAAACGCTCAACAAGATCAGGGTTGTTAATAAAGGGTTTACCGAAGGCAATAAGGTTTGCTAATTCCTTTTCTAATTCGGTTTCAGCATGTTTCATGGTATATCCGCCGCTGTGAATAATTGTTTTCTCAAATCTTCTGCGAATTGCTCTTTTTATTGCCAGTGGAACTTCGGGCGCACCCATAGCGCTGTGATCTACAAGATGAATGTAAAGTATTCCCACACTATTTAATTTTTCAGCAAGATATTTATATGTCTCATCAATTTCAGGATAGTTGGGCATATCGCTTGCTACACCATAAGGCGATAAGCGTAATCCAACCTTATCTTTTCCTATCTCTTCAACTATACCTTTGATTATTTCCAACAGAAAACGACAACGATTTTGAATACTGCCGCCGTAGTTATCGTTTCTAATATTACTAACCGGAGATAAAAATTGTTCCAGGAGATAACCATTAGCGCCATGCAGTTCGATACCATCAAATCCCGCTTTAATTGCGTTAATTGCCGCGGTAATGTATTCTCGCTTAGTCTGTTCTATTTCTTCAATCGTCATTTCTTTTGGAATTGGAAAATCTTTCAATCCGTGAGCATCCGTCCACATTTGTCCTGACGGTTTAACTGCGGAAGGCGCTATGATAACTGCCTCTTCCGGCATGTTCTCGTAATGACTGATGCGCCCCGTATGCATAAGCTGAACAAATATTTTTCCATCTTTGGAGTGAACCTTCTCTGTAATGTTTTTCCAACCGCTGACTTGTTCATCATCGTAGATTCCGGGAATGCGGCTGTATCCGAGACCATTTGGCGAAGGGGAAGTCCCTTCGGTAATGATAAGTCCGGCGGCGGCGCGTTGTCCATAATATTCAGCCATTAATTGGTTTGGAATATTTCCGATTGCGCGTGAACGTGTCATAGGAGCCATAACGATTCTATTTTTTAATTCGATGGTTCCCAATTTATAAGAACTTAAGAGTTTAATCTTTTTCATTTCATTTGTCCTTCATAATTTCTTTTAATTATTATTCTAACTGATTTATCTTTGCCATCGATTTACCTGCACTGCGAAGAGATTCAGGACAGTCCATGCGACCTGTGTGAATTTCAATAAATACGAGACCATCGGCGATTGCAGCCTTCCGCAATGCTTCTTCAAGTTCACTTTCGGTGCGGACATCGAGCCCAAGTCCGCCTCCAAATACATCAACAAGTTTATGATAATGCCATGGTTGAATATCATTGTACGGATGATCAACTATTACCCGCTCAATTGTATATCCATCATTGTTGATGAGGAAGATGATCGGCTTGAGGTTATTCCTGATCATAGTTGAAAGATCCTGGCAGGTGACTTGAAAAGAACCGTCGCCAACAAATAAAATTACTTTCCGGTCTTGCGTAGCCATACTTGCGCCCAAAGTAGCGCCGACTGTATAACCGATCGAGCCGTAAAAAGTTTGCCCGATAAACGTTGATCCTTCCGGCATGTGCATCTCCGCTGCGCTGAAAAGGGAGACGCCCGTTTCGGCAATGACGATTGAATTATCAACAATAAAATGACTCATACGATCAAAGAAACGTTTGATGGTGAGTGGGTCCGATGGATTTGGCTCGTACGGAATTGAATGCCGGTGAACGCAACTCTCCTTGGCGCATTGGATATCCAAAGTTGCGGGATCTCGTTTTGAAAGTTTTTCAGTTAGTCCGAGAAGAAAATCATGGAGATGTACATTTTCATAAAAATGATGTTTGATTTTAACGTAACCGATATTAGCGCTGATCATTTTTGAGTCATCAAGATTTGTGGTGAAACCGCCTGTGTTAAAATCAGTCATTAATGCGCCAAGTTGTAAAATACAATCTGCTGATTCTACGCGATTCCGTACATACTCCCGGCTGCGATCACCCTGATATAATCCAATGAATTGCGGATGATGCTCTGAAATTAGCGTCTTACCTAACATCTGGGTTACAAATGGAAAACCGGTTTTGTTTAAAAAATCTTCGAAATCCTTTTGCAGTTTGAAACGTACCAATTCCACATCGCCAATCACGATAGGTTTCTCTGCGTTGTTAAACATTTTAACAGTTTCTCTTATCGCCTCTTCAAGCGCTTCCGGATGACTCTTCGGGTGTGTTGGGAAATGGAAAGCCTCGGGTTGGTTACATTTCAACATTACCACATCCGCAGGAAGACTGATGTAAACCGGCTGCTGATGATAAAGACATGCAGTCAACACTCGATCTATCTCAGCCGGAGCGGTTTCAGCGGATACAAGTTGAGTTGATGCAACTGTAATTTTTTCATACATCCTCAAAGGAATTTGATAATCACCAAGAGTATGATGCAATAATGGTCGTGTGCGGAAGTTGATTGTTGCCGGCGATCCGGTGATCACTACAACAGGAACTCTTTCAGCAAATGCGCCAGCAACACCATTAATGGCACTCAATTCTCCTACGCCATAAGTAGAAGAGAATGCACCAACACCGCGAATACGTGCGTAACCATCGGCTGCATAAGCAGCGTTGAGTTCATTGCACGTACCGATATACTTCACATCGCTTTTCAATACCTCGTTGAAAAATCCGAGAACAAAATCTCCCGGCACTCCAAAAAGGTGATCCACTCCAATTTCTTTCAACCGGGTCAGAAGATATTGGGCAACCGTAATCTGTCCATTCACCATTTAACAATTCTCCATTTTTCCGTTCACGCAAAATTGATTTGACAACGTTTTAATTATTAACTCATGTTACGCAAAATTAATTATTGAATAGCCCCGACATTTATGGATTAAATTAACCAGAAGTCTCAGGCTTTAGCCCAATTTTAGCATTTGTTTTGGCTAAAGCCATTTACTTTTTTGCTAATTATTCCACGACCTGAAGGTCGTGGCAATTCAAAATATTATTTTGCGTAAGGTGAATTATTAATATAGTCTGCACATAATCGAGGAAGTAAATTATTTTGTTCTTCACTTCCTCATCATTAAATGAAATTATATCTACTACCATGGTTCTAAACTATCTCCATAATGGTCGAGAAGTTCTTTTTCATATTCTCCGCCTACCATTTGAGAAGAGTCAAACTCCGGGCTATTCTTTATTGATTCCAGGGAAAGATTAACATAAACTTTTGATTCTACCCAATCGATACGGGTTATCCAACGAGGGAGAATAAGAACTTTTCTTCCCGGAAGCCAGTTTGTTGTATCTACAATAAGGTAACGAATATTCCATTTTTCATCATCGACGATATAATCTTCAACATGTCCTATTTCACCGTCATTAGCATGAATATAGTATCCTTCAACTTTATCTGTGCTTCGTAAATGGGGATCATCGGGTGGGGTTTTGACTGATTTTTTTTCTTCCTTCACCGGTATAGGCTCGAGCATTGGAACATAGGATGCCATTCCAACTCCATCATAAAATACATTACCCCAATAAACGGGTAATCCATAATGGGTATACAATTGAATTTCTTGTTGGCGGGAAACGGTTTTTTTTGTTTCAACATCCGGGCTGTTGCTGATCTGCTCCATTGTGAGGTTCACCTGGAATGTTTGTGACTTCCAATCTGTTGTTCCCAATGCTGAGTGGGGAATAAGTACTTTCCGCTCATTCAACCAACTTCCTGTTTCTACAACTAAATAACGGATTGACCACGTGTGATCATCAAAGAAGAACTCGCTTACTTTTCCCAGCTCACCATCTTTTGCTTTGATGGTGTATCCAATCAGACTATTTACACTGCGTTTCATATTTACTCCTGTTGATATTTAATTCTTTATGACATAATTATTTTTGTATTCTAGGGAACTACAATCCGAACAAGAGACTAACGGTGAACAAAACCGAATGAATATTTCGGGCTTTTGAAACAACGTGTTTATCGTCGTCCCATTCGTAAAAAGGATCAGCCGCATCATTCAAAGAAAGATAGGAATCTATACGTTGGTTTATTCCCGGATTCGCATCGTTCCATTCTTTTCCGGCGACATTCATTAAGTTGTAAGAGAGATTAAAATCGAGCGATAAAAAAGGTCCAACACTTACTTCAGCGCCCGCATAAAATCCTACTCCAAACCGTGTTGCACTTTTCATGCTATAGGTTGCGCTCGAAACTTTTGAAACTCCTTGAAATGTTGTCTCACCGCTGAATGAATTCATTGCGAGGTTGAAACCAAGGTACGGTGTTACAGGTACCATTGGTAAGCCTAGACGAAATTCAGGTCCAACTTTAAGCGAGATAATCTTTTGAGATATTTCTACGCTCCCTTGTCCCGGTTCGGAATTTCCTGTATTGCTTAAAGTTGAGTAATCAATTTCACCGGTGAGATTAAATGCAGCAAATCCTAACTTGGCTTTTCCATTTACGTTAAGACCGCTGCCAAGTCCATAATTTGTTCCGTTATAGTATTCAATTGTGGAGCCGCTTAAGTCAGAAGCGGGACTTATCATTCCAAGACCGCCGCCAAGTTTTATGTTCACTTGCGCGCTTGTTTGTGTAGCAATCAGCGTAATGAATGTAAATAGTGTAACTGAAAATTTAAATGAGGGACTAAGGAGTCTCGTTAAACTTTCAATAATGGTAACTTTAATATTTTTCACGAAAACCTCTTAATAATTTGAAATGTATTCTTAATTAAAGGAATTTGAAAGGCGGTAGAAATACTCATTGTAATCCTGAACGCCGATCCAATTTCCAATTTATTTTCTTCTATTCTCGATCAACACGAAGCGCCGGATTGACACCGGTTAGAATGACTATCGTGTAGCGTGTATCCTTTGAAGCGAAGAAGGATATTTTGGGGGACAAAGACTCACTCTGAATTACTGCGGTTGCAATAATATTTCCTTCTGCGCATGACTGGAACGCCGTTGCTTGACCCGCTTCTACATCATTAATGTTTATCGTGTTGCCGCCCGAGGTCTGTATCTGTACATTTGCTTTATCGGCACGTTCGTTATGGATGCGGAATTGAGGGTCCGTTGCTTTGGCACAACCGGCAAGTACAACGATGAACGCCATGCTAAGAATTCCAAATATTACATTTTTCATATTTTTCCTTTATTTTAATTCAACTGAAATATTCTATTACATTTTATGTTTATAGTTCGATATTTAATTGGGCATCATAGAAATACTCTCAGAAATGGAATTAAGAGAATCTGCATTGAAAGAGTAGTTTGCTAATTCAAGTCGGGTATGTAAAGCAAGTTTCTCCATGATATTATGGATGTGGCTTTTGACCGTATAAGTCGAGATTTTGATATTTTGTCCGATCTCTCTGTTGCTCATACCCTCACTAAGTAACGAAATAACCTCACGCTCGCGCTTCGTCATTTGAACCGCTTCTTTTAGTGTTATGTCTCCTTCTTTTATGGCATGTTCAACAATCTGTGAAAAAAGTGAATTGACAAGCAGGGGAGGCAGCACCGTTGAACCTTCGGCGACCGCTCGTATCGTTACCAAAAAATCATTTAGCGAAGCGTCTTTGAGAATAAATCCATTTGCGCCGGCTTTAACATATTGCAAGATGTCGGCTTGCACAGGGGCAAGATCCATCACTATTATTTTTGCGTTGGGGAAATCTTTCTTTACGATTTCGACAACACGCAAACTATTTTGACTTCGCAATCCGAGATCCAAAAGAACAATATTTGGTTTCAATTGCTGAATTTTGAGAAGAGTATTCGCTCCATCGCCGGAAGCGGCAATTACAATGATATCCTTATGCGGTTTTAGAATCGACATGATACCGTCTCGAAGCAGCCGGTTATCTTCGATCAATAACAATCTAATTTTGTTCATCGTATCATCTCATGTTATAATGAATCTAAAGTTGAAGCATAAGAACAATTCCTTTGGAAACATCAAATGAATTGGGAAAAGGAACAATTGATTTTTTTCGCTTTCTCTAATGCATCTATTTTCAAATGAAACTTATTGTCAAATCATTTTTTGGAATAATTGACAAGACTTATGCTGAACTGTTTTCAGTTTTACAATTGCAAAGTGCATTTATTTGGGATGTATAATCAATCGGTCGAAAGGATGAAAAAAGGATTAGATCTTTAGAATGGATTATATGAAAGTAATTACTCTTCGATCAATGAAGTAGTATCGGTAGTAGTCTTGTATGAATCGGTAATGTGTGCATAATTAGCAACCTGAACACGTGTGTGAAGGGATAATTTTTCTAGAATATTGTGCACGTGACTTTTTATCGTGTAAGTTGAGAGGTGGAGCTTCTGGGCGATCTCTTTGTTGGCAAAACCATCGGAAATCAGTTCGATCACTTGGCGTTCGCGTTTTGTCATACGCACCGATTCGACTATTACGGAAGGAGATGATCCGTGTAGTGCGTGTTCAACAATTTGACTAAACAATGAGCCGGTTAAATGAGGCGGTAAAACTTGTGCCCCTTCAAAAACCGACCTGATGGTTTTATAAAAATCAGCGATGTTTGCATCTTTAAGAATAAATCCTGAGACTCCGGCTTGAACAAATTCGAGAACGTCGGTTTGCAAGGGAATAAGATCCATCACTATTATTTTAATTGTCTCAAATCGCTTCTTTATTAATTT
>Ga0209417_1005625_pt1 | contig 13637 bp, 14 predicted proteins | sample RifGroF2_FD_184002 | JGI IMG/M metagenome (GOLD analysis project Ga0209417, IMG submission 184002) | Groundwater microbial communities from Rifle, Colorado, USA - Groundwater F2 (SPAdes) (version 2) | ecosystem: Environmental > Aquatic > Deep subsurface > Groundwater | place: Rifle, Colorado... | reverse complement strand
GGGAAAGTGCGGATGCCGGTATCTTCTTTTGACAGCGAAAACAGATGCGCGTACCGCACATGATTGCATTGAGGAATACCATACACAAAAGCATCCCGAAATCAAAACTTCCCAGGAATGGGAATCAGAGGGGAAATGCCCCGCTTGTGGTTATTGTGTAAGTCCCGACACGAAAGAATGCCCTGACTGCGGGTTGTTATTGATAATTGAAAAGTAATCGTAGTCAACCTTGGTCAATTCTTTTTGAAATCATTAAAAAGATCGAAGCAGACTTGTCATTTTAAAAGATTCGGGACAAATACTAATTCAATGATCAAAAGTTTTGTGCACAAAGGGCTTGAAAATTATTTCTATACAGGAGCTAAAAAGGGCATACAAGCCAAACATGCACAAAGCTGGCCGATATTCTTGACAGACTGGAAGCCTCAGGGGATGCAAGGGATATGAAATACCCTGGTTCTGACTTACATCAGCTTAAAGGTAAAATGAAGGGTAAGTGGGCAATAAAAGTATCAGGAAATTGGCGGATTGTTTTTAATTTTAAAGAAGGCGATGCATACAATGTTGATTACATAGATTATCATTAGGAGAATTAAGAAATGAGAACTAGACCTCCAACACATCCAGGCGGTATATTGAAAAAACATTATTTAGAGCCTCTGAATTTGACAGTTTCAGAACTTGCAAAATCGCTTGGAGTTTCAAGAAAAACACTATCCAGGATTGTTAACGAACATGGTTCAATTACCCCGGATATGGCGCTGCGTCTATCAAAGGCATTCAGTACAACACCTCAGTTGTGGCTAAATTTACAGCAAAATTACGATTTGTGGCATGTTTCCCAAAAATCTCAGGAATGGAAAACGGTTGAAACAATAGCGGTATAAAATCAATATCACCAGAACATTCCAGAGATATCACACCCAACTGATACAGAAAAACAAAAAAGATTGAAACAGATTTGCCATTCTAAAAAATTCGCTCCCCCCATAATCGACCATTTCGTAGAGTAACTCACTTCCGTATTTTGCATTTCAATATTAAAATATCATTGACAAGACAAGTTGAATTATCTACATTTACAACACGGAAATCAATAATGTCTGTAATTTATTACCACAATTAGGCGATATAATTCATATTAGGAGACAGCATGCTGCCACGGTTGCGACTTCAGCAGGTTAACTGTTGTGAGATGGGATTCAACCCCTCGACCGGGCGAGAAGGGGCGATAGGTCAGGACTTCTGTTACGCTTGGGACCGCGTGAAGGCAGTGGCGATCAAACGTGAGGTGAATCTCGACACTTACGTTTCTCTTCCCTTGGTAGCGCGCCTATTCGAAAAGAAGCTCTCATCGCCGATTGCGTTCTGGTACACGCCATTGAACGACCTGTTCGTTATCACTGTGTGCTCCAAGCGCAATGTGGATTTCATGGATCCATTGCATTCGTTGCCTGGTTATGCGGAATACGGTCAAGCGTACTTGCGGCCGATAGCTCGCCCTTTCGTCTACTGGGACGGAAAGACCGTGTATCGCCTTCATCCGATCGGGGCGGAGACTCTTGGCGCCAACCTCGTGGCTGACTTTGGAAATTTGTTTGGGCTTACCGTTGCTGAATCGGATGCGGACCAATACCAAGAGATCCTAAAGAACCCTACGGAGTACTTTGAGTACGCAGCCGTTCCGGAAGAACCCGAGCAGCACTGTAATTGGAACGGAAAGAACTTCGTGATTCAGCACGCGCTATGTGTAGTAGAGCAATAAAGTGCTGTCTCCTAACCCCCGCATCCACACGGACGCGCGCAAGAGTGGCGCGCGCCGGTGATGCGGAACGTTAGCCGGACTATAGAAAAATGTCTGATTCATCAATTGATGCGTTGCTCTACGAAAAGGAGAGCTCATCGCTTGATTTTAAGCGCGAACAGTATCCCTTTGATGGGGCATCGGATGACGACAAGAGTGAACTACTGAAAGACATCCTCGCATTCGCTAATGCTTGGCGGGGTACGGATGCTCACATCCTCATTGGGTTCGAGGAAGTTCGCGGTGGTAGGAGCCGACCGATAGGCGTGAAGCGTCATCTCGACGACGCGAAATTGCAGCAATTCATTAACTCAAAGTTGCAGAAACCACTTCGTTTTGCCTATGGCGTGCATTTCATTGACTGCATTGAGATCGGAGTGATCTCCATTCCGCTGCAAGATCGCCCCTTTTTTCTCAAGAAGGACTTCGGACGATTAAAGAAGGACACCGTCTACCTGAGGCATGGAAGCTCGACAGGCACGGCGGACCCAGACGAAGTCGCGAGGATGGTTGAGGCACGTCTGCATAGCGCGAAAGAGACGACTTCGCGGATCGAGGACAGAGCGCGACGAGAATGGAAGGTAGTTGAGCAACAAGAACTAACGTCTGTGGCATTGAGCTTCATGCATCGGCGAGACATGCCGGTTGCCACCTTCATGAAATACGTCGGCGGTATTTCGGTTCGGATCACCTCCAATTCTCCACCAGGCACTCCAGAGGAGACGGTGACGCTCAAATTCCGCAGCGTTTCGGACGCAACCGACCTCCAGTCTGCGTTTCGACTTGCGGCCACGAGCGGGAATGTAACGCGCGCGACCTCAGATGGCGTGACGTTCTATCGAAAGGCAACAAGCGATGAAATTGAACCGCGCCAGCCGGCTACTGATTTCGAGGCGAATGGCCGTGGGCCAAATGACGAGACGGACATGAAGCCCCCGATTCGATCAACCGTCACTCGAATTGAGGCGGTGACGATGATCTGCAGTGGCTGGGCTTATACAACATCAAACAAGGACGTATGGGTCGACCCTGCAAAACTTTCTTGCGGTGTGCGCGGCTCACTCAGTTGGAGCGCATTGTGGCGGGGTTCCGCCTGCGCAAGAGTCGAATGCCTTGGACGGCTCCGGAGATTGGAAGTGCTTTTGCCCAACGATTTCGATCTTAGACCGTCCGATGAATTTGAGCTGACATGGTTTAGCTCCGGAGATTGCGTTTTTCTACTGCACCTCGAAAATCTTCGGTTTGCCCGAGATGAGCAGTCTGGTTCATGGAGTGCGAGCGTAACCGGTCCATGTCTATATGCCCATTTGGCCGAGCGGTTCATTGACGAGCGGATTCGTCGCCTGTCGGGGACTCCCGACGAAGATGTCGGATAACACCGCGCTTGAGGGGGAGCAATAGGGTCACCTTCATAATTCAATTACAACAGTCGTCTTTCTTTGTTTTTGCTAAATTGACCACTGATGGGAAAAAGCAATTTCCTATCATCCTACATTTAAATCTATGGAAAAAATTCTAAGAAACTTAAAAGAGCGTTTGGCAAAGGCGGTTGCATTCTACTGGTTGACAAGAGAAAATCAGGCCAATAAACAGGAAGCTACCGGTCAGGCAGACCAAGGGCTTAGAAGTGCTGTAACCGGCGGGGCCCAGATGGACGAGTTCATTGCACTATTAACCGAAATTGTTGTCGATGCAGGTATTGACGAGCGCCATATATACCACAGCAAAAACCTCGAACTGCCAGGATTCTTTCGTCCCACAAAGGAATGGGACCTGCTGGTGGTGAAAGACGGGCAGTTAATAGCCGCACTTGAAGCCAAATCACAGGTTGGGCCTTCCTTTGGTAACAATTTCAATAACCGCACCGAGGAGGCTATGGGAAGCTCTCTGGACTTATGGACGGCGTATCGTGAGGGCGCTTTCAATAAAACCCTCAAGCCATGGCTTGGCTACATGTTTCTGCTTGAAGACTGCAAAGGTTCTCAAACTCCAGTCAAGGTTAGAGAGCCTCATTTTAAAGTTTTTGATGAGTTTAAAAAAGCTTCCTATGCCAAGAGGTACGAATTGTTCTGCCGTAAGATAGTAAGGGAGTGCCATTATAATGCCTCAGCATATCTGTTATCCAATAGGGCTACAGGAGTAACCGGCGCTTATACTGAGCCTTCAGACGATTTGACATTTGAGTTCTTTGTACGTTCACTCGTTGGCCACGTATCAGCCTTTGGGAGGAGCTAAGAAAGATGCCTGTTCTATTAGCCGAAGAAACGGCAACAACTACTCACCGCCTGTTTCAGACCGATACACGGTCGATGTCGTTCATACCGGAGCAATCAGTACACCTCGTCATAACATCCCCACCTTACTGGACACTTAAGAGATATAACGAAAACGAAGCTCAACTCGGACACATTGCCGACTACGAAAGCTTTCTCGAAAGCCTTGCCAAAGTATGGAAGGAGGCATACCGGGTTCTGGTTCCCGGAGGAAGGCTTGTGTGTGTCGTAGGGGATGTATGCCTTTCAAGGAGGGCGTTCGGGCGGCACCTTGTAATGCCTTTGCATGCGGATATTGCAGTTATATGCCGAAAGATCGGCTTTGACAATCTCAATCCTATTATCTGGCATAAGATTTCTAACGCGACATTCGAGGCCAACAACGGCACAAAGTTTCTTGGGAAACCATATGAACCCAATGCAATTATAAAAAACGACATTGAATTCATCCTCATGCAGCGTAAGCCGGGCGGTTATCGCCAACCTACAGAGGAACAACGCAGAAAAAGCATGATTGACAAGGACGACTATGCAACGTGGTTCAGACAGTTCTGGACCATCACCGGAGCGTCCACAAAACACCATCCAGCGCCGTTCCCGCTTGAGCTTGCATACCGGCTGGTCAGGATGTTCTCTTTTTGGGGTGATACTGTTCTCGATCCCTTCTGCGGCACAGGAACAACCATGCTTGCAGCTATGAAATGCGGACGTAACAGCATCGGGATTGAGATAGACGGCGACTATTGCCAGATGGCGTTGAAACGGTTAAAAACCGAGAGTTTGGATTTGAGCAACAAAGTAGCGCTTGAGTTTGTCAGGGCGAGTGATAAAATGTGGGAATTGGGTGTAAAAGAGGACATGGGAATATATAAAGAGACAAAAAGCAGTAAGAAACGAAAAAAAGAATAGAATCAGAATATAATAAGCTCTGTTGGAGGAGGCACCAAGGAATAAAGGGGACGGTACAAACATCTTCGGCTATCGTCAAACATTTAGATGGTAGTAATCAGGTACAGACACTATTGATTTGTGCTTTTGTTTCTTCGTCCGGCCTCTTGGCAAGACACTTAATATTCTACCTCCTTTTCTCCCTAACTTCGCAATAAACGCCTTTGTTCCCAATGGACGTCCCAACAAGGTATGTTTTTTGAAAAGCGCCAATAGTTGAAAATGTCTTTGTGACTGTAGGGGCAATTCATGAATTGCCCCTACATTGCTCTTTTTCGCTATCCAATACTAATAAGTTCCAGTCTATCCTTAAATGTTTCCAAAACCTTTTGCCTGATTTTTTGGTGTGTTTCCTGCGTAAGATGCGGGTCTCTGGAGACGATTTCAAAGGCATCGGTGCGGGCTTGTTTGAGGATTGGGAAATCCCTGATGAGGTCGCTAATCCTCAACTCAGGCAGTCCATGCTGACGCGTGCCGAAGAATTCACCCGGTCCTCTCAGTTTGAAGTCCATTTCTGCAATCTTGAATCCATCGCAGGTCTTGGTCATAATCTTAAGCCGTTCATGCGCTTCATAAGTCTTGGGGTTCCCAAAAAGCAGACAATATGACTGCTCGCTTCCCCTGCCGATGCGCCCCCGCAGTTGATGAAGCTGTGCCAGTCCGAATCGTTCTGCGTGTTCTACAACCATTACGGTGGCGTTGGGTACGTCTATTCCCACCTCGATTATTACGGTAGAAACCAAAATGTCGTAACGCTTCTCTTTGAAATCCCTCATGATCTTATCTTTATCTCCAGACTTCATTTGCCCATGAAGTAAGCCTACCTTACAGGCAGGGAATACATCATGTTGTAATTTCCTTGCTTCTGTGACGGCTGCCTTCAGATCAAGTACCGCAGATTCTTCGACAAGGGGATAGACAATGAAAACCTGTCTGCCCTTAGTGATTTCGCCGTGTATGAAGTTATATGAATCTTTCTCTTTGTCTTTGGATATCCAGAAGGTCTTGATGGGTGTACGTCCGGGAGGCATTTCATCCAGGATTGAAATGTCCAGATCACCGAATAAGGTAATGGAAAGCGTACGGGGGATGGGTGTTGCCGTCATGATGAGCACGTCAGGCTGAACCCCCTTTTCTTTTAATTTCAGACGCTGTATCACACCGAATTTATGTTGCTCGTCTATTACTACAAGACCTAATTTCTTGAATTGGACGGTTTCTTCAACAAGTGCGTGTGTCCCAATAACCAGGTCTATTTGCCCATTTCTGATCTGTTCGAGGGCATCCTTTTTATATTTTGAATTTGTGCTTCCCGTCAATAATTGCATTCGGACATGAGAGTGTTGCAGGTATTTCTGAATGGTCTGGAAGTGTTGCTCGGACAATATTTCCGTAGGCGCCATAAAGGCTGCCTGATAGCCGTTGGCAATAGCGACAAGTATGGCGTAAATCGCAACGACCGTCTTGCCGGAACCGACGTCTCCCTGGAGCAGTCGGTTCATGGGTTTGTTGCTCCGCATGTCAGTAGTAATTTCACGAATTACCCGTTCCTGAGAGTTCGTTAAGGTGAAAGGTATGAGTTTGCGGATGTGCGTATCCACATTGGTGCCCACCTTGAATGCAATCCCCGTTTCTTCTTTAATACCGCTCCTTCTAAGCGCCATCGCCATTTCGAGGATAAGCAGTTCGTCGTAAACGAGTCGTGATTTTGCCCTTTTCAGGTCATCAAATGTTGCGGGGGAATGGATGCTTCGTATCGCCTTATCAAGAGGTAATAATTGATTTTTTACCAGAATTCCCTGGGGTAATAGTTCTTCAATACGATCGGCAAAATGATGAACTGCCTCCTTCATAATTTTTCTAAATTGAGTCTGGCTGATACGCTCGGTGAGCGGGTAAACAGGGATAATGCCGCCTTCCTTTATGGTAGTTTCGCCATCCTGAATTACTTCATATTCCGGGCTTAATAATTGCAGGTATTTGTACGCGCCAACCTTGCCATGTAAAAACAGATTGTCTCCAACGTGGAATTTGTTCATAAGGAAAGGCTGGTTGAACCAGGTTGCTGCGATGGTGCCTGTTTCGTCGCTGACAAAGACTTCAAGGATATATTTTCTGTTTCTCGCCATCCTGCTTTGAATGGCAAGCACCTTTCCTTGAATGGTAATCTCTGCGCCTATTTTGGCTTCTGAAATCTTTTGTATTCGGGTGCGGTCTTTATAATCTCTTGGGAAATAATGGAGCATGTCATGGATCGTGTGGATTCCCAGCCTCCCAAGAATTTCACTTCTCTTTGGCCCAACGCCTTTCAGGAATTGGACTGACTGATGTAATAAGGATTGGGAAGTTGTCTTCGTTGGAGATTTTGTGACTGGCATTTTAGTTTAATGTTAAGGAAATTCAAAGTTGCAATTGTTTTCGCTGGTTCAATCGTCCTCGATTGAACCGAAATGTTTCGGTTCAGGCTGCAAGCCTGAACCAGCATGGCGAACTTTAGTTCGTATAGGATATAAGCGAACTAAAGTTCGCGCTACGTTGAAAAAGTCGCCGAAAGTCTAAGTTAATATAAGGTGATAGGTATCGTTTGTCAAATTGAATATTTACTCATTAACTCACGAGATTTGTGCTTAACATCAAGGCAAATCAATGATATAATTTTGTGGCTTCAAACTTCAATCCAGAAAATTTTCATCATTATTTACGGAGAAAGAGATGAAAAGTAAGGTCTATTTTATAAAGGCAGAAAATGGTGAGGGCGTCGCCTCGCTTGCGCAAAAGACGGGTCAGTTATTTGATTTTGCCGGTTTTAAGGATGCGATAGATAAAAAAGACATGGTTGCGGTGAAGACAAGCTTTGGCGAAAAGGGGAATACCGGTCACCTCAAGCCGCCCATCATAAAGGCCGTTGTAGATAAAGTAAAGGAGTGTAACGGGAAACCTTTTTTAATAGAGACAAACACATTGTATGAAGGTCGCCGTACCAATGCCGTTGATCATCTCTCTCACGCCCACGATCACGGTTTTGGCTATGAAAATATCGGCGCCCCCATTATCATTGGAGACGGACTCTTTGGTGAGCATGACGTGCAGGTGGAGATTAACCAAAAATTAGTCAAAAATGCCTTTGTGGCGGGCGCTGCCAGGGCAGCGAACGCCATCATTTCGATTGCCCATGTGACAGGGCATCTGGCAACAGGTATGGGCGCTACCCTGAAGAATGTGGGGATGGGACTCTCCGCGCGCGGCGGGAAACTGGCGCAGCATTCTGGCGTTATTCCTCAAATCCAAAAGAAACGGTGTAATACCTGCGGTGTGTGTGGCAGGTGGTGTCCAGTGGGCGCTATTAAGATGGGTGAGCAATTTGCCATCATTGATCCCAAGATATGTATTGGCTGCGGGGAATGTCTGGCCGTCTGCCAGTTTAACGCCGTAAAAATCGCCTGGGATGAAAGCACGGTCAACCTTCAAAAAAAGGTAGCGGAGTACTGTCTGGCTATTACGAAGGGAAAGACGGGGAAGGTCGTCTACTTCAATTTCTTGACACATATTACAAGGCACTGTGATTGCATGGACAAGCCCTTTGAGCCTGATATTTCAGATATCGGTATCATTGCCTCCAGAGACCCGGTTGCCATTGAAAAGGCAACGACTGATATTATTAAAGAACGTATCGGAAAGGATTTCTTTAAAGATGCCTGGCCCAGCATTGATTATACTGTTCAGATTTCTTATGCCCAGGAAATTGGGCTGGGGAGTATGGATTACGAGTTGGTGCATTACGGGTAGGGCAGCAGACAATTGAGCTTCTCGTGTTTGCTGAGTTTCTTGGGTTTACTCAGTTAACACAAGCAACACAACGAACCCAAGAAACCAAAAAACCAACGAACCCAACGTCTGTAAAATCTGCGTAATCTGTGGTTAAATTTAAAGGGGAAACGAGATGATGGAGAAAACGCCCATTGTCATTGATTTTGATGGCACTATCTGTGAACACAAGTTTCCTGACACAGGTGAACCGACGCCTGGAGTTAAAGAGGCGTTGGAAACGTTAAAGAATACAGGATTCCAAATTATCATCCACACTTACAGGACGGCAGCGTAATGGAAAGGCATAATCCCAGGTAATCAGCCGAAGTTTGTTGAGAGATTTATGAAATATCATAAATTGCCTTACGATACCATATAGTATTACCCTGTAAAAACTTCTTTTCCCCATTTTCATGAGGACAAGTTGTGTAAGTTTTTTTTACACCCCCGCCCCTGTGTCCCCCCTTGCGAAGGGAGGAATCAAAGGGGGGGTAATCAATAACCCTTCCTCTATTCCTTGCGAAGGGGGAAAAGAGAGGGGTTCTTTGGGTTGCAGCTATGCTGCGCTAGAGATGCCTTATAAACCTATTGGCGTTGCCTATATTGATGATAAGGCGATACGATTTGACAACAATTGGAAAGACATCACAGAAAACATCCTGAATTATTCAAAAAAGACAGAAGGCTAATCACTCCCAAATTATTCACGCCCATTAAAAACCACGAAAATCTAAATAAGTGGATTTTTGTCTAAAATTCTTGATAAAGATTTCCCTCAGTTTTATCGCTTTTAATCATGTATGTTTTGTAACTATTGGTTTTGGAAATAACTAGGACAAATTTGTGTATTGTTTTTAAAGACGATTATTTTGGTATGGCAATTGATTTAATAATCATAAAGATTTCAGAAATTTTCAGCATTTACTTTCTAAAAAATGCTACCTTTGCGCTCTTTGCGTCTTTGCGGTGAACTATTACAGAAAGGGAGAACCGGACAATGAATAAAGATGTTGAAAATCTTAAGTTGGCAATACAAAAGAAGGAGCTTGGAATTGAACGGTACAGTGACCAGATTAAGGCATTAAGCGACCCCCAAATCAATGCCTTACTCGAGGGTATTCTGCATAATGAGATACGGCACAAGGCAGAATTAGAGGACCATTTAGCCCGATTATCCTAAAAACAAAGGAGGACAACTATGAGAGAGGGGTTTAAGTCGGTATTAGAATTTTTAGAGGTAGATTTAGAAATTGAAGAAGAACAGGAACATTTGTACAACCAATTGGCTACAATTTCAAAAGATGCGAAGGTAAAAGAGACTTTTCAACATCTGGCAAGGGCGGCCAAAGGGCATAAGGATGCGCTGGGAAGGATTATCAGGGATATTGAAACTGACAATCACGATGTAAGTTTCTATTGCCTCATGTGCGGCTGGGAAATCGATTTTGGGAAGATGCCTTCTGTGGGGAACGAAGAACGTTGTTCGTTGTGTTGTCAGAAGTTTGCCCTTGTGGATGTGGATAATGATTATACAACAAAATTCCTCCCGCAATAGGAGATGAAAATAGTGCAATATTTAATCGTATGAGAAATTTCATTTTATTTATGCGGCTTACACATGGCATATGCGACGCATAAATCCCCCTTAGAAAAGGGGGCGAGGGGGTTGTAAAACAAACACGGAAAAACACAACCCCCTGAATCCCCCTTTGTTAAGGGTGACTTAAAAAGAACAACTTAAAAGAAGGGGCGCAAAATATAAATGAGCGATTCTTTAAAAGATATAAAATCAATGGCGATCCAGATGGAAATGGATGGGATAAAGTTTTACAGCGATCTGGCAGCCAAGACACTCCACCCCATGGGAAAGGCGATGTTTAAGTCCTTCATAGAAGATGAGAAATTGCATGCCAAAAGGCTTCGGGCTTTATTATCCACTCAGAATGAAACTGGTCAGGTAAAGGATAAAAGTGCCGCAAATCCCCGGGAAAGATTGGTTACTATCTTTAAGGAGATGGGTAGTGAATTAAAAAAGAAGGTTAACGTCAACACGAATGACATTGAGGCTGTGAAGCTGGCTATGGGGATTGAGGAGAAGGGAATTAAGTTTTATGAGCAGGCTGCTAAAGAGACTTGTAAAAACAAGGATAGTGAGACGTATCGTTTCCTTGCCGGTGAGGAAAAAACGCATTTCAGCATATTAAAGAATACCCTCGAATATTTAGAAAACACGGAACTGTGGGAGGCAGAGAGTGAGGGGCGTATTTACGATATGTGGATGGATATGGTGAATAAAAAACTATGAAGGAAATACGAATTCATGCAAAGGCAGGCCAGGGGGCTATTACAACAGCGGCGCTGTTGGGAACCGCCGCATTTTTGGGAGGCAAGTATGCCCTGGCTTTTCCGCATTTTGGCGCCGAACGTATGGGGGCGCCGATGAATGCCTTTGTACGCCATTTGAAAGATTTAAAGTCGTTGGGGTTTTAAAAGCTTGATTATGAATAATGAAAGAATAGACTCGTTCCGAATAGAAAAAGATTATCTGGGAGAGATGCGGGTCCCAAAAGACGCTTACTATGGGGTGCAGACTGCGAGGGCTATTGAGAACTTTCCCATCAGTGGCCAAAGTTCTCAGCCAGTGTTTACCACGTCAATCGTGCAGATAAAAAAGGCGGCTGCGATGGTGCATGTAGAGATTGGTTGTCTCGATAGCAGAATAGGCAACATGATTATTCTGGCATGCGATCGCATACTGAATGGTGAGTTTCAGGACCAATTCGTGGTGGACGTGTATCAGGCAGGCGCTGGAACATCCCACCATATGAATGTAAATGAGGTTATTGCCAATATTGCAATTGAAATGCTTGGTGGTGTGAAAGGGGATTATTCGGTGGTGCATCCAAACGATCACGTTAATTACGGCCAGTCCACGAATGATGTCTATCCCACCGCCATGCGCATAGCGGCGTTACAATCGTCTAAAAAACTCATTAAGAATTTATATGCATTGACCGAGACTTTCAACCAAAAGGCAAAATCATTTGACTCGGTTGTAAAATCCGGCCGTACACATCTTCAGGATGCCGTGCCTATCCGTGTCGGCCAGGAGTTTTCCGGGTATGCAGCATCGCTGCTTAAGGCAGCGAGAGGAATTGAAAGGGCGAGTGAAAGTTTAAAGGATTTGGGAATCGGGGGTAGCGCCGTAGGAACGGGAATCAATACGCATCCGGCATATGCTGGTAAAGTAGTTGAGAAAATCAGGAAGATGACAAACCTTGATCTCAAGGAATCAAAAAATAGGTTTGAGTCCATGCAAAGCAATGCGCCGTTTGTGGAATTCTCAGGCGCCCTCCGCACAGTGTCTGTGGAACTTATACGTATAGCCAACGATCTGAGATTGATGAATTCCGGGCCAAATACAGGACTGGGGGAGATAAACTTGCCGGCAGCGCAGCCGGGGTCTTCTATCATGCCGGGGAAGGTAAATCCTGTGATTCCTGAGATGATGAACATGGTGTGCTTTTCGGTCATAGGCAATGATGTGTCAATTACTCTGGCCGCACAGGCGGGACAATTTGAACTCAATGTTATGATGCCGGTAATCCAATATAAACTGCTCGATGCTGTCCTTATCCTTACCAATGCCGTCAGAATATTTAATGAGAAATGTGTTAGCGGTATAACCGTAAATGCGGCAAGGTGTCAGGACTATGCTATACGGAGTCTGGGGATTGTTACCGTCTTGAATCCGATTATAGGCTATTCAAAGGCGGCTGAGGTGGTGAAGGAATCGATGCGAACGGGGAAATCCGCAAAGGAGATCATTCAGCAACAGGGACTCCTCTCTGCGGATCAAATAGACCAGGTATTGTCGCCTATTTCAATGACTGAATCCCAGGTGAAGGGAGGCTCTGTATAGATGTTAACTTTTTGTAGTTTGTTTTTGATGACACTTTAGGAAGGAGGTATTTGGTGTTAAAAATTGAACTGTATAAAGTTTTAATTATTTAAGTTTTATTAAAATACGAAAGGAGTATTTATATGAAAACGGTGATAAGTTTAAGTTTGAGTCTGTTAGTAGCAGGATTGGTGGGTTCGACAAACGTGGTTTGTACTAAAGCCTTTGCAGGTGAGGAAAGGGCTAGCGCAGTACAAGAACATGAAAAGGTTACGTTGCCTACCAAGAGGTTGATGAGAGAAATTGAAAAGAAGATGTATAATATCCTCGAAGGGATATTAGTAGGTAATTTTAAATACGTTAAACAGGAAGCGGCTGCTGTTACAGAAAAAGCAAAACAGATCAATGAGAATTTCTTCCCTCGAAATCCGGATATCGATGCATGGTATAAACGTTCAAAAGACCTGGATCCAAGCAATATAGAAGCAATTAAAAAGTTAAAAGAAGAATTTAATGCCTACATGAGAAGAATAGATGCGGGTGTACAGGAGATTCAAAAAGCAGCAGATACGGGTGATACAGAGGCAACATTCCAGGCGTATAGCGGCCTATTAACAAAGGCATGTTTCGAATGTCACCGAAGGCTCCGTGACACAAAATAGCCGTCAAGAACCTACGATTATGAATATGATTTCAAATCGTGGAGATTGAGTTAAAAAGGAAGTGTAGATTATGTTCCTGTCTGCACTTTCTTTGGTTTAATGCTCAGGAATTTTAAACCAGCCACAAAGGCACTAAGCTTTTCTTTGTGCCTTGGTGTCTTAGTGGCGTAAAAAGGAGATATTGTTATGAAAAGATGGAGGTTGTTAAGTGTTAGTTTAATGGGTTTGGGTTTGGCAGGATT
>Ga0209417_1005624_pt1 | contig 13639 bp, 9 predicted proteins | sample RifGroF2_FD_184002 | JGI IMG/M metagenome (GOLD analysis project Ga0209417, IMG submission 184002) | Groundwater microbial communities from Rifle, Colorado, USA - Groundwater F2 (SPAdes) (version 2) | ecosystem: Environmental > Aquatic > Deep subsurface > Groundwater | place: Rifle, Colorado... | reverse complement strand
CACCGTATCGAGCAGCGCTGGCTGCCGCTGGATACGGTGGTGTATGCCGCCTTCAACCAGTTGATGGACCAGGCCCGGGCCCGCGACTTCATAAAGCTGGAAGAGACCGCGCCCGACGGCACGGTGAAAGAAGTCCCGGCCGGGATAAGGCTGGCCAAGGACGAAGAAGTAAAAAAGATATGGAACCGGCCCTGGCAGTCTGTCTCCACCGGCACGGTGCTGGCCATAAGGCCCGGCTCAAAGCTCAGGCCCGACCACGCCTACGCGCTTAAGTTCGGCAAAGGCCTGCTGGCCGGCGCCGGCAACCTGGGGCTGGCCGGCGACAGGATGCTCAACTTCGAGCCGTACTACACCTTCAGGGTGACGGAGACCCCCGCCGGCGGCTGCCTGCCGCACGAGTTCAAGCTGGCGCTGTCCAACCCGGTCAAGAACGCCGAGTTCTATTCCAAACTAGTGGTGGTCCCGGCCGTGGCGCTGCCCAAATATTCCGAAGGCGAGGGCCAGTACGAAGGCTACCGCAACAGCGAAAAGCGCCAGGTGGAATACTACCTGCCCGCCGACGCTTTTAAGCCGGCGCTGCCGTATTCTTTCAAGCTCCCGCCCAAGCTCACCGACATCTTCGGCAATAAGCTGGAGAAGGAGGCTTACTTCGCCCAGACGACCGGGGATTACTGTCCGCAGCTCTCCACGCCGTACGGCTTCGGCGTACTGGAAGGCTACCTGCCCGCGCGCCACCCGGTGGACGCCGTTAACGCCGGCGTGCTGAACGTCCTGAAGGGGAAAGTGCCGGAAGAGGACTTCATCCCGTTCTACGTCGGGCAAATGAAGGACGAGACCCTGCTGGCTTCCGAAGTGTCGAAAGACTGGGACCCGTCCGCCGGCCAGCGCAACATCCGCATCCGCACCTTCCTGGACTATGCCGGGGTCTTTGGGCCGGACGAGGGCGGCTTCGGCTTCCTGCGCGCGCCCACCCTCGGAAGCGGCGAGCCTTACCGCGTGCTGGACAATGTCACGCGCGTCGGCCTGACGCTTAAGAGCTCCCAGGATTCCACGCTGATCTGGACCAGCTTCCTGCGCACCGGCCGCGCGGCCGGCGGCGTGCCGGTGGAGATACGCGACGATGCCAACAAGGTGCTCTGGACCGGGGCGACCGACAAGCAGGGCTTCGCCGACGCGCCCGGCTGGCTGGGCCTGGGCCTGGCCGACTGGGAGCGCTGGCGCCGGCCTTCGCTGTGGGTGTTCGCGCGGCATAAGAACGGCACGGCGGTGCTGAACACCTCGTGGACCGGCGGCGTGGAGCCGTGGCGCTTCAGCGTCAATTACGACAATTACCCGCGGCCCCGCCGCTATTCGGCGGCATTGTTCACCGAGCGCGGCATCTACCGCCCCGGCGAGACCGTGGACGTGAAAGGCATAGGGCGCAAGCTGTCCGGCGGGGACTGGGCTGCGCTGGATTTCCGCGCAGTGCAGCTCTCGGTCACCGATTCCCGGGGCAACCGCGTCTTCAAGACCACCGTGCCGGTTAATAACGCCTTTTCCTCGTTCGACTACGCCTATAACCTGCCGGAAGGCGCTCCTACCGGCGTGTGGACCGTGGAAGCCGCCGAGCCTTACGAGGACGACCGCGCGTCCGCCCGCGCCGTGGAGGGCGAAGAAGAGGACCAATACCGCAGCTATCAGGGCAAAGAGCGCCCTTTCCTGTTCACCGAAACCTTCCGCGTGGAAGAGTTTAAGCCCGCCGTGTTCGAAGTGAAGGTCCGCTCGCTGGAGGGCGCCTACCTGGCCGGGGACAAGTTCCGCGCGGCTATCGAGGGCTGGTACCTGTTCGGCGCGCCCATGAGCGAGAGCAAGGCCGACTGGACCCTGCGGCTGGAGAGCGCCTACTACGCGCCGCCCGGTAAGGACGGCTTTGCCTTCGGCCGTGAAACCAGGGAAGGCTCCATCGACCGCCTGGCCGGTTCCGGCGGCGCCGAGCTCGACTCGAAGGGAAAAGCGGAGGTGGAAGTTAAAATAGACAAGGTCCTTAAAGGCGGCGGCAACGCCGTGCGCGCGTCTTTCGAGGCCGGCGTCACCGACCCGGAGCGCCAGCGCCTGTTCGGCAGAGCCTCGGCCTACGTGCATAAAGCGGACCTGTACTTCGGCGTGAAAGCCTCCGGCGGCTTCGTCGAGGCGGGCAAGCCCTGGAGCGCGCAGATAATAACCGTGCATCCCGACGGCTCGCCTGTCGAAGGGATTAAGAGCGTGGCTAAACTGACCAAGCGCCAGTGGCTGAGCGCGAAACGCGCGGGCCTGGGCGGGCGGCTGGAGTGGGTGACCGAGGTTAAAGATACCGTGGTGTCCACCTTCCCGTTCACGGCCTCGGGTTCTACGGAGACCTGGACGTATACTCCGGCCGAGGGCGGCTATTACATACTGAGCGTGGCCGGCAAGGACGACGACGGCCGTCAGGCGGAGACGCAGTTCAGCTTCTACGTGTTCGGCAAAGGCGACGCCTGGTGGGCGCGCGAAGACTCCGACATCATAGAGCTGGTGGCCGAGAAATACGATTACAAGCCCGGAGAGACGGCCAAGATCATGGTGAAGTCTCCCTACACCGAGGCGGTGGCGCTGGTGACGGTGGAGCGCGAGGGCGTGCTGGACCGCTGGACCACTACCACGAAGGGCGGCGCGGACTTCATCACCGTGCCCATAAAAGAAAAATATCTGCCCAACGCCTATGTGAGCGTGATCCTTTTCAAGGGCCGCGCCGAGGAGCAGAAATATTCCGCGGACGGCGACAGCGACCTTTCAAAACCCCAGGCCAAATTCGGCTACGCGGCCTTCGACGTGAGCCCCGCCGGCCGCCGGCTGGTGCTGGAGCTGAAGAGCGACAAAGCCGATTACCGGCCGGGCAAGGAAGTGACCCTGGACATTAAAGCGGCCGACGAGACCGGCCGCCCCGTCGTTTCCGAGCTGACGGTCTTCGCGGTGGACGAGGGCGTGCTGAGCCTGACCGGCTACGGCACGCCGGACGTCTTCTCGGCCTTCTACGGCGCGCGGCCGCTCAACGTGCTTACGGCGGATTCGCGCCTGCACGTGATAGGCCAGCGCAGCTACGGCGAAAAGGGCGAGGCGCGCGGCGGCGGCGGCGGGGCTTCCCTGGCCGGCATCGACCTGCGCTCCAAGTTCACGCCCACGGCCTACTGGAACCCTGCGGTGCGGACCGGCGCCAACGGCAGGGCGCAGGTGAAGTTCAGCCTGCCAGACAGCCTTACGCGCTTCCGGCTGATGGCCGTGGCCAACGCGGGGACCCGGTTCGGTTCCGGCGAGGCCAGGGTGACGGTGTCCAAGCCGCTGATGCTGCGGCCCAGCATGCCGCGGCTGGCGCGCGCCGGCGACAGGTTCGATTGCGGCGTGGTGGTGCACAATTACGCTCCCACGGTTTCCAGTGTGACAGTTTCGCTGGAAGCCTCCGGCGGCGCCGTGCTGGTGAGAGGCGAAGATACGCGGCAGGTCAGCGTGGCCGCCGGCAAAGCCGCCGAGGTGAGCTGGGAGTGCTCGGCGGAAAAACCCGGCGCGACGGTGTTCAGGTTCCGCGCCGCGGCCGGCACGGAAACTGACGGGCTAGAATGGAAGCTGCCGGTGAAGACCTGGGAGCCGCGCGAATACGCGGCCACCAGCGGCGTGGCCCAGGACAGGGCGGAAGAGGCGCTGCTGCGCCCTTATCCCGGCGCGGAGGGGGACCTGCTGATAGGCCTTTCCCCGACGGCGCTCAACGGCCTGAGCGAAGGCGCCCGCTACCTGCTGGAATATCCTTACGGCTGCCTGGAGCAGAAGCTGTCGCGCGCCATGCCGGTGATCACCGGCGCGGAGCTGATAGGAACTTTCGGCCTGGGCGGGCTGGGCACGCTCAAAGAGGAGACGCAGAAGGTGTTCGACCAGCTGCCGAACTTCCAGCACCCGTCCGGCGGGTTCTGCTACTGGACCGGCGGCTGCGCGCGGCCGGATCCGTACCTGAGCGCCTACGCGCTGGAGGCGGCGGCGCTGGCGCAGAAAGAAAAATACAAGGTGGACCCGGAAGTGCTCAGGCGCGGCGCCGACTGGCTGACGCAGTACCTGGGCTCGGCGCAGAAAGAGTGGGCGTATCCTTATAACACCAGCGAGACCTACGCGGCGCGGGCTTACGCGGTTTACGCGCTGGCCCTGCACGGGCGCAATATGAGCGCCTACTTCAACCAGCTCTACGCCAACCGCAGCCAGGTGCCGTACCTGGCCAAGGCTTACATGGTGAAGGCGGCTGTGCTGCTGGGCGTGGACGCGATCACGGTCAGGAAGCTGGCCGACGAGATCATGTCGCAGGCGCGCTATTCGCCCGCGCAGCTGCACTTCGAGGACGCGGAGCCCATGCCGTGGATCCACAACACCGCGGTGAAGACCACGGCGGTGATGCTGGACGCCCTGCTGGCGGCGCGCGGCGGCTTCCCCGGAGATGAGAAGGCCGTTAAGTGGCTGACCACGGAGAAGAAGAACAAGGGGCGCTGGCGCACCACGCAGGAAAATTCCTGGGCGCTGCGGGCCTTCGAGGCCTTTTACCGCCGCTACGAAAAAGAGACCCCCGGCTTCATGGCGCTGGTGTCTAAGAAGGGCGAGACCGGGAACCTGCTGATGCAGGCGCAGTTCTCCGGGCGCGGGCTGGATTCCGCGGAGAAGACGTTCGGCTTCCCGGCCCTGTTCGGCGACGGAGAACGGGCGGACCTTTCTTTCTCCAAGACCGGCACGGGCCGGCTGTATTATACGATGCGCATGGGCTTTGTCCCGGCCAAGCGCGACCAGCCGGCTTCGGAAGGGTTCGAGCTCAGCAAAGAGATAAAACCGATGGACGGTTCCAAATCCTTTAAGGCGGGTACGCGGGCCGTCGTCACGCTCACGGTGAAGACCCCGCAGGACCGCACCTTCGTGGCCATCAACGACCCGGTGGCCGCGGGCTTCGAGGTGGTGAACACGGAGTTCGCCGTAGAAGGGGCGGAAGACGCGCGGGCGCTGCGGGCCAAGGCCGAGCGCGGCGGCGGCTGGGGGGAATTCGAGCGCGCCGAGCGCTACGACGACCGGCTGCTGGTCTTCGCCGACTACCTTACCGCCGGCGAGCATAAGTATTCCTACATCGTGCAGGCCACCAGCCCGGGCGTCTATTACGCGCCGTCGGGCCTGGTAGAAGGCATGTACGAGCCGGAAGTTTTCGGCCGCACGGCCGGCGGCTCCGTGGAGATAATCAGGTAGCCGCGGCGGAAATCAGCTGCCACGGAGGCCGCGGACTTCGGCGCAGCCGTTAAAGCGGGCGAAGCGGTCGAGAGCGGCCCTTAAGGCGGCCGCTGCGCCGGCGCTGGGTTGCGCGGAGTTTTCCCAGTGGAGTTTCCCCACGCGCAGCACTCGGGCCGCTCTGTCGGCTTTGGTGTCCGCGCGCCCCAGGAAAGCGGGCCCTTTGACCAGCGGCAGGCAGAAGTAGCCGAACCTGCGTTTGGGCGCGGGCACATAGCATTCCACCTGGTAGTCGAAGCCGAACAGGCGCGCCAGCCGCCTGCGCTGTATGACAAGATTATCGAAAGGCGAAAGGATATGGATCTCTTCCGCCGGCCCGACGGGCCGCGGCGCGGCGGCCGGGAAACCTTTGAGCCCGTAATAAATGTCTTCCGGCAGACCTTCCACTTTGAACTCGAGTATTTCTCCGGCTTCGCTCAGCTCCAATAAAGTTTTGCGCAGCCGCGCAGGGTTTACCGCCCGCAGGTAGGCGATCTCCCGCGCGGTCGCCAGCCCCTGCGCGCGCAGGAAGGTCAGCGCCAGGTGCCGGCAGAATTCCTCTTCCGAAGGCAGCCTGGTGTCGGCCCGGGCCGGCAGGACGCGCTCGCGCAGGTCGAAGACTTTTTCAAAGCCGCGCCTTTCCCGCACCATGAGCTCCCCGCACCAGAACAGCTGCTCCAGGGCCGTTTTAGCGGGCTTCCACTCGAACCAGCTGCCGCCGCGGTGCCCGGGCGGGGCTTCGAAATCCCTGGCGCGCAGCGGCCCCTCGGCGCGGATGCGGTCCAGCACGTAGCGGTGCGCCTTGTTGTCGCGCCTGAACCAGTGCCGCTTGCCACGTGAAAAAGCCTCCATGCGGCGCAGCGCAAAGCGGTAGTCGCGCAGCGGCAGGAAAGCGGCGGCATGGCTCCAGTATTCGAACACCGCGCGGTCCGCGGCCTGGAGCTCGTGGAGTTGGGCGGGCAAATACCCGGGAACCCGGGCCCACAGGGTGTGGTGATGGGCGCGCTCCACCACCGAGATGGTGTCTATCTGCACGTAGCCCAGATGTTCTATGGCCGCCAGCGCGCCGGCTTTGCCTTGGCCGAAACGGGGCGCCCCGAGCAGCCCGTTGGCCGCAAGAACTCCCCGCCGCGCTTCTTCGGCGGAAAGGGAGACGGCTGTTGCGGGCGTTTTTTTTGTCCTTGTCATTCGTCGCGGTTCAAACGGTTCGTCTCTCAAAGCCTTATCCTATCATTTCCCCGGCGCCCGGCAAAAAGGCTCCCGGCGGCTGCCTGATAAAACGGGCCTGGCCTCTCCGTATTTGGTATAAGATAGGTAAGGGTTTAAAAGGCAGGCCGCGTCATGATAGATCTGGAACCGGTTTATTTGAAAAAGGTCAAAGGCATCCTCTCCAAGAACATGCCCGAATTCGACGTGCTGGTTTACGGCTCCCGCGCCGGCAGTACGGCCAAGAAACATTCTTATCTCGACCTCGCGGTGATCTCCGATAAGCCCCTGCTGGCGCCCCGGCTGGAAAAGCTGACCGCCGCGTTCAACGCCGCCAAGTTCCCTTTCCGCATCGAGATCATAGATTGGGGCGCCACCGGCAAGGATTACCGGAAGGTAATTACCAAGACCGGCGTGCTCATACAGCGCTCCCCTAAAAAATAGCTCAAGCCGTGTACCCGCTTTCCGCGCCCGGCCCTGCAAAAGCGGGGGGCGTGGAAAACTTCATATAATCATGATCGTATTCGACGCAATTACGGCCGCGCAATGAAGACCAGAGACTGGATAAAAAGATATTTTACCGATGAACAGGCGCCCGAAGCGCTGATAATCCTGTTCCCCTACGGTTCCAAGGAAGGGCACCGCGAGGTGGAACGGGTTAAGCGCGACGCCATTATCATTTCCCGCGGTTCCCTGAAAAAATTGAAGGAAGCGGTAGACGCGGCCATCTGGGATTACCGGGACATCCTGGCCGGGGAGGAAGCAGACCCCTGGCTCATAGGCGAGCTCCGGCGCTGGGGCGTTAAAGAATAGCGGTTTGCGGGCTAAGGGGGGAGCTATGGCTCAGATAGTTTGTCCGAAGTGCGACAGCCTTACAGAGCGGGCCGGTTTCGCGGCCTGGCGCATAGTTATAGCCGTGCTTTTCTGCCCGCTGGGCCTCCTGGCCCTGCGCGGCGGCAGGCAGCCCACCACCTGTTCCGTTTGCGGCAACGTATTTAAAGTTTGAGCCGCCCGGCTTGCGCGGGCGTTCTCCATAGATGTCTTTTTGCCGCCACCGGACAATTACCCTATCTTTGGCGGCAGTTTGACCATCGCGAGCCAGAAATCCTGGATGGACTTGGCCACTTTTATGAACTGCTGGAGGTCCACCGGTTTTGTGATATAGCAGTTCGCGTGCAGTTTATAAGATTTTAAAATGTCTTCCTCGGCTTTTGAGACCGTAAGCACCACTACCGGGATGATCTTCAGGTCCTCGTCTTCCTTTATTTCCTTAAGCACCTCGCGGCCGTCTTTTTTGGGGAGGTTCAGGTCCAATAAGATCAGGTCAGGCCGTACCGCTTTCGCGTACTTGCCTTCTTTGCGGAGAAAGGCCATGGCTTCCACCCCGTCGTGAACGACATGCAGATTATTGTACGCTTTTTCCTCTTTAAGCATTTCGGTGGTCAGCCGCACGTCGGCCGGGTTGTCTTCCACCAGCAGTATTTCTATCGGCAGCACATAATTCTCGTCAGTCATTGTTTATAGGTCCTTTTGCCGGCAGCGTAAAATAAAAAGCCGCGCCTTTGCCTGGCTCCGACTCAACCCAGATCCGTCCGCCCTGCGCTTCCACTATCTTCTTGCAGACCGCAAGCCCAATGCCCGTGCCGGGATAGTCGTTTTTTGCGTGCAGGCGCTTGAAGATAACGAAAATGCGGTCTTTATACTGCGGCTCCAGCCCTATGCCGTTGTCCTTTACCGAGAACAGCCAGTCGGAGCCCTGCCTTTCCGCTTTAATGTGAACGCGCGGCGCCCCCGGCCCGCGGAATTTTACCCCGTTGCTTATAAGGTTCTGGAAAAGCTGGACAAAATCGCTCTCGCAGCCGGTCAGCACCGGCAGGCTGTCATGGGTCACAGCCGCCCCGCTTTCCGCTATGGCGTTGCGCATGCCGCTAAGAACCCTGGCAAGCGCCGCATTGCAGTCCACCTCTCCCCCGTTCTTGTCGGCGCAGCCCACGCGGGAATACGTCAGGAGATCGTTTATCAAGTTCTGCATGCGTTTAGCCCCGTCTACGATATAACCGATGAACTCGTCCGCGTCGGAGCCCAGTTTCCCCTGGTAGCGCCGCCCCAGCAGCTCCGAATAGCTGCCCATCACCCGCAGCGGCTCCTGGAGGTCGTGCGAGGCCACATAGGCGAACTGCTCCAGGCTCTCGTTGGAGCGCCGGATCTCGGCCTCCGCCTTCTTTTGCTCGGTGATGTCGTGTACCATGCCGACCGACCGCCGGATGGCTCCGGAGCCGTCCCGGAAGTGCGCGCATCTTTCAAGGACGAAACGCACCTCGCCGGTGGCTTGCCTTACCACGCGGTGCTCTATCTCATAGAAATCCCTTCCCTCCCGCAGCGAGCCGGAGTAGGCGGCGTCCACCGCCGCGCGGTCAGCGGGGTGCACCGCCGCCAGGAAGGCTTCGTAGGTGGCCGCGAACTCCTGGGGTTTCAGCCCGAAGATCCTGTAGACCTCGTCGGACCAGGAGAGCCTGTTCTTGACGATGTCAAGCTCCCAGCTGCCGAGGTGGGCCATCTCCTGCGCTTTGTTCAGGCGCTGCCCGCTTTCGCGCAGCGCCTCTTCGGTCTTTTTGCGCTCCGCTATCTCCTCGTTCAGCTCGTCGCGCGAAGCGGTGGTCTTCTTTAAATTTTCGGTCATGGCGTCGAACGCCCTTGAAAGCTGGCCTATTTCATCCGTATGGTCAGTCCCCACCTTATGGTCGAGGTTCCCGCTCCCGATGATCGCCGTGCCTTCTGAAAGATTCTTTATCGGGCCGGAGATGGACCGCGCTATAAACAAAGCCGTCAGGCCGCAGATAAAAAAGAGAACGATCAGGATGACAACTACCAGGCGCCGCAGTTGATCCGCTTCGGCGAAGGCCTCCGCAGCGTCTATTTTTGCCACCAGCCCCCAGCCTGTCCCGGGAACAGGCCGCCAGGCCGCTATCACCTCTATGCCTCGGTAATCTTTCACCAAGCCGGTCCCGGTCCTGCCCTGCGCCGCTTCCTGTACAGGGAAGCCGACCCCGCCGCCAAGGCTTACCTGCCTTTTAAGCGCCGCCAGCGGGTCATGCCGCAGCGGGTTCAGGAACAGAACGTCCCCGCCTTCTTTTTGGCCTATCAGGGTCTCGCCGGTGGTTCCCAGCCCGGTGCTGTCCTGGATAAGGCTGTAAACCGGGCTCATGTCCACCTCAAAAACAACCACCCCTGAAAATTTACCGTTAAAGCCGGCGATGGGGGCGGAAACCAGCATTACGGGCCTGCCCGCTTCGTCTTTCCTGAAAAACACATCTGAAAAACAAACTTTCTTTTTCCCTTCCCCGAAGGCTTTTTGCCGCGGGTCGGAAAGGCTCTTAAGAAAGTCTTTCCGGAAATGCGCCGGATTGCTTGAATAAACCACTTTTCCGCCGGGATTGACCAGCATGATATCGGTCAGCCCTTTAACCGCCTGCATAGGCTGCAACTGGCCGTCCAGCATTTTTTTAGCCGCCTGGAACTCCGGCGCCGAGGGGTTTGCGGCAAGCGAGTCCAGCACCGGGAGGTTGGTTTTTATATTGTAAAAATCCTGCGCTATCCGGATATCGGCTTTCAGCCCGGAAAAAAAACTAGCGAGCCGGTCGGCCTTATAAACCGAGATATCCCGCAGTTGGACGAGGCGGAGATTTTCCAGGGAACCCCGGTATTTACGGGAAGTGAGCGCGCTCAGCAAAAGCAGGGGGATAATTGCTAAGGCCAGATAGGTGAGGATAAGCTTCGATCGGATAGACATAAAGATCTCTTCCCATGCTGCGTGATCGGCGCCGCGGCATTAAGCCCCGGGTTCCATAAGCCGGAATTCAGGAATTATATCTAAAAGTAGATGCCCGGGTTCAATAATGAAGTGCAACACTTAGAGCTAAAGCAGTACTCTAGGTGTTATGGCAACAAACTACAAACAGCTCTCCTGCCAGGAGCGCGATCAGATCGCTATTCTTCGTGCCAGAGGCCGTTCCCTGCGCGAAATTGCTAAGGCCATAGGCCGCAATCCTGGCACCATTTCAAGAGAGCTTCGGCGCAACGGCGCGCCCGTTTACCAAGTCTATCTGCCGCATAAGGCCCAACAGCGGGCTGCAAAACGGAAGTCAAAATCTGTACGTAGGGAACGCATCCGCGATAAAAAAGTGCGCCGCTACATCCTGCGAAAGCTGCGAGTGCGCTGGTCCCCGGAACTTATCGCCAAAACAGTTTCAAAGAAGTATCCAGGTCATTCTGTAAGCCACGAGGCCATCTACCAGTTCATCTACGAAAGCGCTATCGGCAAGGAGCGGAACCTAAAAGAATTCCTGGTAAAAGCGCACAGGATCCGCAAACGCCCCGGGTACCGAAAGGGGCACGCAAAAAGCCATATCCCCAATAGAAACGGGATAGAGAGCAGGCCGGCAGAGGCCGCTACACGAGCCCAGGAAGGCCACTGGGAGAGCGATACGATAGTTTCCAGCAAGTCTACCGCGGCCATGGCAGCAATGCTTGAACGCAAGAGCCGTTATGTGCGGCTTGGGAAACTGAAGTCAAAGACCAGCCACAACTTTAAATCAGCGATAAACCGGCGCCTTAGCCACTACCCGGAACACATTCGCAGAACGATGACCTACGACAACGGGACCGAGAACGCACAGCATGAGGCGGTCAACGCCACACTGGGCACGAAGTCGTATTTCTGTGCGCCGTATCACAGCTGGGAAAAAGGCTCAGTAGAAAACGTCATCGGCCTGGTGCGGATCTTTTTTCCCAAGGGTACTGACTTCGCAACTGTCACCCAAAAGCAAGTAAAACGAGTAGAATATCTGCTAAACACACGACCGCGCAAATGCCTGAACTACGAAACGCCGGCCGATATTTTTAAGCAAGGTGTTGCACTTCGCGGTTGAATCCGGCCCGCGGATTATATAAAAGGCACGCGCATATCAGTCGGTTTTGTTTCTACTAATTCCATTACGCAGGGTGAGCAGGCAGGCGTACTGTGGCCCGCGTTGTTCGCTCACTACGGCCTCAAGATACATTTCGGCTACCGCACTTTCCAGTGGGAGAGTGAGGCACGCGGCAAGGCCCATGTGCATGTAGTCATCATAGGCTTCGCTTCTTACGACACCGCTGGGAAGGTGATTTATGAGACCGATTCCGCGACCGGCAGTATCACCGCTATCCCAGCAAAAAATATCAGCCCCTATCTGGTGGAAGGCAAGGATATGGCGGTAGTGAATCGCTCTAAACCGCTTTGTGACATGCCGGGAATAGGCATAGGCAACAAGCCTATTGATGACGGCAACTACCTATTCACTCCGGAAGAAAAGGCTGAGTTCCTACAGAAAGAACCGTCGGCCATGGAATTCTTCCGCAAGTGGATAGGAGCGGAAGAACTAATAAATCATGGAGACAAATGGTGCCTATGGTTGGGGGATTGCCCACCTGAGAAACTCACCAAAATGCCGCAGGCGCTGGCCCGGGTCGGGGCGGTGCGTGATTTTAGGTTGAAGAGTAAGAGTGCTCCTACCCAGAAGCTGGCGCAGACTCCTACCCGTTTTCATGTTGAAAACATGCCTAAACATAATTATCTTGTGATTCCGCGGCATAGTTCCGAAACACGTGTATTTATTCCTATAGAGTATTTTTCTCCAGAGTATGTTGTCGGTGATAGTTGTTTGATTATTCCCGACGCCAAACTGTATCATTTCGGGATACTGTCCTCGGCTATGCACATGGCTTGGGTGCGCCAGGTCTGCGGGCGGTTGAAGTCGGACTACCGCTATTCCAGCAAACTGGTCTATAACAACTACCCTTGGCCGGAGAAGCCCTCTGAAAAACAAGTGAGAGCTGTGGAAGAGGCGGCACAATCTGTGCTGGATGCCCGCAAGGAATTCCCGCAGTCAACATTGGCTCACCTTTATAACCCACTCACCATGCCGCCAGTCCTTGTAAAAGCCCACGCCGCACTGGATCGCGCTGTGGACGCCGCCTACCGTACCCAGCCTTTTCCCACCGAGCGCCTCAGGGTGGAGTTCCTATTCTCCCTCTATGAGACCTTGACCAAGCCGCTGCTAGCGAAGGGGAAGAAAAAGTGACCGCCGTTCCCTGGTTTTAAATATGCCTAGTTCGTGGGAATATTTTATCGAGAATTCAGAAACCTTGGATGCCCTTCTGAAAACACTCGAAAGATTCTTGTCATCTACTGATTATGTTGAAGAAAGAAATGGGGAAACGTGTGTGGTTGAGGTGCGTGGAAAAGTCGGGGATATTGATGGATATAAAATAGAAATATATTCAAACGAACATCATCTCCCCCATTTTCATGTAGTAAAGGGTAGTGTTAAGATGGCTGCGTATACAATAATAGAATGCAAGCGAATAAACGGCAATCTGTCCGCTAAATTGGAGAAAAAGATTTTATTCTTTCATAAATTGGCAAAAAACAAGTTGGTTAAGTATTGGAATAATACTCGGCCAGGTAATCACATAAGTGGGGAGGGTAAGGTCTAGGGAATAGGGGCGCTAGTAAGTATTTAAGGCCTTATCAGCCGGCTGTGAGTTGTTAGTATTAATTTTAAATTTAGCAGCGTTCCCAAGCTCCGCAAACGCGACACACCTTTGTCGGGTTGGTCTGGTATGATATTAGTGAGAGATAATGGTTAAGAGGCAGATATTATGAAGAATGACCCAAAACCCGCGAAGGATGTGCTAGATAGTTCAACAAAGCAAAAGGATAGTGATAAATACAGATATCTTGTTGTGTTATGGATGCGTTGTATAGATTATGATGGGTTGGTCAGAATGTTTAGAATTAAATATGAGTCGTTTAGTCTGGAAAATGCGAATCGCAGAATGGACGGGATAGTAGAACGGAAGATCAAGGAAGCGTTAGAAGAGAATAAGCGTTTTAGTCTGCTCTCTCAAGGCTCGGAATCTACTCCGGCAGATCATCAAAAATACAAAATTCTCAGGACGGAATCGCGGGTAGTCGGGGATGGCACGGAATTTTTTCATAATCATTATTCTTTTCAACTTATAGAAATACCGTTCGACACAAAGGTGGACACAAATCTGTTCACAACTGCTGCAGAGTCTAGTTACGATAAGGGGCCAGTCGAAAACTAGACTCTGCAGC
>Ga0209417_1005621_pt1 | contig 13643 bp, 11 predicted proteins | sample RifGroF2_FD_184002 | JGI IMG/M metagenome (GOLD analysis project Ga0209417, IMG submission 184002) | Groundwater microbial communities from Rifle, Colorado, USA - Groundwater F2 (SPAdes) (version 2) | ecosystem: Environmental > Aquatic > Deep subsurface > Groundwater | place: Rifle, Colorado... | reverse complement strand
TTCTTTAAGTCCTTCCGGCAACAGACAGGTCGCAGGTTGATCGCCGCGCTCCCAGACACTCAATAGATTATCCATCGCCTCGTTCTCATAGCCGAACAAGGACACCCTTAACTCCCCCGCCAACCGCTCCGGCACGCCCATACTCTGCCAATAGCGCTGCTGCGCCCCGGTATCCGACTGAAAAGCATCCCGCCGCGCCAGCAGGTCGCGTTCCAGCAACAGGCCGCCGGTCTTTGCCGTGAAGCCGGGAAAGAAAAAGTACTTGGTCAGTGGCAGGCTCGGATGCGGCGATGGCAGTTTGTGGCAGCCTTCCACCCAGTCTTCGGCCGAGAGGTATTCCAGATTGACCCAGACCGGTTTTTGCTCGCGTGCGGCCATCGCCGACACATAGGATTCGGGCAAGCGGCAGGCGAATGCCTCGATCACCAACCCGGCGGGTTCGACGGCAGGAAAATCGGCGCTCCAGCGTCGCACTTCCACACCGCGACAACGCTGCTCGTCCAACGCCGCATCCAGTTCCGGACACAGCTTGCCGAAACTCTTCAGATCGTCCACCCACAGCCGCACCTCAACGCCGTGCTCGTTCGCCAGTTGCCGCGCCAGGCGCCAGCACACGCCGATGTCCCCGTAGTTATCGACTACGGCACAGAAGATGTCGCAGGATGTCGCAGTCCTTGTCATGTCGATTCACGCAGCCTGCTGTTCCAGCACAAAACTTCCCTCGCCGTTCTGCCCGAGGCGCGATGCCAGCACCGGCATCACTTCCTGCAAGGTGGCATGCAAAGTCCACGGCGGGTTGAGGACGAACATGCCGCTGCCGTGCATGCCGAAACCGTCCAGCGAGGGGCGTTGCACGCTCAGGGCGACATGCAGCCAGCTTTTGACGGGAAGCTGCTTTAACTCACCCGGCAGTAGCACGGATTCGCTGCGCTGCAACTGCGGATACCACACGGCGTAGGTTCCGGTGGCGAAGCGTCTCAGGCCTTCCTGCAGTGCACTGACCACGCGCCGGTAGTCCTGTTTTTCTTCATAAGGGGGATCGATGAGCACCAGTGCGCGGCGCGGTGGCGGTGGCAGCAGGGCTTTGAGGGCACCGAACCCATCCACCTTCTGCATAAGGACGTGGGTGTCGTGCCCGGCGAAGTTCTGTTCGAGGATGTCGAAGTCGGACGGATGCAGTTCAAACAGTCGCAATCTGTCCTGTTCGCGCATGGAATCCAGCGCGACCAGCGGTGAGCCGGGATACAGATGCAGCACACCTTCCGGGTTAAAGTATTTGACCATATCCACGTATTCCGCCAGCGACGCAGGCAGATCATCGGCTTGCCAGAGCCGCGCAATACCGCTCTCGTATTCGGCGTTCTTCTCGGCGTATTCGCTATCCAGTTCGTAACAGCCGGCACCGGCATGGGTATCGATGTACCAGAACGGTTTGTCTTTCTGCGCGAGGTAACGCAGCAGTTGCAACTCGACGAAATGCTTGAGCACATCGGCATGGTTGCCGGCGTGGAAAGCGTGGCGATAACTCAGCATAAAAATCCTATCAACATTATTTCCAACGATAATTTCATCCGTGGCTAAATTTTACTCTGCATGCAAAGCCTCGACTGGGTCGAGCCGCGCTGCGCGCATGGCCGGGGCAACACCCGCCGCGAGCCCGATCGTGATCGCAGTCAGTTCCGCCAGCACCGCATACAGCCAGGGCGTGTGCACCGGCAAAGCCGGAAACAGCAGGTGCAGGCCCTGCGAGATACCGACGCCGATGACCAGCCCCATCAAACCACCCAGCGCGGAGAGGATCATGGCTTCGCTCAAGAACAGCGTCAGCACCTGCTTCTCGCGCGCACCCAAAGCGCGCAACAGTCCGATCTCGGCGGTGCGCTCGGTGACGGCCATGGTCATGATGGTGAGGATGCCGACCGCCCCGACCAGCAGCGAGATGCCGCCCAGTGCGGCGACCGCGAAGGTGATGATATCGAGCACCGAACTCAGCACTTCCAGCGCCTGTTCCTGCGAGATGATGGTGAAGTCCTCGCGCCCGTGCCGTTCGGTCATGCGTTCCTTGATGAGCCTAATCACCGTGTCGGCGGGCACATCGGCGCGGTAGCTGACGTTGACTTCCATCAGACCTGGGCGGTTGAGCAGTTCCATCGCGCGCGCCGCCGGGATGAACACGGCATCGTCCATGTCCATGCCGAGAATCTGCCCCTTGGATTCCATCACACCGACCACGCGGTAGCGCTGGCCGCCGATGCGCAGCCAACTGCCGAGCGGGTTGCGGCCACCGTACATCTCCTGCTGGATCTTGGAGCCGATCACCGCCTGCGCGCGTGCCTGTTCGTTGTCTTCGTCGATCCAGAAGCTGCCGCTCTGCACCTTCATGGTGAAAGCCTTGCCGAAATCGCGCCCCTCGCCCAGCACCATGGTGCGCCGCGTGCGGCCCTCGTAGCGAACCTCGGCATTGCCCACCAGACCGGGGATGACGTATTCCACATATGGCAGGCGGCGCAACGCATCGGCGTCCTCCAGCGTCAGCGGCCTGGACGAACCGAAAATGCCGACGTTGCCGCCCTGCGTCTGCGTCTTGCCCGGCTGCACGCTGATGATGTTGGTGCCGAACTGCGAGAACTCGGCCAGCATGAACTGGTGCAGGCCCTCGCCGATGGAAGTGAGCAGGATGACCGCCGCAATACCGATGGCGATGCCCAGCCCGGTAAGGAAGCTGCGCATGCGGTAGGTGAGGAAACTGGAACTGGTGAGCGTGATGAGGTCGCGCAGGTACATGGCTTATTTCCCCGCCAGTGCCGCGACCGGATCAAGCTTCGCCGCGCGCCGTGCGGGCCACACGCTGAACAGGATGCCGGTACCGAGCGCGGTCATGGTCGCGGCCAGTACCGCCCACCAGGGCGGCGACACCGGCAGCATCGGGTAGACCTGGCCGATGATGAAGCTGCCGGTGTAACCCAGCACCAATCCGGCCACGCTGCCAATCCCGGACAGCAGCACTGCCTCGGCGAAGAACAGATGGCGGATCTGTTTGCCGGGCGCACCGAGCGCCTTGAGCAGGCCGATCTCCTTGATGCGCTGCGCCACCGCGATCAGCATCACGTTCATGATCAGCACGCCCGCCACGGCCAGGCTGATGGCAGCGATGCCACCCACAGCCATGGTCAGCGCAGTGAGGATGCGGTCGAAGGTCTGCAGCACCGCGTCCTGGGTGATGACGGTCACGTCGCGCTCGCCGCCGTGGCGCTCGGTCATGATGGCCTCGGCATCGTGCACGACCTGCTCGATGGCGTCGCGGCTCTTCGCCTCGATGAGCACGCGGAACAAACCGGAGGTGTTGAACAACTGGTGCGCGGCAGCGACCGGGATGATTACCAGTTCGTCGGTGCGCATGCCCATCGATTCGCCCTGCGACGCCAGCACACCGATGACGCGGAAGCGCCGGTCGCCCAGCCGCACCCATTGCCCCACGGCCTGCTCGTTGCCGAACAGTTCGCGCTTCATCTGGTTGCCCAGCACGCATACCGGCGTCGCATCGTTGATGTCACCCGCAGGCAGGAAACGGCCCAGGGCGATGCCCATGTGACGCACTTCCAGCAGATCGGAAGTGGAACCGAGCACCACCACCTCGCGATTCAGCGCATCGCGCGACAGCGTGGCCGAGCCAACGGTCAGCGGCGCGAAGCGTTTGACCGCATGGCTGCGCAGCAACGCCTGCGCATCTTCCAGCGTGATCTCGCGCGGCGTCTGCCCCGACATCAGGCCGGGCCCGATCCCGGCAGTCTCGGTGCGGCCCGGCAGCACGATGACGAGATTGGTGCCAAGAGATGAGAACTGGTCTATCACGTAGCGGCGAGCGCCCTCGCCCAGCGCGGTCAGCACCACCACCGCCGCCACGCCGATGGACATCGCCAGCATCATCAGCAGCGTGCGCGTGGGGCTGCCGCGCAGGCTGCCGGAGGCGAACTGGATGGTGTCGGCGAGTTTCATTTACCCCGTCATTCCGGCGCAGGCCGGAATCCAGCAAATTGAACAAGCCCTGCGAAGCAGGACAAAAACCAAATGCATATTAAATAACAGCACTGGATACCGGCCTACGCCGGTATGACGGGAGAAAGTTTTACTTTGGTTCATTTTGAGTCGACTCATCTGAAACGATGCGCCCATCCAGCATATGTATCTGGCGCTGCGCGCGCGCCCCGATCTCGGCATCATGCGTCACCACCACCAGCGTGATGCCATTTTCCAGCAGACCTTCCAGCAGTTTTAGCACTTCCCAACCAGTGTTGCGATCGAGGTTGCCGGTCGGTTCGTCGGCCAGCAGCACGGTGGGATTCATTACCGTGGCGCGCGCGATGGCGACACGCTGGCGCTGGCCGCCGGAGAGCTGGTCGGGTTTGTGGTCGGCACGGTCCGACAGGCCGTAGTTCTGCATCAGCACCTGTACGCGCGCCTTGCGCTCCTCTGCCGGGATGCTCGCCAGGATCATCGGCAATTCGACGTTCTGCGCGGCAGTGAGGCGCGGCACCAGGTGGAAGGACTGGAACACGAAACCGATCTTCTCGCGCCGCACGCGCGCCTGCTGCTCGTCGTTCAACTCCGTGACATTGCCGCCGTCGAGCAAATAGCTGCCGGAACTCGGCCGGTCGAGCAGACCGAGCATGTTGAGCATGGTGGATTTGCCGGAGCCGGACGGCCCCATGATGGAGATGTACTCGCCCGCGTCGAGTTTGAGATCGATGTCGCGCAACGCCGCGACTTGCTGGTCGCCGACGGTGAAGGTGCGGCAGACTTTCTGCAGTTCGATCATTTTGCGGCAGGTTCTTCCGGCACGACCTTCACTCCCGCCTTCACCCCGGCACGGTCGAGCGACAACACCACACGGTCGCCTTCAACCAGCCCCGAGGTGACTTCGGCGTGTTCCCAGTTGGACAAGCCGGTGGTGACCTTGCGTTCTTCCAGCACGAACCTGTTGCCGTACAACAGCACGCGGCCGCCTTCGAGCAAGGTCTGGGTGGGGATTCGCAGCACGCTCTGGCGCGTGTCGTGGATGATCTCGACATCCGCGCTGTAGCCCACCAACAGGTTGTCGTTCTTGGCGAGCTTGTCAAATTCGACTTCCACCTCGACGGTGCGCGCCTGCTTCTCCAGATCGAGCACGTAAGGCGCGATGCGCCGCACCTTGCCGCCGAAGGTGCGTCCCTTGATCGCGTCCAGGGTGATGCGGCTGCGCTGTCCGACCTTGAGTTTGGCGGCATCGACTTCGTCGATGGGCGCGCTCACATACAGGCAGCTGTCATCGATCAGATCGATGGCGGGCAGGGTCAGGATGCCGGGCGGCGACGGCGTGGCGTATTCGCCCAGCTCGCCGCTGATATCCGCCACCACGCCGTCGAACGGCGCGCGCAACACCATGCGCTCCAGACCGGCGCGGGCCAGCGAGATGCGCGACCGGCTCTGTTCGATATCGCCCTTGGCCGAAGCGCAGGCGGACTGGCGCGCCGAGGCATCGGTGATGGCGCGATCCAGTTGCTGGGCGGAGATGAAACCTTTGTCGCGCAGTTCCTGCGAGCGCACCGCTTCACGTTGCGCCGCATCGGCCATGGTGCAGACCTCTTCTACTCTGGATTGTGAGACCTTGAGCTGCTCCTGGGCCAGGCGTTCCTGCGCATGCAGGTCGTTGCTCCACAGTTCCAGCAACACCGCGCCCTTCTTCACGCGGTCACCCTTCTTCACCAGCAGCTTGGCGATCTGCCCGCCGGCGGAAGGCGACATCTTGGCGCGGCGGCAGGCGTTCACCGTGCCCGCGCGGGTGTTGCTCACCGAGGCTTCGACGATGCCGCGCTCCACTTTCTGCAGCACGACGGCGATGGGCTTGCTGCGCGTGAGGAAGCCGATGCCGGCCACCAGTGCGATGGCGACGATAACGAGGATGGCGAGTTTTTTGTACTTTGAAGAAATGCTGCCGAGTTGCGGGAAAGTCATTGCTGCTCCTGACTGTTCACTGCGAAAGAAAATACTGGAAGGTGGTGCCGATGACCGGAATCGAACTGGTGACCTACGCGTTACGAGTGCGTTGCTCTACCGACTGAGCTACATCGGCCTTCCGGCGCGGATTATAAGCGGAGTGTCTGCCCAGCGGCAACGCTTAACGCCAAAGATAAGGCGTCACGTCGAACGGTTGCGGCGTTCCGTTGATGGTATTCAGCAGCACTTCCACGGCCGCAGGTGACATGGTCACGCCGTAACGGAAATGGCCACTGTTGATGTAGAGGTTAGGCAGTTGCGGATGGCGACCGATGGTGGGGATGTTGCCGGGAGAGGCCGGGCGCAGTCCCGCCCAATGCTTGACGACCGGCATGTCGCGCAAAGCCGGCAGCAGGGCAATGCCCCGTTGCAACAACATCTCGCGCACTTCGTCGGTGGTGGATTTGTCGAAACCCACATCCTCGCGAGTGCTGCCAAGCAGCAAATGGCCGTCACTGCGCGGAATGAGGTAAATGTCGCCTTGCAGCACGATATGCGGCAAGGGTGGCGTATCGAATTTGAACAGCAGCATCTGTCCGCGTATGGGTTTGATGTCGGCCTTCAGGGCGTGTTCACCCAGCAGCACCTTGCTCCACGCACCTGCAGTCACGATGAAAGCGTCCGCGCAGAAATCACCCCGCGTTGTCGCCAGATGCCTGACCCGCCCCGCCTCCGCAACGATCTGCCTGACTTCGCACTGCTCGACGATGCGTCCGCCGAGCTTCTCGACCCGGGCGCGTAAAGCTTGCAGCAACCGCGGATTGCGGGCCTGCGCGACCTCGGGCAGGAACAGCCCATCATCGCACTTTTCCGCCTGCATCCCGTGCGTCGCGCACCAATCCGATGCGGCCTGCACATCCAGCGGCGGCAACACCAGCATGCCGCAGCGCCGATACTGCGGGTCGATACCCGTGGTCTGCTGCAGCGTCCCGGCCAGATCGCCGAACATGTTCATCCCGCGCAGAGCCAGGCGGTTCACCTCGTCCGGATAGTCCCAGGGGCACAAGGGCGACAGGATGCCCCCGCCCGCCCAGGAGGATTCGCGCCCGATCTCGCCCCGCTCCAGCAGGGTCACGGCAGCCCCCTGGCCCAACAGCGCACCGGCCGTCGCCAACCCCAGCGCTCCACCGCCTATCACTATGAATTCAGAATCCAAAATCACTTACCCTATACTGCCGCCGGTCTGGCAAAATGCCCGCTCATCGGTTTTGACTGGCCGCAAAGATACATCAGTATTAACTTTCACATCACAAGAATTGGGAGCGAAATAATGAAATTGCACAGAGGATTTACGCTGATCGAGTTAATGATCGTTGTGGCCATCGTCGCCATTCTAGCAACAGTGGCCATGCCCGCCTATAACGACTACGTGTTGAAAGCCAGACTTCCGGAAGCAACCTCCGCACTGGCTGCCGACCGTGTACAGATGGAGCAATATTTCCAGGACAACCGTCGCTATTCCGATGTCATCGGCGGTACTGACTGTGGTGGCACGCGTCCCACCACAAGCAACTTCACCATCACCTGTGCAGCAACGGATACCACTTACCTGATCACGGCAACAGGCAATGCGAACTCCCCCACAGATGGCTTTGTCTACACCATCAATCAGAACAACGCCAAGACCTCCGCCATTGCGTCCCCCGCTCCCGCTGCATGGATCGGTACAAATGCGTCTTGCTGGCTCACCAAGGGTGGTGGCAGATGTTAAGCCCGGCAAACAATTCCAGGGGTTTCAGCATGATCGAGTTGCTCGTCGGGGTGGTGATTTTGGCCATCATCGCCAGTGCGGGTGCGCCGAGCTTCCTGTCCTGGATGCAGAACTCGCAGATACGTACCGCCGCCGAGTCCATATCGTCCGGCCTGCAGTTGGCGCGTGCCGAGGCTGTGCGCCGCAACGTGAATATCCAATTCACACTTAACGGCACTGCGAGTGTCGATTCTTCCTGGACAGTCGGTTGCGTAACCACCGTAGCCGATCTGAACGGGGATGGCGTTGACGATTGCCCCGCCGTCATCCAGTCGCGTTCCGGCTCGGAGGGAACGCCCAACGCCCTGGTGGCCGCAGGCAGCGCCACGGTGACCTTCAATGGCTTGGGCCGTTCCAGCAACAGCACAAACAGCGCACTGACCATAAACATCACCAACGAGGTCGGCGGAGAATGCCAGCAAAACAACGGGCCGATGCGTTGCCTGAATGTCATGGTCGCCCTGGGCGGCCAGATTCGCATGTGCAACCCGGCAATGTCCGGTTCCAGTCCCCAGGGGTGCTAACCATGAACATCCTGACACCGACGCCGCGCAAGCAACATGGCTCCATGATGCTGGAAGCGCTCATCTCCATCCTTATTTTCTCGATCGGCATCCTGGCGATCATCGGGCTCCAGGCCGCCTCGATCAGGATGTCCAGCGACGCCAAGTTCCGTTCTGATGCAGGCATGCTGGCCAACCAGCATCTCGCCATGATGTGGGCGGATGTCGCATCCGCCACAAACGTGGCCGGTGCATTCGACCCGATCGAGTTCACCAGCTACGCCAGCGGAGGCACGAACTTCACCCCGTGGCTCAACAGCATCGCCGCTGCGCTGCCGAACGCATCCGCCACGGTTGCTACCGATACGATACTGCGTTGCGACAACAACCCATGCCCTGTGGGCCCCACCGGCGTGCTGCAGACCACCCGTACCGATGTGACCATCACCATCAACTGGCAATTGCCGGGAGAGGGCGCCCACACATACTCGACCAGCGCGCTGATCAGCGCGCAGAAAATGCTGTAGGAGAAGAATCATGCACACATACATGTTTTCTTTGAAAGGTCGCCAGCGGGGTTTCAGCCTGACCGAGATAATGGTCGGTATGGTCATCGGGCTGCTTGGCATCATCATCATCATGCAGGTGACCTCGGTATTCGAGAGTCAGAAACGCACCACCTCCGGCGGTGACGATGCCCAGAACAGCGGGGCGATCGCCCTGTTTTCGCTGCAGCGCGATGTCGCTCAGGCCGGTTACGGCCTCAGCTCACTGAACCTGACAAGCATCTCCGGCGTGAACCGCAGTTTTGTGACCCCCTTTGTCACCTTCCCTTCGCTGAGCGGTGTCGTGCTCAATCATGCGAGCCTGAACGCCGTTCGCGATGCGGAAACCGATACCTTCATCGTGATCTATGGCAACAGCAACACAACGCCTGAAGGCGGTGTGATTGTGAACTCCTCCCCGGCTCCCTACACGATCATCGGGGGAACCTCCGCAAGCGGCGTCACTGGTACGGGCGGACACGGCTTTGCAGACGGTGATTATGTGATCGCAGACGACGGGACCGGCAATGGCGGCGCGGCCAACACGCATTACCTCCTCAGGGTGACGGGAGTCGATCCCATCACCGTTCCTGTCACCAGCGCGGATGGTTATCCCGTTCCCCTGCTGCAAGACACCGCCGCAGGCCCGCATCCGCTCCTCTTCAACCTGGGGCCATCGCCATCGATATTGGCCTATGCCGTGCGCAACGGCTCATTGAGCGTCTGCGATTACCTGACCCAGGACTGCGCCAATGCTTCCGCCACATGGCAGCCGCTTACCGGCGACATCGTCAGCATGCGTGCGCAGTGTGTCGGAGAAGCAGCCCTGCGTGTAGCCCTGGTGGCGCGCAACAGCCAGATCGCCACCACCCAGGTCACGACGACAACCCCGATCTGGAACCCGAACGGCGCCTCTGCCGCGGTTGCCGCGAACCCGGTGAGCTCCTGGGGTGCTGACTGGGGCCGTTACCGTTACAAGACTTTTGAAACCATCGTTCCCATCCGTAACAGCGTCTGGTCAGGAGCAAAAGGATGTTAACCCTAACTACCCAACAAAGCGGCATTCCGCGTCGGAAGCAAACTGGCGCGACGCTGATTATCACTCTGGTGATCCTGGTCGCCATGACCCTGGCCACCATTGCACTGATGCGCTCGGTGGATACCTCGAACATCATTGCGGGCAATCTGGCCTTCCAGCAGGCGGCAGCGCATGCTGCCGATGCGGGCGCCGAAGAGGCCGCCAGAAATCTGTTGCCTGCAGTCGTCGCCAATCACCAGCTCACATGCATCGGCACCTGCCCCTTGGGTTACATCTCCTGGCGCAACCCGCAACAAGAACCTCCGCATGTCAGCTGGCAAACCTACTGGGCCGCCATCTCAGCCAGCGCCTGCGACAGCAGCACCTCGACCCTGCTCACCCCGTGCCCGGTTGTCCCCAATGATGCTTTCGGCAATAGCGTCTCCTACGTTGTGGAAAGCATGTGCGATGGCGAGGGACAGGTCGAGCCGTGCGTCAAGGCGCCGCCCAGCATGTCGGGCAATTGCAGCGGCAGCGACCTGGGTGCCGGCAGCCAGCAATGTATCGCCCTCACCCGCCGCTATTACCGCGTCACTTCCCGCGTACAGGGGCCGCGCAATACCGTGAGTTATGTCCAAGTCATGTTAGCCATGTAACACCAAGGAGTCAGCCATGAACACCCGCCAATACACCCGCTCCCTCGCCTTCGGCATGCTGCTGGCAGCGGCCTTGCACGCGCAGGCAGCCACCACCGATCTCGCCGACAAGCCTTTGATCACCGATCCGACTGCGGCGGTATTACCCAACGTGTTCCTGGTGCTGGACGACTCGCTCACCATGCAATCCGACTTCATGCCGAATGAAGCCAGCGACTTCAATGCCGGAAAATACGGCATCGCATCGAACCAATGCAACGGCGTCTACTACGATCCGGCCATCCGCTACGAGACACCGGTTATGGCGGACGGCACAAAGAAAAATGCCACAGTCCCCAACCCGGAGGGAAACTCCACTTTCACCGCAGCGTGGCGGGATGGTTTCAACACTGCAGCCGGGGTGGTCAACCTGAGCACCAGTTTCGTCGATGCGGACACCACATACCGCAGCGCGGATGCTGCGCAGACGGCTTTCTACTATGTCTATAGCGGCTTCCAGGACACCCCGCTGGAGCAAAACTACTACGACACCAACAGCTTCTTCTACCGTGAATGCAACAGTGTCGTAGGTTCGGCGACCGCAGTGGACGGCGTCCATCCGGTCAATACCCTGTTCACCAAGATCACCCTCAGCGCTGCCACTCCGTCCTATACCAAAGGGCTTGCACGCACCGACTGCGCCGGCGCCACCTGTACCTTTGCCGAAGAGAGCCAGAACTTCGCCAACTGGTACAGCTACTACCGTACCCGCATGCAAACGATGAAAACCGCCACCGGCCTCGCTTTCCGCACCATCGGCAACGGTTTCCGCATCGGTTTTGCAAGTATCAACAACAACACCGGCACCGATTTCCTGGGCTTGAGCCAATTCGACACGACGCAAAAAGGCCTCTGGTATGACAAGCTGTATGCCGCGACTCCGGGCTTCATCTCCCCGTTGCGGGAAGTGCTGGGCAATGTCGGCAAGATGTATGCGGGCCGTCTCGCCACATTCAACACTGTCGCCGTGGAAGATCCGATCCAGTATTCCTGCCAGCAGAACTTCACCATCCTGACTTCGGACGGCTCCTGGAACGGCAATGCCGCCACCCAGCTCGACAACGTGACCGCCATCGGCAACCAGGACGGTGACGAGCCGCGCCCGATGTTCGACGGTGCCTACCGCTTGCGTTCTACCAGCCACACCACGGAGACCCAGACAGAGATCACCCGGAGCACCAGCAACATACAGAGATGGACGGAGCAGAACCAGTCGCGGACCAGCGATCTGCAACGCCAGACCGGCCCGTTGCAATGGGCGACGACCCAGCGCCATACCGACGCGACCCTGCAGTGGCAAAGCAACCTGCGTCATACCGACGCGACCCTGCAGTGGCAAAGCAACCTGCAACATACCGATGCCAACCTGCAGTGGCAGAGCAACCTGCAACATACCGATGCGCCGCTGCAATGGCGCACCAACCTGCAACAGACAATCCAGCAGCAGCTCTGGTCGACCGATCAGCAACAGACCACGGCACCGCTGCAATGGCAGACCAAGCAGCAGATAAGCACCGCCCCGTTGCTGTGGGCCACCAACCTGCAAGCGACGACCTCCGCATTGCAATGGCGGACCAACCTGCAGGCCACCAGCGGCACGCTGCAACAGCGCACCTCCCAGTTGCAGAGACAGGTCACGCAATTGCAGCGTCGCACCTCGTCACTGCAGGAACAGACATCGCAACTGCAGTCCAGCACCAGCACACTGCAGGGCTCCACCATGTACCTGCAGACCCGGACATCCTTCAATTCCGGAGGCACATGGGGCGGCTGGTCCGATGTGGGTTCCTGCACCTGGGCGCAACAGATCGACGGCTTCTGGCGTGAATGCCGCTATGTCACGGCTGCAGGCGGCAGCACGCTCTGGACCGCGGCGGCAGGCACCTGGACGAACCCGGCAAGCTGCACCTCTAGCTTCGGCACCGTCACCACAGCCGGCACGACCTGGTCCGGCAACGGCAGCAGCTGCCGTTACACGGCCTGGACTGCTTATGCCAATGCAACTTCCTGTACTGCGCTTGCCCAGTCCGCGTCACCGAATTACACCGTGGCGACGGCGACCCAATGTCAAAACGTGATCAGCACGGCCTATCACAACGTCGCATCGTGTACCGCAACCACGATCCCGAACGGCAGCGGCCAGACCACGCAGTGCCAATACACGGCCTGGACCGGCTGGGCAGGTGCCAGCACCTGTACTGCCCTGGCGCAATCGACCGCCCCCAACTACACAGTCGGCACGGCAACCGCATGCCAATCGCTGGTGACCACCGCCTGGACGAACGCGGCAGCCACCTGCACGGTGACCACCGTTCCCGATGCCAGCGGCTATACCACACAGTGCCAATATCTGCCCTGGACCGCGTGGACCAATTCGGGTGCCAGCACCAGTTGTGCGACCGCCGCCCAGACAGGCGCCTCTCCCTTCACACAGCTGGTGGCAAAGGAATGCCAGTTGACAGGCTCTGCAACCGCCTACGTCACCGCAAACCCGGCCGCCTGCTCGGTCACCTATAACAATCCGGGCACCAGCACTTCGAACGCCAGCGGCATATCGGTCTCCGCCTGCTCTAATACCGGCGGCACCTATTCTGCCTGGGCCAACGTCGGCGGTAGCGCCAGCTGTGCCACCGTGACCGGTACCGGCCCGTCGGGCAGTTCGACCCAATGCCAGATGGCGGCTGCGGCTCCCGCTTACCTCGCTTACGGCGCGACTTGCACCAACACCTACAATGCAGGCGGCACCAGCACAGCCAGCGGCGGCAACGTCACGCTTTGCTCCACTGCTGGGGCGTTCAGCGGAACCACCACGCTGACCGGCAGCCAGTCCTGCACCACCGGCGCCAACGTGCAGTGCTCGACCGGCGCTGCGACCACGAACTATGTCACCTATGCCGCACCGACTTGCACCGTTACCTATAACAATCCGGGAACCAGCACGGCCAGCGGCGGCCTGGTCGTCACCGCCTGCCCGGTCAATGCAGCCTGGTCAGCAGTGACCACGCTTGCCGCCGGACAGACCTGTACCGGTAACGGAACCACCATCCAGTGCCCGACCGGCGCAGCCACCACAGCTTATGTGAACTACGCGATGGCCTC
>Ga0209417_1005620_pt1 | contig 13644 bp, 9 predicted proteins | sample RifGroF2_FD_184002 | JGI IMG/M metagenome (GOLD analysis project Ga0209417, IMG submission 184002) | Groundwater microbial communities from Rifle, Colorado, USA - Groundwater F2 (SPAdes) (version 2) | ecosystem: Environmental > Aquatic > Deep subsurface > Groundwater | place: Rifle, Colorado... | reverse complement strand
CGACGAGTGCCAGATCTACACCGATGTAGACGGCGTCTACACCACCGACCCGCGCATGGTTCCCGAAGCGCGCCGCCTGAAGAGCATCACTTTCGAAGAGATGCTGGAGATGGCGAGCCTGGGCTCCAAGGTGCTACAGATCCGCTCGGTGGAGTTCGCCGGCAAATATAAAGTCAAACTGCGTGTGCTCTCCAGCTTCACCGACGAGGGCGAGGGTACGCTGATCACTTTCGAGGAAGGCAATAAAATGGAACAGGCAATCATTTCAGGCATCGCGTTCAACCGCGACGAGGCGAAGATCACCGTGCGCGGCGTACCGGACAAACCCGGCATCGCCTATCAGATCCTGGGGCCGGTGAGCGATGCCAACATCGACGTCGACATGATCATCCAGAACGTCGGCGTGGACGGCTCCACCGATTTCTCCTTCACCGTGCATCGCAACGAGTTCAACAAGGCGATGGACATCCTGAAGGATAAGGTCCAGCCGCACATCGGCGCGCGCGACGTCATCGGCGACAACAAGACCGCCAAGGTCTCCGTGGTCGGCGTCGGCATGCGTTCGCACGTGGGCATCGCCAGCAAGATGTTCCGCACACTGGCGGAAGAGGGCATCAACATCCAAATGATCTCCACCTCCGAGATCAAGATATCCGTGGTCATCGACGAGAAGTATCTGGAGCTGGCGGTGCGGGTACTGCACAAAGCCTTCAATCTGGACCAGGAAGACGCATAAATCGTTTGACCGTCTACCCTCTAATCAGTATCATTCGCGGCCTTCGGAGAGGTGGCCGAGTGGTCGAAGGCACGTCCCTGCTAAGGACGCATACGAGCTTAAACTTGTATCGAGGGTTCGAATCCCTCCCTCTCCGCCACGAAGTAACAAAGTAGTACGGTAGTAAACCAGCAACAAACATGCGCCGGTAGCTCAGCTGGATAGAGTACTTGGCTACGAACCAAGGGGTCAGGAGTTCGAATCTCTTCCGGCGCACCAATTCAAAAGGCTTCCAGAAATGGAAGCCTTTTCCATTTTCGGTGATCTAAACCCAATGAAATTATCGGGATTGACTGACCTGAAATAAAACATTAGGATTCACCCACTTGGCAAACGTACCGAAAGGTACGGACGCAAAGTCTCCGGCCTAAGGGAAACTACGGTAGCGGGACCGCGACACAGGGTGTTCTTCCCTGTGCCCGTCTTGGCACCTCCCCGTTTTGCCGCTGTAGGGCTTTTCTCATGTATCGAATCGTGACTGAATGTTCATTGGGAGCGCACATGGCTAACGACGAAGTCTTCTTCAAATGGTCTCCGGACTACAGCGTCAACATCAAGACCATAGACGACCAGCATCAGGAACTGGTCAACATCCTCAACCGACTATTTGTAGCGGTATCCAAGCGCGAAGGCGACCTTGCCATCGCCGGAATTCTGGATGCGCTGGTCAGTTACACGCAGACGCATTTTGCACTGGAAGAGCGGCTGATGCGGCAGGCAAAATACAAGGACCTCGAACCCCACATCGCCGAGCACAAGAAGCTGCTGGCGGAACTGGACCAGCTGGCAAAGAAACATATGCTCGAAGAGAAAACGATCTATTTCGAGATGCTGACCTTCCTCAAGACCTGGCTCAAGGAACATATTAACGGCGTGGATACGAAATACAGCGCCGCTTTGCAGGAGGTCGGGTTCTCGGTTGATGTGTGGGAGCGCGAAGCCACTGCCGAATTCGCGGCCATGTCCAATTCCAAGAAGTGGTGGGAACTCTGGAAAGCCGCCTGATCAGGCGCGCGCCCGGCACAACTCGCTCCACTCGGTGGTGCAACGCCTGGACCGGTGGTCCCTGCGCATTGCCCAGGAAGTATCGTAGCCTTCACCCAGAAGTTTCACCGTGCCGCTGCCCATGCTGCGATTGATGCGATCCAGCGTGCGCATCAGCGCATGCGACTTCTGTTGCGCCTCCGCATCGTCGAACAAGGTCCGCGGTCTGGCCGAAGCGGGGATGATCCCGCTCAGCATCACGCCGGCCTTCTGATAGGCATAGCCCGTGCGGTAGATCCGGCGCAAGCCGCTCAATGCGGCATGGCAGAGCAGGCGCGTGTCGTCGGTCGGTTCATGCAAGGGCACCAGCATCGCCTGCTGGTACTGCGGATCGCGTTCCCGGTGCGGGCTGGTACGGATATACACCTGGATGCCGCCGGCCAGTGAATGCTGCAGGCGCAACTTCTCCGCCGCGCGCGTGGTATAGGCGACCACTGCCTGCTCCAGATCGGACAATAAAGAAGTCGGCGTACCGAACGAGCGCGAGCAGATGATCTGCTGCTTGTCATGCACCACATCATCCAGCTCCAGACAGGCCGTGCCGTTCAGTTCTTCCACGATGCGTTCCTGCACCACGCTGAATTCGTCGCGCAGGCGTTTGGCCGGCGTACGTTTCAGGTCGAGCACGGAGCGGATGCCCATCTCGTTCAGCCTGCTCGTGCTGCGCCAGCCCACGCCCCATACCTCGCGCACGTCGATAGCAGCGAACAGCTCGTCGAGTTCCCGTTCCGTCAGCGCATTGAGGTCGCACACCCCGCCGAAGCGCGCATTCTTCTTCGCGATATGGTTGGCGAGTTTGGCCAGCGTCTTGCTCGCCGCGACGCCCACGCACACCGGGATGCCGATGCAACGGCGAACGGTCTCGCGTATCTGCTGCGCATACTGCGTGTGATCGACCGCGATGCCGGTGATATCGAGGAAAGACTCGTCGATGGAATACACCTCCTGTTCCGGGCTGAACTGTGCCAGCAGCGACATCACCCGGTTGGAGAGATCGGCATACAACTCGTAATTGGATGAGAAAGCGACGATGCCGTGGCGTTTGGCCATGGCCTTCATCTGATACCAGGGCACGGCCATCTTCATCCCCAGGTCTTTGACCTCCTGCGAACGCGACACCACGCAACCGTCGTTGTTGGACAGCACCACCACCGGCGTGCCTTCCAGGTCGGGCCGGAACAGGCGCTCGCAGGAAACGAAGAAGTTGTTGCAGTCGACTAGTGCGATGGCACGGGCTTTCACACCCTGTGCACGTTCCACTGCACCACACCCCAGATGGAAAAATCCTGCTCCGGCTTGATCACCACCTCCGGATAATCTGGATGGGCTGCGCGCAGCACCTTGCCCTGCGGTGTGTACAGCAACTGCTTTACGGTGAACTCGCCATCCAGCACCGCCACCACCACGCTGCCGTGGGCAGCAGGCACGGAACGATCCACGACCAGCAGATCGCCGTCGAAGATGCCCAACTCGCGCATCGAATGTCCGGCCACGCGCATGAAGAAGGTCGATTCGCGGTGCTGGATCAGGTGCTCGTCAAGGCTCAGGCGGCGCTCGACGTAGTCGTCGGCGGGCGAGGGGAAGCCTGCCGGTACGGCCTTGCGCAACAGGGCACGCTGGCGCTCGAACATCGATTTGTTCGGGTGCGTGAGTGACAGCAGGGTGGAAGAAGCGGCGCGGCGCGCGGGGCTGGTAGGGTGATGGTTGAGACTGGTCATGGCGATATCCAACAGAACGAACGTTCTTGCATGGTAGAGAACGTTCGTTCTGCTGTCAACAGAAATGCTCAGGCCTTATCTTCTGCCGCCTCCAGCAGGGCCACGATGCGTCTGGAAAGGCTGTCCACACCGGCATACAGCCGTTCGGCAGTGGCTTTGTCCCCGGCTCTCATCGCTTTGACGATCTCCTTGATCGTGCGATGCAGTTCGGCGTGGGGTTCTTCGACATCGCGCAGTTCCTGGATATTGCCGTAATTCTTCAATCCCTCGCTGTAATACCATTTGCCGAAAGTGCATTGCTGGTGCGAGACGGCCTCTTCCTCGGTCAGCGTCCCCCGTCCGTCGAGGAAGGCCCGCAGCCGTACTTTCCAGTTCAGATGCGCGGACTTGGCGCTCGACAGATCCAACTTGTGGGTCCCGACCTTGAACTGGCCGACCAGCACCTTCAACTGATCGAGCAGTTTGGCCAGATCGGCCACTGCATCTTCGGTGCTGCGCACTCCGGCGGACGTTTCGACCGCCATCTGATTGATGGTGGCCAGACTGGCATTGATCCCCTCGGCAACCCCCAACTGCTCCTTGGCCGAACTGGCGATCTCGCCGTTCATGTCGCGTATGCTCGCCACCGCCCTGGTGATCTTGTCCAATGACTCTCCGGCCGTCCCGGCCTGTCCGACGCTGGCATCGACGCGCTGGCGTCCTTCCTCCATCACCCTTACTGCCGCCAATGACTTCTCCTGCAGCCGCTCAATCAGCTTCTGTATCTGTGATGTTGCTTCCTGTGTGCTTTGCGCTAGCTTGCGTACCTCGTCCGCAACCACCGCGAAGCCGCGTCCCTGTTCGCCGGCACGCGCCGCCTCAATGGCCGCATTGAGTGCCAGCAGATTGGTCTGGTCGGCGATGCCCTTTATCGTGTCGAGTATCGTGCCGATGTTGCGGCTGTCGTCTGCCAGCTCGGCGATAACCTGCGTGGCACGGCCGACCTCATCCGCCACAGAACGTATTGAAGCGATGGTCTCGCCGACCACCTTCATGCCGGTGGTAGCCTCCGTATCGGCTAGCTGAGCCGCAGTCACCGCGTTACCCGCGCTTTCGGCCACATGCCGCACATTCTCCAGCATACCTTGCACCGCCTTCGCGACTGAATCCGTCTCCTGATCCTGCTGATTGATGGTTGCTCCGGTTTGCTGCGCCACCGACGAGAGCCGCGCTGAATCGGCATTGATCAGATGCGTCGCCTCCACCACGCGCAACATCGCGTGCTGTATCTTGGCCGCAAACAGATTGAAGCCGGAGGCTAGCCGCTTGACCTCCTTGCCGCCGCGTTCGGACAGGCGCTGCGTCAGATCGCCATCGCCCTCGACGATCTTGTTCATCGCATAAGCCACCTCGTCCAAGGGACGAGTGATGCTTCGCCGCAACATCCCTGCCAGCAACAGCAGCACGATGGTGGCGACCAGTACGATTCCGGCGGTGCGCCAGGCACGCTGACTCACAGCAGCATCTACATCATCCACATAGATGCCCGAGCCGATGAGCAAACCCCACGGCTCGAATTTCTTCACATAGGACAACTTGGGATACAACTCATCCGAGGTGCCGCCGCCCGCCTTGGGTTTCGGCCAGTTGTAGGTGACGAAGCCCTTGTCGCTCTTTTCCACCACCTCGGTAAAAGCCACGAACAGGTTCTTCTTGCCGTCGGTCGCGAACGGAGCCCCGTTATCGCCGAAGCTCTGGCTCGTCGCACAATTGAACTTCTCCGCATCCAGTACCTTGCCGTCCAGTGCGGGCACCGTCGGGTGCATGATCATGGTGGGGTAGGGTTTGCCAAGATCATTGATCCAGAAATATTCCTTGTCCTCGTAGCGCAAAGCCTTGATGGTCGCGATCGCCTCGGCGCGGGCCGCCGCCTCGGACACAACCCCCGACTTCTGCAACTCATAGGTACGCGCCAGTACACTGTAGGCAGTCTCGACCAGATGTCGCGTCTTCAACTGTTTCTCCGCCCACAACGTATCGCGCATGGAAATCACATCCACGACACTACCTGCGATGATCGCGCCGAGGAACAGCGCCACCATCAACCATATCTTGTTGCGTATGCTTAGGCCATCGAGAAACCGGAACATGCTTTCTCCTTACTGGAACAGTTTGATCACATCAAAACACAGGGTTGCTGATATCCTTCGGCAGAAGGCTGAAAAACATTAGGGCTAATTGGGCCTAGTCGGAGGTCTATATCTTTTTAGATATTTGCGAAGAGCGGCTTTGCTGCTAGATTGCATCCTGCTTCCGCACGGGCGCGCAACGGAAAGAAAGGGAGTCATGGAAATCTACATCTACTGGTTCTTGCTGGCCCTGATATTGGTCGGCTTGGAAATGGTCACCGGCACCTTCTACCTGCTGGTGGTCGCCATCGCGATGGCGGTGGGCGGCGTGGCGGCACTGCTGGGAATGGGTATGGTATGGCAACTGGTGCTCAGTGCTGTCACCGGTATCGCCGGCACGATCATGCTGAGGCGCTGGAAAAGCACCCAATCCAGTGATACCTCAAATGCCAGCCTCGACATCGGCCTGCCGGTAAAAGTCGTCAAGTGGAACGAAGACGGCACGGCACGGGTGTTCTACCGTGGTGCGGAATGGAATGCGGAGCTCGAATCTGCCGATATCCCGCGCGAAGGGACGCTCTACATCGCAGAAGTGCGCGGATCTGCGCTGGTGCTCACGCATCGCAAACAACAATAAGGAGGCAATATGGAAATCGCTCTGTTCATACTGGTCGCAGCCGTCATCTTCGTCATCAAGGCACTCAAGGTCGTGCCGCAGCAGAACTCCTGGGTGGTCGAGCGTCTCGGCAAATTCCACGCCGCCTTGTTGCCCGGCTTGAATATCGTGATCCCGTTCATCGACCGTGTCGCCTACAAGCACCTGCTCAAGGAGATTCCGCTCGACGTGCCCAGCCAGGTCTGTATCACCAAGGACAACACCCAACTGCAGGTCGACGGCATCCTGTATTTCCAGGTGACCGATCCCAAGCTTGCTTCCTACGGCACCAGCAACTACATCATGGCCATCACCCAGTTGGCTCAGACCACTTTGCGCTCCGTCATCGGCAAGATGGAGCTGGACAAGACCTTCGAAGAGCGCGACGACATCAACCGCGCCGTGGTGGCTGCACTGGACGAAGCCGCCACCAGTTGGGGCGTCAAGGTGCTGCGCTACGAGATCAAGGACCTGACCCCGCCGAAAGAGATCCTGCACGCCATGCAGGCACAGATCACCGCCGAACGCGAAAAGCGCGCCCTCATTGCCGCATCCGAAGGCCGCAAGCAGGAACAGATCAACATCGCCACTGGCGAACGCGAAGCCTTCATCCAGCGTTCGGAAGGCGAGAAGCAGGCCGCCATCAACACCGCACAAGGTGAAGCCGCGGCGATCATCGCAGTCGCATCCGCCACCGCGCAGGCTATCCAGCAAGTCGCTCTGGCCATCCAGTCGCCCGGCGGCATGGACGCCGTCAACCTCAAAGTCGCGGAGAAATACGTCGAAGCCTTCGGCAATGTCGCCAAGGAAGGCAACACCCTCATCCTGCCGGGCAACCTGGCCGAGATGGGCTCGATGGTGGCAGCAGCGATGAGTATCGTGAAGACGCAGAAGTAAATTGTTCGTTGCAGCAATCGGCTTGACTGTAACGCTGGCGGGATAGCTTGGTGGCATGCAAGATGCCAAAGGTATTTCAAGGCGGGAATGCTTTTAATGTATATGATTATTTGGAGATAATATTATTTTCGCCTGGAATTGTCGGGTAGGACGCGAGGGCGAATTCAAGCTAAAGCTTGCGGACTCGTCGAGGCTCTTGATTACCTCAGGCGCTCGTTCTGCTTTCTCCGTTTCTTCAAATGTCGTCCGAAAAACAAAAGGGCTAATGCATAGCGCTAGCCCTTTTTTGTCTGGCTCCGACCTAGACTCGAACCAAGGACCTGCGGATTACTCGGTCAGGCTACGGTGTGGTTCATGCACTCATCGCACGCATCCTGTCAATCTTCTCGATAGCAGCCTGATAGAGATCATGGTCGGAATCTGGGTTATTGCGGTCTGGATGATGTGCACTACGGATTTTTCTCAGTTTAGTCATACAGTCTGGCAGGTCATGTACCTTGGTCACCCGGTCACCGTTCTTGGCCATCACGCGCTGAAGCTCTGCCTCTGCGCCTTCGCGTGAGGCATATAACTTCTTGCTGCCAAGACGCCAATCATCCTGGTTCTTGCGTGGGGATAGTTTTTCCTTCCCATCAAACCAGACCCATTTTCCGGTATCGGGATCCTGTTCAAAATTAACGATGGTGATGACATAGGTGTAAACGGGCGGCTCGATTTCCTTGGCGAATAGGTTGATGATCTTGCCGACAGTCCCCACCGTCGCAAGGTAATACGCGCCTGCCTCATGCGGGCAGAACACGCTACTGTGCTTTGGTTCAGGCTTGCTGTCGATACTTGATGAATTCATTTCAGCCATGCGGCTGAGTGCTTTGCGTTGTGCGTTTGTCACTGGTATTGCTCCATTTGTGTCTTTTTGCGACTCGGCAGCTTTTATTACGAGCTGCTGGCTTCCCCAATTTCGGCCATAAAATAAAAAGGCCACCTCGAAAGATGGCCTTTAATATTCTGGCTCCCCGACCTGGACTCGAACCAGGGACCTGCGGATTAACAGTCCGTCGCTCTACCGACTGAGCTATCAGGGAATTGATGAGGGCGCTATACTAATGATTGTGAGCGTCTTGGTCAATAAGAGAAACGCGGTGTAGTGCAGAATTCCGATTTTTTTGCGGAACATTACGCATTCACGGATGCTTGGCAGGTAAATAAATCAAACTGGAATCATGGACAAGAAAACAGTATTTATCAAAACAGCAAAAGGCGAACAGGAACTTTCCAACTTGTCTGGTGACCTGCGGCGAGCCATGTCCCTGATCGACAACAAGTCCACTGTGGATGAGATGTCCAGACGTGCACCTCCCAGCTTGCGTGATGATCTGTATGAAGTCCTAGGCGAACTGGTTGCGGGAGAATACATCCGCGATAAGAACAGACCTGCCGAAGCCAAGATCGTCTCACCCAAGATCACCCCTCCCAAGATCATGGCGCCGAAGATGTTCGTGCCCAAGCAATCCACCCCCTCAAAATCGGAAGAGCTTGATTTCACATCTTTGGCTTCGAAGCCATCCTTTAATCCTGCAACAGCTGCCAGGACCATGGGCAAGGACGATGAAGCGGAACTCGCCCGAGCCGAACTGGAGATCGCCATGGCCCAGTCCGGCATGAAGCCGGTTGTGGAAGACGAGGCAAGCAAAGAGGCGAAATTAAGAGCCAAGGTGGCTGCGGCAGAGCGTGCCCGTTCCGAACTGGAAGCAGGCATAGATGCAGCCAAAGCCAGGGCCAGTGCCGATGCGGCTGCCAAGGCAGAAGCCAAAGCCAGACACGAGGCAGATGTCGCCGCACGTGCACGCGCGGCGGCTGAATCGAAAGCCATGCAGGAAGCGGCGAATCGGGAGCAGGCTGAAGCCAAGGCGAAACTGGAAGCTGCCGCAAGGATGCGGGCAGAACAGGAAGCTGCCCGCGAAACAGCCAAAGCCCAAGCGGCGTTGGAAGCCGTGGCAAAATCCAAAGCAGAGGCTGATGCGCGCGTTCGTGCCGAGATCGAAACGGCTGCGCGTGCCAGACAAGTAGCCGAGGCCAAGGCCAAGCAGGATGCAGAAGCAGCCAGATTGAAAGCTGAGCAGGAAGCAGTCCGCGTCAAGGCAGAACTGGATGCGGCCGCAAAAGCCAAAGCGGAAGCCGATGCGGCTCGCATCCGGGTGGAGCAGGAAGCAGCCCGTGTCAAGGCAGAACTGGAAGCGGCTGCGAAAGCCAAGGCGGAAGCCGAAGCGGCTCGCATCAAAGCGGAGCAGGAAGCTGCTCGCGTCAAAGCCGAGCTGGAGGCAGCCAAGGCTCGCGCAGAAGCGGAAGCAAAAGCGCTGGCAGCTGCGCTCGCAAAGCAAGAGGCGGAAGAGAAGGCACGCCGCGAAGCGGAAGAGAAGGCACGCCGCGAAGCGGAAGAGAAGGCACGCCGCGAAGCGGAAGAGAAGGCGCGTCGCGAAGCGGAAGAGAAGGCGCGTCGCGAAGCGGAAGAGAAGGCACGCCGCGAAGCGGAAGAGAAGGCGCGTCGCGAAGCGGAAGAGAAGGCGCGTCGCGAAGCGGAAGAGAAGGCGCGTCGCGAAGCGGAAGAACAGGTACGCCTCGCAACAGAGGAGTTGGCACGTCGCGAAGCGGAAGCGACCCGCTTGAGGGCGGAGCAGGAAGCTCAAGCTGCACGTATCAAAACCGAACAAGAGGCTGAAGCTAAAGCCAGAGCAGATGCAGCGGCATCGCGAGAAGCGGAGGAGCGTATCAGGAAGGAAGTGGTCGCTGCAGCTGCTGCGCAGGAAGTGTTGGCAAGAGCCAATAGCCAGAAGCAAACTGCCAAGAGTGAAGCTACTCCATCTTTCAAGATCGATCTGGATAATTTCCTGAGTGAAGAACAGGCACACGAGGATCAACTGTCCTCCCGTCCTGTAGACCAGGCAGCAGAGGCAGAAGCGAAGGCGCGCCGGGAAGCGGCGCAGCGCGCGGTTGCCGAGGCCAAGGCTGAGGCGGAAAAGATTTCCAAGCCGGATATGGCGGCCGAGATGGCTCGGCTCAAGGCCGAAGCTGATGTGGCGCGGCAAAAAGCCGAAGAAGAAGAACGCAGGAGAGATGAAGAGCGCGCTCTGGCCGCAGAACAAGCCAAGGCATGGGCCGAAGCAGAGCAGCGCGCTCAGGCGCAGGCCAAGATCGAGGCCGAGCAAGCTGTGCAACAGGCAGCTTTATCGCAGGCCAAGGCAGCCAACAAGTCGGTTCAGAGAAAACGGCGTGAGCCATTGGCGCTGGGGAAGATTGGTTTCGGACTGGCTGTGCTTGCGCTGAGTGCAGTGGTGGTGCTGCCCTATGTCTATCCATTGCGGGACTACATAGCACCGCTGGAACAACGCCTTTCGGCACAATTGAAGCAGCCGGTACGTATCGGCAGTATGAGCGCCGCATCCATTCCGCCCAAGTTGCAATTGCAGAACGTTACGGTCGGCACCGAACAGGATTTACAGATAGCCAACGTGGTGTTGAGTGCTGATATCTTGTCTCTGTTCTCGGAGACCAAGGTGCTCAGTGATGTGCAGTTGGAAGATGTCAGTATCAAGGGCAGCCAGCTTGAAAGGCTGGCACCGAGCTTGAAGTCGTTGGGTGGGGACAAACAATTCCCCGTTCGCCACTTTACTTTGCAGAATGTGAAGGTCGTCACCGACGAAGTCGCGCTGCCAAGCCTGAGTGGCTTTGCCGAACTGGATGGGCAAGGGGCGTTTACCCGTATTGCTTTGCACAGTGCGGATGAAAAATACAGCGTCGACCTGCAACCCGATCAGGGACGCTGGCAATTGGGGGTGAGTCTGAAAGAGACCAGTCTGCCGCTGTTATCCGATATCGTGTTCAGTGACCTCAGCGCCAAGGGCATCCTGAGCGATGGCGAGGTGAACTTTACCGAGATGGACGCCCATATCTTCAAGGGCATCCTGCTGGGCAGTGCCAAGTTGAGCTGGCGCAAGGGCTGGCAGTTGCAGGGACGCCTCGAAGCGAAGACATTCGAACTGGACAAAATGTTTCCTCGATACGGCATCAAGGGCGAGATGTACGGGGAGGGCACTTTCACACTGAACGGAGACAAGCTGTCGCAGCTCGGCGGGACACGGCGACTGGAAGCTTCTTTCACAGTAAAGAATGGCGAGATCGGGGCTATCGATATGGTAGAGACTGCGCGCCTGTTGAGTCGCGAGAATCTGGTCGGAGGGCGTACCCGTTTTGACGATCTGATAGGCACAGTGCGCGTCGAGAATGGTGCAAGCGATTTCCGTCAGCTGAAGATCGTTTCACCAATGCTGAGTGCGGGAGGTTCGTTCGATGTATCGCCGACTGGTCAGCTTTCGGGTAACTTGAATGCGGAGATCAAGATGCGTTCAGGAAACAACCAGATGACCTTGTTTGGTACCCTGGCTGAACCCAAGCTGCGCGCGGGACGCTGAGAGTACTCTCTGAATAAAAACCGGCCAGATCATTTCTGATCTGGCCGGTTTTTTTTGGCGTCGGTTACCGATTCGTTTTAGCTCAGCGCCTTTGCCATGCGCGCCAGCGCTGCCTCGAGGTTGCTCATCGAAGTGGCGAAGGACAGGCGGATATAGCCTTCGCTACCGAACGCCGAACCCGGCACCACGGCCACGCCGGCTTCCACCAGCAGGTACTCGGACAGCGCGATATCGGTCGCTTCCTTGAGGGTGCCTTTCTTGTGCAATGTCGCGATGGCCTTGCGTGCATCGGGGAAGGCATAGAATGCACCGCCCGCCATGATGCAACTCAGTCCCGGGATCTTGTTCAGGCCGTTCACCACGAACACGTGACGCTCGCGGAAGGCCTTGAGCATCGGCGCGATACAGCCTTGGTCGCCGTTCAGAGCGGCTTCAGCTGCGACTTGCGAGATGGATGTCGGGTTGGAGGTACTTTGCGACTGCACATTCTCCATCGCGGTGATGATGTTCTCAGGACCGGCTGCATAGCCGATGCGCCATCCGGTCATCGCATACGCCTTGGATACGCCGTTCAGCACCATGGTGCGCGGATACAGGTCCGGGCATGCATCCAGGATGTTGCAGAACTTCTTGTCGGTCAGCGCGATATGTTCGTACATATCGTCGGTGGCGATGATGATGTCCGGGTGCTTGCGCAACACTTCGCCCAGTGCCTTCAGGTCATCCAGCGTGTATACCGCACCGGACGGGTTGCTCGGGCTGTTGATCACGACCATTCTGGTCTTGGGGGTGATTGCCGCCGCCAGTTGCGCGGGCGTCATCTTGAAACCCTGTTCGATGCCGGCCTGCACGATCACTGGTTTGCCTTCTGCGATGATCACGATGTCCGGATACGAGACCCAGTAGGGCGCGGGAATGATGACCTCATCGCCGGGATTGATGGTCGCCAGCGCCAGGTTGAAGAAGCTTTGCTTGCCGCCGCAGGACACCAGGATTTGTTTGGCCGTGTAGTCGAGGCCGTTGTCGCGCTTGAACTTGGCGATGATGGCCTGCTTGAGGGAGGGCGTGCCGCCGACCGCTGTGTATTTGGTGAAACCCTTGTTGATCGCCGCGATCGCGGCATCCTTGATATGTTGCGGCGTATCAAAGTCCGGTTCTCCGGCCCCCAGTCCGATGATGTCCTTGCCTTCGGCTTTTAGTTTGGCAGCGCGGGCAGTTACGGCAAGGGTGGGAGAGGGTTTGATGGCTTGTACGCGGGTGGAGAGAGACACGATATTTCCTTGGGGTTGAACGTTGGGGCGAATTATACCCGTTGCCGGGAAAGATTGAATGCAGAAGCCCTGCATGATTGATAAGGAGGCTTGCGTATCGAGCCAACACAAAGGGGCTGCGCGTCTGTCGTCGGCTGAGCCGATTTCGCTGAGATAGCTGATACGTCGCAGAAAAACAACGGCCGAACAAATTGAAATAAACCTGGTATATAGTCCCCAGCCAAGTGAAGCAGGCTCAGGTGACGAGCGATGATGGACAGGATGGAGAGAGAGATGGATCTGCAGGCTATTTACATCAAGACTGCCAAAGGCCAGCAGGAAGTGGCGACCCGGGCCTTTCAGTTGCCGTCGCGGGTGCGCAGTCTGCTAGTGATGGTGGATGGAAAGACCGACACCGAGCAGCTGCTGGCTAACACCGCAGCTCTGGGTGATTCCGCCACGTTCTTTACCATGCTTGTCGAAGGCGGCTTCATCGAGGCAGTCGCCTCTTCCGTAGCGAGTGCACCCGCAGGGTCAGCTCCCGCTCAGAACGTAAAAGCCCCTCCCAAGGAACTCGTGCGTACCGTTTCCCATCTTGTCATCGAGATCCTGGGCCCGGCGGGCGACCCGCTTTCCATGCGTCTGGAAAAATCCCTATCCATCGAAGAATTCGCCAAACAGGTGGAACAGTGCCGCAACGTGATCGAGAGCGCTGCCGGCAAAAAGAGAGG
>Ga0209417_1005616_pt1 | contig 13651 bp, 7 predicted proteins | sample RifGroF2_FD_184002 | JGI IMG/M metagenome (GOLD analysis project Ga0209417, IMG submission 184002) | Groundwater microbial communities from Rifle, Colorado, USA - Groundwater F2 (SPAdes) (version 2) | ecosystem: Environmental > Aquatic > Deep subsurface > Groundwater | place: Rifle, Colorado... | reverse complement strand
CTGATGGTGGCCATCAGGTTCAGGGGATCGGCCACCATCAGGGCGATGGCCTCGGCATGCTTGAGGGCGATGTTCTTGGGGGCCAGCTCGCCGAAGATCAAGGTCACCAGGGAGACGATCACCGTCACCAGGGCCACGGCGATGGGCTGGCTGTTGGAGCTGATGAACCAGACGGGAAAACGGGAGATCCAGTCGGCCAGGATCTTGTAAGTGCTGACTGCGGCGATGGCGGCGGCCAGAAAGCCCACGAAGGTGACGCCGATCTGAATGGTGGCGAACAGGCGGGAGGGGTCCTCCAGAATGTTCAGGATGATGCCGGCCTTGCGGCTGCCGTTCTGGGCCAGTTCTTTAAGGCGGGATTTGCGGACCGAGATCAGGGCGATCTCGGCGGCGGAGAAGAAGCCGTTGAGCAAAATAAGCAGGGCGATGAAAAGGACCTCAAACCATAGATTGCTATCCAAAAAAGGACTCCTTGTGTTGGGTTAAATATTTTGCCACCAAGGCACCAAAGCTTTCGATTTATTCCAGATAGTCATTGCGAAAATACATCCTTGCCTGACAAGAGCCTGCACTGAGGGCGGCACCTTCCGCTGCTTTCGAAGTGAAGCAATCCGCAATGGTTGTCATTCCCGGACCTCACCCACGCTCTCCCCGCTGCGGGGAGAGCCTGCACTGAGCAAGGCATTTATTATTGCCAACCGAAGTGGAAGCCGTTAGGCAGGGAGAGGTCTAAAACCCAATGTACAGTTCTTCCTTCTTCCGCATCTTTTTTGCCTGGCCGGGCTTGATGTGATCATAACCGATCAAATGCAGCAGCCCGTGGACCACCAGCCGTTTAAGCTCCTCCTCGAAGCTGACCCGGTATTCCCGGGCCTGCCTCCTGGTGCGGGGCAGGGAGATATAGATGTCCCCCAGGTCGGCGTCGGCCACCGGCGGGGCGTCGCCTTCCAGCATGGCGAAGGAGATGACGTCGGTGACCCGGTCGATGCTGCGATATTTCTTATTGAGCCGCCGCAGGCAGGCGCTGTCGGCCAGGATCAATGTCAGATCGTAATCGGCATAGCCCTCGGCCGCCAGGATCCGGCAGATGCAGCGCTTCAATCCGGCCTCCTTGACGGGGGAGGAATGGTCCAGGCATTCGATGAAAACGGTCATCATGATAACCGGCAATTAAATTTATCTGGTTAACCCTGGGGGTGATTGTTTTTTTGTTCTGGGCCGTTCTTGGCCCCGGGGTATTCTATCCGGGGATGGAACAGGGCCAGCAGCACCGGCAGGAAGGCCTCCCCGGCCAGGTGCAGGTCATGGAGGGTCAGATTGGACTCGTCCAGCTCCAGCTCGTTGGCCTTGTCGGCGATGGTGGCCTTGACCATCCGGCGGACCCGCTTGGGGTCGCGGTCCTTCAAAGATCTGACCGAGGCCTCCACCACGTCGGCCAGCATCACCAGGCCGATCTCCTTGGACTGGGGCTTGGGGCCCGGATAGCGGAAATCCCCCTCCAGTAGTTTGCCCTCGGAGGAAAGATTGGCCTTGTGGTAGAAATACTTGGCCAGGGTGGTGCCGTGGTGCTGGACGATGGCATCCTTGATGACCTGCGGCAGGCGGTGTTTCTTGGCCAGCTCCATCCCCTCCTTGACATGGGAGGCCACCACCAGAAAGCTCATCTTGGGGGCCAGGCTGTCGTGGCGGTTGGCCGCCCCGCCCTGGTTCTCGATGAAATAGTCCGGCTTGGCCAGTTTTCCGATATCGTGGTAATAGCCCATGATCCGGGCCTGAAGGCTGTTGGCCCCGATGGCCTTGGCCCCCACCTCGGCCAGGTTGCCCACCAGCAGGCTGTGCTGGAAGGTTCCGGTGGCCTCGATGGACAGGCGCTTTAAAAGGGGCTGGTCGGGGTCGGCCATCTCCAGCAGGCTGTAATCGGTGGTGGTGTTGAAGACCGCCTCCAGCACCGGCAGCAGCAGCAGGGTCAGCACGATCGACAGAAAGGCGCTGGCCGGGGCCATCAGCAGGGAGCGCTGGATCTGCTGGAAGGGCGACAGCTTCAGGTATTCCATGGCGGCGATGGCCAGGCCGCTGGCCAGGGTGATGGCAAAGAAACTGGTGATGATGAACTGGAAGCGGCTGCGCAGGCCCTTGACCAGGAAGGAGGCCACCGAGCCGGAGGCCAGGGCCACCACCGTGATGGGCAGGCTCAGTTCGGTGACCACCCCGAACAGCAGGCTGGCGGTGACGGCCATCACCGCCCCCAGCGGAATGTCGAACATCAGGCTGGTAAGCATCGGGCCCAGGGCCGCCGGGAGCAGGTAGGGCGGGAAATCGGGGCGGGACAGCACCAGCCAGCCGGACAATACGCTCAGCAGGATGATGGTGGCCAGGATCAGCAGCGAGTGAAAGTTGCGGAAAACTTCCGGGCGGAAGTTTATCAGATAAAAGGTCAGGATGCCCAGGAAGAAGCCCAGGGCCAGCAGCCGGGAAAGCAGGGTCAGCACATAGTTCCAGCCGCTGCGCCGGGAGACGGTGGTGATCTCATCCAGCTTGAGCTGCAGCGAATGGAGCTTCTGGGCCGTTGTCTGGTCCACCTTCTGGTAGGCGGCAACTATCTTTTCGCCCTTGCTCACCTGGCCGGTGTATTTGGATACCGATTCCCTGGCCCTGGCCCGGGCCGATCCCACCTCGCTGGTGTCCACCGTCAAATTGGGCATCAGCAATTTTGTCGCCACCTCGGCCAGGACCTTGGCCATGGGCTCTGAATTGGGGAAGGCCGCCTGGCTCTTGGCCTTGATCAGCAGGGGTAGGGATTCCATGGTGAACAGCCGGGAGGTCGGGACCCTCTGCAGATCCTGTCCCTGCCGCAGCACCACTTCGGGTCCCAGCATTTTCGCCTGGCCGTCGCTTAAGGGCAGCACCCCCGGCTCCAGCAGGGAATGGGCCATGTCCTTAAGCCCCTGCTGGAAGGAGTACAGACCGGGCACGGTCAGCAGCAGATCGGCGGTGCCGCGGCTCAGGTTCAGCTTCCAGGACTGAATGGTCGCTAATTTAGTGGATAGATACTCGTCCTCCTGACGGAGATTGGAAAGGTTGATCAGGAAAAGCTCCACATCGCTGTAGAGTTTCCGATCGAACTCGGGGTTGCGGTAGACGATGGCCAGAACCTGGGAGGCGGCGCTGTCCTGCTGGGCCTGGAGCAGGGCGGGATCCTTTACCAGCTGGAAATCGAACGGGGCCTGGATGTCCCGCGGGGAGGTGGCCCCGACCTTGAGCTTGATCTCGTCGTGGCGGGCCGGGGAGAACAGGTTGGCGATCACCAGCAGCAGAACGCCGGCCAGGGCCACCCGTTTTATCCAGAAGAGCTGGAATTTTCTGGATTGGGGGTTCAAGGGCCACAGGTTCCGGGCCAGGGATGTTATTTTATTTAATGATATCTTGAACATAATCCGGTCAGTCGGCCGGGCCTCCTTGGTCCCCGGGATCGTTCGGCCCGTTGCCGGAATGTTTCTGGTAGGCCTGGATGATATGATGCACCAGCCGGTGCCGCACCACGTCCCGCTCTCCCAGGGTGGCGAAGCTGATGCCCTCCACCCCCTGCAGGATGTTGCGGGCCTCGATCAGCCCGGAGCTGTCGCTGCGGGCCAGGTCTATCTGGGTGATGTCCCCGGTGATGACGGCCCGGGAGTTGAAGCCCAGCCGGGTCAGGAACATCTTCATCTGGGTCTTGGTGGCGTTCTGGGCCTCGTCTAGGATCACGAAGGAGTTGTTCAGGGTCCGGCCCCGCATGTAGGCCAGGGGCACGATCTCGATGATATCGTTGGCCAGAAAGCGGTTGACCTTCTCCGGGGACATCATGTCGTACAGGGCGTCGTACAGCGGCCGCATGTAGGGGTCGATCTTCTCCTTGAGGTCGCCCGGCAGGAAGCCCAGCGATTCACCGGCCTCCACCGCCGGCCGGCACAGGACCACCCGCTCCACCTGCCGCTCGTTGAGGGCCGCCACCGCGGCGGCCACGGCCGGACCGATGGCGATCACCAGGTCGCTGCCCTGCATGGCCTCCAGATAGCTTTCCTGGCCCGGCGATTTGGCCTTGATCAGTTTTTTCAGGGCCGAGAGCCCGGCCGGCCTCTCCCGGGAGGGACCGGCGGCCGGCTGCTGCCGGAGGTCGTCTATGGCATAGCCGATGTCCCGCTCGGTGAGGACCGCGCCGGATTCCACCTTCTCCCGCAAACGCAGGATCAAACTGGTCAGCATCTCCAACTCCCGGGGCTGGCCGGTGATGATGACCTCGTCGCCCCGGGCGGTAAGCCTGGATCTGAAGGAATGCTGGATCAGCTTCAGGTTGGCGTCACCGGCCCCCAGCAGGTTGGCGGCGTCTATCCCCGCCAGGGAGATGCGCTCGGTTATTTCCGATGTTTCTCTGGTCATGCTCGTATGTTCTGCATTTATGAATGGTTGCCTTCGATAGCACATTGCCCTGCTTTGGGCCGGACATCCCGGACAGCAACCGGCAGGTATCTCCGCTGCTCAAAACATCACTATCCTGCCGGCCTTCCCGGCTAATTAATATAACATACCGCAACCGTTTGCGCAAGGGAAAAGCAAGGTAAAAATATTCTAAAATGTTCTTGACAACCACTATCGTATTTGATAGCATAGAATAGTGGTTGCTGAATAGTGAAAAGGAATACCATGAGAAAATATATATTATTTGGATTGTTACTGCTCATATTTTGTGCAGTAACCTATGCCCAGCCTGCCCGCCGTTTATTTGACTACGAACAGCGCAACCCCGATGAGGTCGGTAATAATAAGAGCGATCGGGGTCTGACGCCGGGAGAATGGGCAAACGAACGTGGCGATACCCGGCCCAAACCCGAATTGTGGTCCACTATCATAGATTCACAGCGTTCTGTGGCTATTGGTCGAACGGTCTCCAAAACCCCAGGCTGGCAGCCCAACGGTATAGTGGTTTGTGACACTAGCTGGGCCTGGTTGCCCAAGATAGTGAGCGATGGGAACAGCGGGGCGATAATATGCTGGAGTGAACAATATCGCGGGGCCGATTCTGTGAATCACACCACTTGGGATATTTACGCCCAACGGGTCGACAGCGCGGGGCATTTCGTCTGGCAAAGCCAGGGTGTTCCGGTTTGCAGTCTTGCCAATTGGAATTCCACATACCCGGCCATGATTTCTGATGGCAAAGGCGGGGCCATAATTGCCTGGGAAGATGATAGGGATGGATTGTTTTATACACGTGTCTTTGCCCAGCGGCTGGATAGTTTGGGCAACAGATTGTGGTCGGAGAACGGTGTGCTGGTTTGCAATCAGATGAGCGGGTATGTGGACATATGCAGTGACGGGCATGGTGGGGCGATCATTGCCTATGTGGACGGCAGGGATGCCGCAACCAGCGATAATATATATGCCCAAGGGATAGACAGCGCCGGGAATCCTGTTTGGCAAATAGATGGAGTGCCGGTGTGTACGGCGGACAGCATACAGTTTTGGCCTCATATGTGCAGTAATGGCAATGGAGGAGCGGTTATAACCTGGGAGGATGATTATCGCAATAATAGCACAACCGGTGAGGATGTTTATGTCCAAATGGTAGACTCTTTGGGAAATAGCAAATGGTCGGTAAATGGCGAACTAATATGTGTGAAAGCGGGCATGCAACGTTTGGCTAAATTATGCGAAAATAATTTTGGAGGCGCTATTATAAAATGGAATGACCGAACCGATTCAAACACTTATGCTCAATCTATAGATAGTCAGGGAAATAAAATATGGGATAGCAATGGTGTTGATTTACAAGGTGGTTATAGTGGTTATATAAATTCACTTCTTTTTGGGGGGGGGGTTACAAACGTATATAATGCCCAACGCGTCGATAGTTTAGGTAATATAAAATGGGGGACTGGTGTTCTTCTACACGGTGACACATCCGGTGGACATTTTGATGCAACTTCTGACGATTTCGATAATTTATTTGTTGTGTGGGATGAAAAACGTAGCAGTCCGTTTTATGCAGATCAATATATTCAAAAAGTTGGTATAGATGGTGATCTTTTGTGGAACACGACAGGAGTTGCTGTTTGCATACTGCAAGTGGCAGGCGAATCATACCCTCAAATAACAAACGACGGCTTGGGTGGTGCGGTTTGCACCTGGCATGGCGGGTATCCGGGGTCATTATATCTTACTTATCCGGATATCATTGCCCAGCGGATATATTCAGACGGTACTCCAGGTGGTGTTTTGGGATATCCTGAAGATGAAAAAAGAAATCTCAAATTGTTTATGAATGTCTTTCCCAATCCTTCCAAGGGAAGAACCGAAGTTGAATTTTCATTGGCCGAACAGGCTTTTATAGAATTGACTATCTATAATATGCTGGGGCAGAGGGTAAGAACGTTGGTAAACTCATATAAGACTGCCGGGCGGCATAAAATATCCTGGGATGGCAGGGACAATGCGGGCAATGCAATAAGTTCCGGTGTATATTTTTGTAATCTTAAATATTCCACGGGCTATATTAACAAGAAAATAATATTAGTAAAGTAGAGGTGTTTCAGCAATGACTAAGAAATTATTGTTTATGCTCTTGCTTTCCATTGTATGCAAACTTGGTTTTGCCCAAGATAGTTGTTTTTCTATCTGTCCTTGGGCTTATTCCCCGCCACAAACGCCAAATTGGGATCAAGAAAGAACATCGTTACTTAATCTGGGAGTTAACGAAATTCAAGGACTTATGTTGAAAAACTTGTCTGCAAGTTCCGAGACTATAACGGTAAGGAACATTTGTGATGCTACAAATGGGGGTATTAAGGCAACCGTAAGATATGCACCAAGCACAGGCGTTTGGGTTTGGCCATTGGTGGTGAGTTGGCAGAATGGATTGCCACCCGGTTGGGAGGAATCAATAAGAAATTGTTTGGATGATATAAAATATTCTTTTGAAGGACGGCCCGTTATTGGCAGCATGCTTATGGGACATGAATGGAGTGCGGATGGTGCGAACGTACAAAGCAGCAGCCCTGTGCAATGGGAAAGGATGCTGACGGCATTAAATTATGCATGTATTTATTGGCGTGATAATCTTAAAATGCCTAATAGTATATTTATAATGCCAGTAGATGGTTTTGAGTCATATATAAAAATATCCATGAACTTTTTTCTTGATAAAATTGAAGAGCTTGGGGTTTATGATCATAACTTTTACCCTTATAGACCGGAAACACCACAAGAGTATTCTATTAATAGCACAGATTTTTTAAGTTTCCAGGATTGTTTGAGCAATGTTGTTCGTATGAATGATAGCTGTTATCATTATTTTGTAAATCCATATACCAAGGGTAAAATCAAGGCCAACTGGACTGCAATAATTCAATCTGTTGAGCAAAAAGACTATTTTAATGGTCCCGTTCAGATTAGGTGGCCCACAAAGGAAGAGCTCCATTGCCAGGCATGGTTGGCATTATCGAGGGGGGCAAAAGGAATAAAGTATTTCTCTTATTTTAGCGGTTCGGGTGATAATTATTATAGCGGTTTGGTAGATGAAAACCGGGTGCCGCGAAGCTGGGATGAGGGTGATCCGCTAACAGCAGATTATTGCATTTACGATTGGGTCAAAGAGCTTAACGATACATTAAAAGTTGTTGGGCCTATATTATTGAATTTGGAATGCAGCAATGCATTTAGTGTAAATACACGATATGGACCAGCCAATATTCCGGCTACATCTTATATTAAGGCCGTTTCTGCTAACGATCCGGCTTATGCGGAATATAATTATTTTGAAGTTGCGACTTTTGATGATGATTTGACATCCGAAAAATATGTTATGTTTGTAAACAGATATTGTCAGCCGGAGGACACGGTTGAAATTAATGTTAGTATAAATTATACGCCATTGTATGCTACAGATTATTATTTGCTGGACGTCATCAATAATCAACCAGTTACGAGTGTTTTAACAAGTGGGGCAAATCAGAATTTCACATTAAAGCTTTTGCCCGGGAGGGGCAAGCTGTTAAAAATAATACCCTATAGCTGCCAATTCGGGATGCCGAATTATACCAATTTCAGGTTTGTCGGCGTTAATACCAACTTGAACACGCCGTATTCAAAGGATTCCGTAGAGATTATTCAAAAATATTGGGAATACAATATTGTCCCGGATACAATGCTTTTATCCGCACCATTGGGACATTGGGAATATGTCTCTACTGGATGGCAGCCATATTCAGATAAACTGGTGCAGTATCTGTACAATTCCCAGGAAAATAACGGCAACGAATTTGAGATACAATTCAAGATTAACGGGAAATATTATACGCCGAAATTATTTGCTAAAACATATTATGAGGATACGGCGCCGGCAAATGGCGGGGTTATAATAAATGATGGGCAATTATATACAAATGATACGTGTATAACGGTTAGGATGTTTGGAACCGATGAATTCTCAGGCCTTTCAAAAATGAGGTTCGATGAATCGCCTTTTGGGAATGCATCCGGTTATGTGAATTTGATAAGAAATGGCGATTGCAGCAGCATTGCTGGGTGGCAGTTAAATAACGCGGTTTATGAAGATGGTTATCTGCATCTTTTGGGTGAAAATACCGGACCCGGACCCGTGCAAACAGGATCTTATGCTATGCAGGTTGTTCCGGATTCGATTATTGAAAAGTATCGCGGAAAACTTATGCGTTTAAAAGATGATATATTTTGTCATAATGTGATAGTAGCCTCTAAGAGGGTGGATGTTATTTATGCCGATTCAGCCAGTCCTTCGGCTAAAACATTCGTAGATAAATCGCTTGCTTCCATACCTGGTGCATTATGGAAATCATCTAGTGATACTTTTACGTTAAATGTCGATCCTTTGCGGCCGTTAAGCAGACTTGAGATTACATATATGGTAAATCAAATAGAAATTCCTCCGCCACCACCTCCGGATGATCCAACAGTTTTAAAGTCATATATTCCGAATCCCATGGCTTTGGATAACGTTATTCTTGAGCCAGTGCGATTTGTAATTCAGCTTCCAGACACTGCAGTGGATCCTAGGCTTGATTCAGATGAAGGCATAATACCAGATGATATCTATGATGGTTGGAAAACTGGTATTTCATCTGTTATTCCATATGTTTTATCAACAGAGGATGGTGTAAAGAGGGTATATGGGCAATTAAAGGACAACGCAGAAAATATAAGCTTTACCCCAGGCTGGTATGGATCAATTGTTTTAGATAGAACAAAGCCGTTTGTTGGAATATCCAGCCCGGTAAATATGAGTTATGTAAGCGGGACAATAAGCATTGTCGGACATGCAAATGATCTGAACTTTTCCCGCTGGATATTGGATTATAAGAAATCTAATTCCGAAACTTGGACAATGTTAGCGGGCGGGGTTGAGCCGATTCATTATAAGATACCTCAAGTTTTGGATTATTGGAATACAACGACAGTAAATGATGGCAGCTACCTTTTAAGGCAAACCGGATATGACCGTGCTGGAAATTGTAAAGCGGAAACGATTTATGTCTATGTTGCCAATGATGTTCTGCCGCGGGAAGCCATCACAGCTGATTTTGCCGTATTCAACAGCCTGCCGGTAGACGGTACCGTTGATGCTTTCGGCAATATCTATGCTACCGATACCCAGGATGACAAAATATGGAAATTTTCGCCTGATGGCGATTCACTTCTATGTTTTGGGTATAAATATACCTGCACCGATACCTTGGGCTTTAATCATCCCAAGGGCATAGCGGTGGACGAGTCAGGCAATATTTGGGTGACGGATTGCTATCAGTCAAAGATCAAAAAGTATGACGGGCAGGGAAATTATATCAGCGCCATCGGCCAACATGGAAACAAGGCCGGGGAATTTAATCAGCCTACCGGCATTGTCATCAAGGATAATTATATCTATGTGACTGATCATTTGAATAACCGGGTGCAGGTATTCAATAAAGCCGGGGCATTTGTCCGGCAGTTTGGTGCAAACATTCTTAAACAACCTGCCGGAATAGCCATTCGGCAAAATGAAGACAGTTACTTGATCTATGTTTCCGATTCCAAAAATAACAGAATCGCGATATTTGATACCTTGGGGAACATGGTAGACAGTTTGGGTGCGGGATTGAATTTAAGGGAGCCATGGGACATCTGTTTTGACTGCAACAACAACCTGTATATTGCCGATGTATACAATAACCGGATTGTCCAATTGGATGCCTGGGGCAATAAACTGCTTACTTTTGGCGCCCAGGGAAAAGAAGCCGGGGAATTCAAACTGCCCCAGGGATTGGCCGTAAGCCCTGATGGCAAGTATGTATATGTCATAGACACCCATAACGACAGGATACAGCGTTTCAAGATGTATTTCGACTTGGGGATAGATGGCGGGCCGCAACTTGCCGGAAGGCGGATAAGCTCTGTTTTGCCGGTATCGTTTATGTTGGGGCAGAGTTTTCCGAATCCGTCAGCATTTAATGCAACGATAAATTATGCCCTGCCAAAAGAGGCCATGGTAAAGCTCAATATTTACAACACTTTGGGGCAGAAAGTAAAAAGCTTAGTAAATGAAAGCCAAATGCCGGGTTACTATAATGTCAATTGGGATTCAAAGGACGATAAAGGCCAGAAGGCTGCAACGGGTGTGTATTTTTATCGGTTGGAAGCGGGTGAACATAGTGCTACCAAGAAGATGGTGATGATAAAGTAAGGTTGCCAATTTTCTTTTTAAAAGAGGCGGCGGGAAAGCCGCCTCTTTGATTTTAAGGTATTGATCATTTAGCAATGGTCTGCAAAAATATTCATTGACATTATCCGCCAAGTGTTTTAAGATAGTGACACTTACGATCAACACTGGATAATTGATATAGACCAACCATGCAGCTCAAATTAGATAAAAAGCGATCCGACGCCCTGATCAACAGCTTCAAGCAAAAAACCATCCTGGTGCTGGGCGACCTGATGCTGGACGAATACCTGTTCGGACAGGTCAGCCGGATATCGCCGGAGGCCCCGGTGCCGGTGGTGGAGGTCAGCGAGGAGAAATACCTGCTGGGCGGCGCGGCCAACGTGGCCTGGAACATCGCCAGCCTGGGGGCCAAAGTGGTTCCGGTGGGGGTGATCGGCCGGGACCGTCCCCGCCAGACCATCTTGAAAGAGTTTCAGAAAAGGAAAATATCAAAAAGCGGATTGGTGGAGGATCCCTCCCGCCACACCACCATCAAGACCAGGATAGTGGCCCATCACCAGCAGGTGGTGCGGGTGGACCGGGAGCACCGCCAGGACCTGTCGCCGGCCTCCGAGGCCAGGGTCATCGCCCGGCTGAAAAAACTTATCCCCGCGGCCGATGCGGTGCTGATCGAGGATTACAACAAGGGGCTGATCACCGACAGAGTGCTCAAAGCCGCTCTGGAGCTGTGCCGCAGGCATAAAAAGATCGTCACGGTGGATCCCAAATTCAATCATTTCCTGGATTTCAAGGGGGTGACCCTGTTCAAGCCCAATGTGCTGGAGACCGAACGGGCCCTGGGGATGAAGATAGCCGGCCCCCAGGACATGCTGAAAGCCGGCAAAAAGCTGATGGCCGGGCTCAAGACCAAGGCGGTGCTGATCACCGCCGGCGACCGGGGGATGTATCTGGTGACCGCAGGGAACAAGTCAGAACACATACCCACCATGGCCAAGGAGGTCTACGATGTCTCCGGGGCCGGGGACACGGTGATCGCGGTGCTGACCCTGGCCCTGGCAGCCGGAGCCAGTTTTCTGGAGGCGGCGGTTCTGGCCAACCATGCGGCCGGGGTGGAGGTCTCCAAATTTGGAGTGGCCGCGGTCTCGGTGAATGAACTTAAGGAGGCGTTGAAAAACTGGTAATGGATCTTTTGCTGGGGATCATTTTATATAATATCGTTTTGACGATGGCCTTCCTTTTGGGTTGGCCATATTTGCTGTTGGTCGGTACCTTTTCGGGCAATAAGAAGTGGCGCCAGAGATGCGGGCTGGTCCCCAAGGCTCAGGGGAATCCCATCTGGCTCCATGCTTCTTCCATGGGCGAGGCGGCCCTGATCCCGCCCCTGATCGAAGCCTTGGGTGGAGAGGCTCCGGAATATAGAACGGTCATCTCCACCATGACCCAGACCGGGCAGGACCGGGCGGCCAGGATCAATCCGGGATCGGCCACTTTCTTCCTGCCGTTGGATTTTCTGTTTTCGATCGCCCTGTCGCTGGGCAGGGTAAAACCCTCGGCCCTGGTGCTGATGGAGACCGAACTGTGGCCCAACCTGATGTGGCTTTGTAATGCCCGGAGGATACCGGTGTTCATCGTCAACGCCCGGCTGTCGGACCGGTCGCTGCCCTGGTACCGTTTCTTCGGATTCCTGTTCCGGCCCCTGCTGAACCGGGTGGGATGCATTGCCTGCCAGAGCCCGGAGGATGCGGAAAGATACCGGTCATTGGGGGTTGCTCCGGGGAAAATAATCAATGCCGGGAACATCAAGTACGACGCCATCCGGCGGCCGGTCAGCCGGGAACAAAAAATGAAACTCAGGACGGACCTGGGATTTTCACCGGAGGATCTGATACTGGTGGCGGGCAGCACCCGGGAGGGCGAGGAGGAGATCATCCTGAATGCCTGGGCCGGACTGTCCGGCGGGATGAAGCTGATAATAGCCCCCCGGCACCCGGAAAGGTTTTCGGCGGTGGAGCAGATACTGTCCAATAAGAACATCCCGTTTTCCCAACGCAGCAAGATCAGCGGATCGGAAAGGTCAAGGGCGGTCCTGCTGCTGGACAGCATGGGCGAATTGATAGACGCCTACGCCGCCGGCGATATCGCCTTCGTCGGGGGCAGCCTGGTGCCGGTGGGCGGGCACAACCCGCTGGAGCCGGCGGCCCTGGGCCTGCCGGTGATCTTCGGACCCCATATGTCCAACGCCCGGGAGAGCGCCCAAGGCTTGCTGGCGGCCCAAGGGGCCCTGCAGGTATCCGATGCCGGGGAGCTGAGAGGGATTCTGGGAAAATTATCCTCCGACCGTGGATCGATCGGCCATATTGGAGGCCGGGCCATGAAGATGGTGGAGGAAAAAAGGGGGGCATCGGAAAAGGCGGCAAAAATTATCATCCGAACGATAAAAAAAGCTTGAAATTGTTTTCAATAAGTCATACAATAATACATCACTTTTAATCGAGGGGAAAATGTCAAGATTTTTTCACAGCCTTAAAACCAAACTGACTCTGAGCTTTGTGGTGCTTATTTTGCTGATATCGGGAATGGCGTTCTTGTACACCTTCAATGAGACCAAGAAAGCCCTCAAGGAACAGATGAGAACCGAGTTGATGTCGGTGGCCTCGGCCGTTGCGGTGAACCTCAACGGCGATATCCACGCTGGCATCAAACCGGGCGACGAGGGAACCCCGGCCTTTCAGGCCATCGGCCAGGCCCTGCTCAAGGTCCAGGAGGCCAACGACCACATCACCTATATCTACACCATGCGGAAGACCGGGGAAGGTGCCGTGTTCGTGGTGGATCCCGATGACGAGGAGCCCGCCAAGATAGGCGAGCTCTACGAGGAGACCAACGACGAGATGCTGGCCGGTTTCGAAAGACCCAGCGCCGACAACGAATACGTCACCGACC
>Ga0209417_1005611_pt1 | contig 13667 bp, 12 predicted proteins | sample RifGroF2_FD_184002 | JGI IMG/M metagenome (GOLD analysis project Ga0209417, IMG submission 184002) | Groundwater microbial communities from Rifle, Colorado, USA - Groundwater F2 (SPAdes) (version 2) | ecosystem: Environmental > Aquatic > Deep subsurface > Groundwater | place: Rifle, Colorado... | reverse complement strand
ACGCTCCGTGTTTTGCAAGATAATTGATGGATACAAGAATTATCCTGCAATTTAGCGCGAGCATTTAATTTTGCAAGCCCTTATTTGTAAAAAAGTTAAATTGTTTTTCAGGGACGACTCCATACCGTAATCAAGATAAAAAACTTTACCTTTTCCAAAATTGTACTCGGTAAATATGGGATTGCCCCCACTATCGACAGCAAGGGCATTACCGCAATACGGCAAGAAACTGCGTGGCGTTGTCGCTACTTGTGCCTGACATAAGCGTAGCGTTTGTAATTTCTTCGTTGATGCTCTGGATGCCACTTGTGCTGATGCCCATATCCAAAACTAATCCCCGCAAACCTGTGAATGGTTACCAGCTATGCCTGTTCAGGCCATAAAATTCTGGCTCTGCTCTTTCGTTCTATCAGCATCTGCTGAACACTCTCGACGGCCTTATCGGTTATGATAAAATCCACACTGTTTATGGGCATAATGAGCGACAAAGCCGCGTATCCGAATTTTGTGCTGTCAGCCAGCACGGCAACCTTTGCCGCTGATGCCGCCGCTGCTTTTTTTACAGGGATTTCCTCAAGCGTTGAATACGTAAGTCCCCTGTCCACATCAATGCCTCCGGTTCCAAGAAATGCCCAATCAAACCTCATACTTTGAATATTATCTATCGCAAGCGGCCCGACATACGACATTGTGTGTGGAAAAATTTGACCGCCGACAAGAATCACATTTATATTGGGACAACTCGTAAGTTCCATTTGCACCGGCAGGGAAGATGTTACGATATGGAGGTTTTTCATTTGTTTGAGAAATTTGACCATTGCAAGAACTGTTGTTCCGGCATCAAGAAATACGCTCTGCCCATCCTGAACCAAAGATGCCGCAATCTGCCCGATTCGCGTTTTTTCCTGCGTACGGCGCTGTTGCCTTGCTCTATAATCAAGCTCAACCTGCGTTCTGTGTTCAGCAATCGCACCACCGTGCGCACGACGTATCAATCCCTCGGCTTCGAGCTTATCGAAGTCACGCCGGATTGTCATTTCTGAAACATTCATTTGCTGGGCAACCTCGGTAACGCTGGTAAAACCAGAGGTGGATATTAAATCAAGAATGGCATCAAGCCTCTGTTGAGCGGACTGCCCATTTCTATTTTTGTTGAATCCTTCAGTATTGTTCATAAGTTATCATTATACCAAAATTGACAATAAGTCAATAACATTTCCAATTGTGTAATATATCGTTTGCAACATCTTTATTTATAAATAGTTATAAAATTTATGTTTTAGGATTATTTTTTGTTTGACTACAATAAGCAAAAAGCTATAATGTTCACATACTAACATTTTGCTTGATTATTTTCGCACAGGATATATTATAATGACTATTGCGCAAGGTATTTCGGATTATATGAACTCTCTGTCCAATGCTCTTAAACAACTTGACAAAGAACAATTGGCCAAGGTGGTAGAGGTACTTCTCAAGGCTCAACAGCAAGGGAAAAAGATACTTACGATGGGCAACGGCGGCCATGGAAATACTGCCGCTCATATGATTAACGACCTTGTCAAGCATACTACGAGTTCTGATTCCAAAGATGCCGTGGTAACCGAAAAACGTTTCCGAACTATGTGCCTTAATGATTCGGTGTCGTTTGTTACCGGCATCGGCAATGACATGGGATATGATTATATTTTCAGCGAACAAGTTAAAAACTGGTGTGATGCCGGCGATGTCGTTATCGGCATCAGCGGCTCGGGCAACAGTGAAAATGTACTCAAGGCCTTTGAAGTGGCAAAATCGCTCGGAGCAACTACTATTTGCTTCTCTGGCAAAGGCGGAGGCAAAGCCAAAGCTGTTGCTGATATTTGTATTGTAGTGCCGTCAAGCAAGATGGTGCAAATAGAGGATGTACATCTCGCTATTAATCACGCTCTTGCCGATGAACTCAAGAAACTTATTCAGAATCGCAGTGAAATTGCAGGATGATATATGAATATTACTGTACAACAGCATGAACAGATGCTTCAACAAATGCTTCGCGTGCGACATTTCGAAGAAAATCTCTATCAAATGTATCTTGCCAAACAGGTTCCCGGAATGAGTCCTCACCTTTCGGTAGGCCAGGAGGCTGTCGCCGTGGGAGTCTGCACTGCGCTGGATGAAAAAGACTATGTGCTTACAACGCATCGCGGTCATGGTCATGTGCTGGCAAAGGGCGCAAATATGAACCGTATGCTGGCTGAAATACTCGGTAAGGAAACCGGCTACTGTCATGGCCGCGGCGGCTCAATGCATATTGCGGATGTCTCGCTCAATATCATCGGCGCAAACGGCATAGTCGGAGGCGGACTGCCAATAGCCGTCGGCGCTGCCCTGTCGAGTGTTTATCTTAACAAAAACGCCGTAACTGTTTGCTTTTTCGGCGATGCAGCTTCAAACATAGGCACCTTTCACGAATCCCTTAATATGGCTGCAATCTGGAAACTGCCTGTCGTATGGGTTTGCGAGAACAATCAGTATGGGTTGAGTACCTCTATTAAAGATATGCTCGCGGGCAATTCGATTGCCGGACGAGGCATCGCTTATGGTATGCCGGGCTATACTATCGATGGGAACGATGTATTGGGAGTGTATGAAATGGCCATCAAAGCAGTAGAATACGCCCGTAGCGGTAAAGGCCCCAGCATTATCGAAGCCAAAACTTATCGCTGGTACGGCCACGGCGCATCGGACAACAGGTCGTATCGTACTCGCGATGAGGAAAACGAGTGGAAAGCAAAATGCCCGATTATTAAGTATGCCGATTATCTTGCGAAAGAAGGCATTGTAAGTAAAACTCAGTTCGATTCTATGGAAAAGAAAACACAGGAAGAAGTACAGGCTGCGATTAAGTTCAGCAATGAATCGCCGCTACCGTCGCCTGATACTGTCTGCAACTATATTTTCAGTGAAACGCTTTAAATTAGGAAAATCAGTATGGCTGAAATGACATATCGCAACGCAGTTGCGCAAGCGATTACAGAAGAAATGGAGCGAGACCCCAATGTTATCCTCATGGGTGAAGACGTTGGACGTTTCGGCGGCGCAATGGCTGCAACTAAAGGCATCTATGAAAAATTCGGGGCGAAGCGTGTAATTGATACGCCAATCAGCGAGGCCGCTATAATCGGCGCTGCGCTTGGAGCGGCATTGACGGGTTTGCGTCCTATTGCCGAGATAATGTTTGTGGATTTTATGACCTGCTGTATGGACCAGATAGCCAATCAGGTGGCCAAAGTTCGTTATATGCTCGGCGGACAGGTAAATGTGCCGCTCGTAATCAGAACGCAAGGCGGCGCCGGCAAAAGTTATGCAGCCCAGCACTCACAAAATCTCGAAGTGTGGTTTGCGGCGATACCGGGTCTGCGTGTCGTTATGCCAGCAACTCCTGCTGATGCAAAAGGACTGCTCAAAACTGCTATTCGCAGCAATGACCCGGTTATGGTAATCGAAAACAAAGTTCTCTATGGCGAAAAGGGCGAAGTTCCAGACAGTAATGAATACTTAGTTCCGATTGGCAAGGCCACTGTGGTACGTCCCGGAAAAAACGTAACGGTGGTAAGTTATTCGCGTCAGCTTTTTGAATCGCTAAAGGCGGCTGAGATATGCGTATCGGCGGGAATCGACTGCGAGGTCATAGACCTTAAAACCATCAGCCCTCTTGATATGAATACGATTCTAAAATCGCTCGAAAAAACAGGCCGACTTGTCATCGTCGAGGAAGGACATAAGAGCTTTGGCGTGGGCGCCGAAATCAGCGCTGAAATAATGGAAAAGGGTTTTGACCTTCTCGAAGCTCCGGTCGCTCGAGTCGCCAGTCTGGATACTCCCATACCATTTTCGCCGGTACTGGAAAAGGCAACGATACCAAATTCAGACAAAATCGCATCTGCCATAAAAAAATTATTCACCGCTGCATGATAAATACTGGAATATAATATGCTGACTAAAATTGTAATGCCCTCGATGGGGGCAACTATGGAGCAAGGCACGATAATAGAGTGGCGTGTCAATGAAGGTGATGTTGTCATCGCCGGAACAATCCTTTGCGAACTCGAAACCGACAAAAGCACATTCGATTTTGAAAGCCCCGCTGCCGGCACTGTTCGCAAACTTGCAGCTAAGGCAGGCGATACTATCGCGGTTGGCGAACTTATGGCGGTTATCGGCGATACTGCCGAAGAGATTCCGCCGGATTGGTTCACAGCGCCTCTCAAACAAACTGCCAATGAAGTTGCGTCAACTCCGGTTGCCGACATTATCGTGGAGCAGATGTCAACATCTGACAAAGTGAAAATTTCACCAAGGGCTAAAAAACTTGCCGAGGAGCTTGGTATAGACTTTACCAAAATAAAAGGTTCCGGCCCGGGCGGAAGAATCGAATCAATCGATATTGTAAATACATAAGGAACTTGACGGTATGAGCGTTTTAAACCCTGACCTGCTGGCCTCATTCAAATTCGACCTCGAAAAACGCGAAGAACTCATCCGTGAAGCGGTATTTGCCGCATTGACAACATTGCCTGCGCCTGATCTTTCTGAAAATATCGTCGCGACATATTTTATCTGGTCGCATAATCTTACTCCTGCCGAGGTCGGCAAAGAAATCTGCTATCATATGACCAGCGGAATTCGCAAAGCTCCTGCAGGCTCGCTGCTATACCAGTGTACGGGGAAAGTAATTAATAGTATTTGTTTTGATAAGGAGCAGCGATGCGGAATCGTTCGTGTCGCGTTTCCACTTAAAATGCTCCGAGATGAAAAAGGAAAAGTGTACAGCACGGACATTCTCCACATTGCCGCAGGCGCAGGCATTTTTGCACTGCGAGAGAATCGCGATTCCAAACTTTGTGATATCGCAATGAGCGATGAAGTGCTTGCGACTTTTCCGGGACCGGCTTACGGCGCAACCGGCGTTCGCAAACTTACAAATCTCGGCAGCGATATTGCATTCGGAACAATACTCAAACCCTGCACAGGCATCACGCCCCAGGAAGAAGCGGATATTATTTATGAAGCCGCGTCGAATCCGCTGTTTATGTTCATAAAAGAAGATGAAAATTTCCTTCCGCATGTACCTTTTGCTCCGGTAAAGACCCGTGCGCAATATGCGATAAAAGCAATCGAACGGGCTAAAGCAAAGCGTAATGGTCGAGGGTTAGTTTTTGCCAATCACATCACCGCCCCGCCGCACCTTCTGATAGATTATGTGAAAACCGTGCTTGACCTTGGCATAAACGGCCTGATGTTCAGCGAATACTACATCGGCGGCGCTGTCCGTATGGTACGCGAAATGACAAAAAGCATGAAAAATCCGCCTGCTATTTACGGCCACAACGGCGGAATCGACTCAATGACGCACTGCGTCTGGCGAGAAGTACTCGACCTTCTGGCGCGTCTCGACGGCATTGATTTTCGCCAGACCGCCCCATATACACACGAAAGTATGAGCCTTCTGCGGCCTTATGGCCTCGAATGGAGAAATGTGGAATCAATCCTCACCAAACCGCTTGCGAGTCATGCCCCCGTGATGATTGCTCGCGCTGGCGGTCTTGACCAGGGAAATTTAATTGCAAATCTTATCGACATAAACAATAATGGATATGATATGAAAAATTACTTGTTTCTTGCCGGTTCTGCGATAAACGGCATCAAAAATAATCAAGGGCAGTATGACCCCAAAATCGGCGTCAGAGCAATGGAAGAAGCTGTTTCTATTTATCACAAACGGATTTTCATAAAAATAGAAGACTGCACTGTATTCAATCTTAAAAATACCGCGAAACAGTGTGGATTCGATTCGCTTTTACGCGCATTGGAGCAGCGATACGGCAAATGAAATTCAATATGATTGATACTACTCAAAACAGACAACGTGTTCTTTCGACATTAAGCCATCGCCGGCCGGATAAAGTGCCATACAATCTTTTATTCACAAAATCGACACACGAAAAAATGTCCAAATTTTACGGCGATTCCGACTTTGAAGCAAAGCTGGGCAATTGTTTTACAACAATTCAGGGACGGCCAAAACATCTTTGGCAGGAAATCGAGCCGGATAGCTTGAGAGATGATTTTGGCACAATATGGGATAGAACACAGGATAAGGATATCGGCGTTGTCGCAAACAAATTGATAACCTCGGAAAATGTTAATAGTTTTCAATTTCCTGACCCAAACGACCCAGCACGGTATAAATTGTTCAAGGCTGGCATTCAAAACAACTGCGGTTTCACAGTAGTCAATCTTGGAATGTCGCTTTTTGAACGAGTATGGGTTATGGCGGGGATGGAAAATATTCTTATGGCGATGATTGCCGATAAGACATTTGTCCATACGTTATTTGACCGCATTTTGGAGTTCAATCTCAAATCGATAGAGAATTTTTGTAAATTCGATGTCGATGCAATTTTATTCGGCGATGACTGGGGTACACAGCGAGGCCTTATAATGGGCTATGAGCTTTGGCGTGAATTTATCAAACCGCGAATCGCGCAAATGTATTCGTTAGTCAAGTCAAAGAAGAAATTCGTTTTTATTCATTGCTGCGGACAGGTTCAGGAATTATTTCCGGAACTGATTGAATGCGGCCTTGATGTGTTCAATCCTTTCCAGCCGGAAGTAATGGATATCTTTGAAATCAAGCGGCAATACAGCGGTCGGCTCTGCTTTTATGGTGGCATAAGTACACAAAGTCTGCTACCATTCGGTACGCCGATTGAAGTTCGGGATGCAGTACAGCAACTAATCTCCCTTGGTCAAAATGGCAGTCTTTTTGTGGCGCCGGCTCATGCTATTCCTGCCGATGCCAAACCGGAAAATATAGCCGCTATGATAGAAGTATTACAAAATCAGCAGGTATAATTATGAACATGGCAAATTATATTGATGTCCTCGGCCTCGGCTCGGTAACGGTCGATTTTGTCGGCACAATAGACAAATGGCCTGCCGAAGGCGGCAAGCAGCCTTTGGAAAGTTTCAGTATCCATGACGGTGGACTTGTGGGAACGGCTCTTGTGGCAGTATCCAGACTCGGTGGTCGCGCAGCATTTGCCGGCAAACTCGGCAACTCTGATATGGCAAAACGCGCAATCTCGGCTTTCAAGAAAGATGAAGTTGACACTTCGCTCGTTTCTGCCACACTTGATGCCGAACCAGTTGTAGCTTTTGTTTTTACTAATTCGCTTACCGGCCACAGAAATATCTTTTGGACAAGACAGGGCGTTCAATATCCTATGCCGAGCGAACTGCCGGATACTCACTGGTACGAAAAAACGCGAGTGCTTCTTATCGACTATGAGTGCGGTCTGGCAGGCATAGCGGCGGCGAAAATCGCAGGAAAACACAAGATACCCGTTGTTTCGGATATTGAGGGCAAGACACAACATACCGCTGATGCGATGGCAGTCTCAACGCATTTAGTTGTATCCGAAGATTTCGCGCAGACATATACCGCAAAGGCCAATATAAATGATATGCTGCAAACTCTGCGAACTTTTGATGACCAAACGGTTATTATCACTCGCGGAGTCGATGGCTGTGCAGGTATCGGGCCGGAAGGACATTTCACACTGCCCGCTTATAAAGTAAATGCAATAGACACAAACGGCTGCGGAGATACTTTTCACGGTGCATTCGCCCTGGCAATAGCCCGAAAAATGAAAATTATCGAAGCCGCTAAATTCGCTTCCGCGGCGGCGGCGTTGTGCGCCACAAAAATTGGCGGACGCGATGGTATTCCTAATGCGAAACAGCTTGAAACATTTATGAAAAACAATCAACTTAAATAAATTTTTTAGGAGTTTTCAATGAGTTTAGTAACTATGGATTCCTTGCTTAAACCTGCTCGTGCACAGGGATATGCGGTCGGCGCTTTTACTGTCTGGGGGTTGGCATCTATGCAGGCGGTTATCTGTGCGGCTGAAGAACTTAACCAGCCTGTTATTTTGCAGACAGGGTCGATGGAAATTAATTATATAGGGTTCAAGCCATTGGCTCGTCTTATGATTGATACCGCTCAACAGGCAAAAACGCCTGTCGCCGTTCACCTTGACCATGGCAATAGTTTTGAAATGGTAATGCAGTGTATCAATCAGGGGTTCACCTCGGTAATGCTTGACGCATCGCATTTGCCTTTTAATGAAAATGTCAAAGCAATGAAAGAAGTTGTCCAAGTCGCGCATACCTGCGGCATCACTGTCGAAGGAGAATTAGGCCGAATCGGCGGCGAAGAAGCCGGCATTAACGTAACCGATAGCGATGCACATCTTGCCAATCCCGATGAGGCAACGCGATTCGTTGAACAGACAGGCATAGACGCTCTTGCAGTAGGAATAGGCACGGTACACGGCTTTTATAAGTCGGAGCCGAACATTCGCCTTGACCTCCTTAAAAAAATAGCCGGGCAAGTATCAATTCCGCTCGTTCTCCACGGCGGTTCAGGTACACCCCATGAAACCGTGAAAAAATCCATACAGTTGGGAATATCGAAAATAAATATCTGCACAGAACTTGTGGCAGCCTTTAATGACACCTTTGTAAAAGAGCAGAAAGATAAAGATTTTCGATATAATATTCCCGGCGTATTCGGCAAACCGAGGGCCGCCGCCATCGAACTGGTAAAACAAAAAATACGTCTTTTTGCGGGATTGTAAAATGGCCAAGTATGATGTTTCTGAAGTTTTAATCAAAAAAATCAATGACATTTTGGCTATTGACATTCATACACACTTGAATGCCGCGCATCTGGGCGCACGCGGCCTGCACGATATTCTTCTCTATCATATGGTTGTAAGCGACCTTTACAGCGCAGGTTGTCCCGATGGCGCACGACTCTCAGAAGAACCGGACGAAAAAGAGACAACTGCCCGTATCGAAGCCGCTTTGCCATATTTGCCTCACATTCAAAATACATCCTGCTTTTGGCTGTGCAAAAACATTCTCGCTGAACTTTACAACTGGCATGAGCCGATAACAAAAGCTAACTGGCGAAAACTTGACGAGCTAATCAAATCCAAATCCTGCGATTCGGCTTGGCCGCGGCAGGTCTTTGCCAAAGCAAACGTACTCAAAGCCGGAACTGAACTGGTATTGAGAGCGGATGGCAAGTGCGATAATGTTCTCTTCTATGCTCTTGAATGGGCGTTTTTTATGCGGAATCAGTGGGGAGTATTTGACGCTCCTTTATATGAGCTGGAGTTTGCGTGGCAGTTTGATGCGCCGCAGCGTCCTCTGCCGGTCAATATACAAAATCGCCGGCCGGTCAAAAAGACCATTAAAACCGTATTGCAGGTCAAAGAGGCGATGACTCATTACTGCAGTTGTATCCCTTATGAAAAAATAGTCTCTATGGCTCATCACATTTCGACGGACATCGAATATAGCTCTGTTACAGATGAACAGATGCAAAAGGCTCTGGACAATAGAGCTAACGCAGGCCAAAAAGAGCTTGGCGTTTACGCATCGTACCTTTTTGAATGCTTATTAAATGAGATAGAAAAATCAAAATCCGGCATTGTATTTCAGTTTTCGTTTGGAGCGGAGCCTCTTCCTTTTGAAACAGACAGCAGAATAAATCAGACTACATTAAAACAGCTTGCACAGATAATCGCTCGCCATCCGCAAATAAAATTTCAGTGTTTTCTTTCCAGCAAACATGCCAATCAATCTATGTGCACTCTTTGCCGTGAACTGCCTAATTTGAGTCTGGCGGGCTATTGGTGGCATAATTTTTTCCCGTGCCATATCGAACAAATTATTGACGAACGGCTCGATATGCTGCCGTCTAATAAACAGGTCGGCTTTTTCTCCGACGCTTATTGTGTTGAATGGCTATGGGCAAAATCAAAGCTTGTCCGTCTGCTTTTAAACAATGCTCTGCAAAACAGGATAGACCGCAAACAATACACCATCGAACAAGCCATCGAGATTGCGAAGTTTGTACTGCAGATTACTCCAGAGAAACTCTTGAAATTGAACGATAGAAGCAAATGCATATCACATTCCAAACATCCATAAAATATTTCTGTTTATTGGTTCTGCATCGCCGCCTTCCCCACCCGTGCGGTCAAGAAATTCATACGCATCTTTGAGTATGTGTGTGATTATAACAGTAATTCTTGCGATTTCAAGTATTTATGATAAATTACCAGGATGAAGACAGAAAATATTTCGACACTGCCAAGAAGTTGGATAAATGTACCAGTCATATTGAAATGGGAACAATTTGTTGATAATATCCGCAACGGCCTGATCAACTCGCCTGCTCCATTTGAACGCTATCGAAAGTTCCTTTTTTGCTTCGGCACTTGATGTGTCTTCTATAGCTTTTTTTAAGCCGACCTCGCTAAGCAGACTCTTTGGATTATTCACCCATTCGCAATAATGCCTGAATATTGGCACCTTGAATTTTTTTTCGAGAACCAGCGGATGCGCCGGCAAGAGTTCGGTCAAAATGCGAACAACACTTTTGTGTCGGTTTACTCCACGTGTTTTTGAAAAAAATATCCGCAAAGTCTTTGCACTGTCGCACAGCTTCGGCAACTGGATGCAGACCAAAATATTCTATCATCCAAGGACAAAAACACTCTCGCTGTTTTATGCTCATCGAATCGAACACACACCCGTCCGAATCAACACCAACAAAAAACTTATGTTTGGGCTTGAAACCCCGCAGAGACTTAAATGCTTTCATTGAAATTATCTCGGATTCCGTTTGTTCTTTCCATGAACGCTCGAATGTAACTCATCAACTACCAAACAATAAACTTTCCAGTGCCTTCATCTGTGAAAAATCCGGTACAAGGAAGTGAGTTCCGGCTTTGATTAATCGTGTACGTTTATCATAATTTATACCATATCGTCGTACTTCATCGCTTGCGACCCCCAAAGCAAGGCCATCACGTTTACGCGATTCACGCATTTCTACCGGACCATCGCCGACAACAAGTAATTCTGAGCCGCTCAAGTTATTTTCTCTCATTATCTTTTCAATGACCATCTTCTTTGAAAACTTTGGATCTTCTTTCACTGAGCCGTAAATGCCGCCATTAAACAAATCGGCATATCCAAGCACCCTGGCCTCATTAAGCACATCTTCATAGTCGGTACCGCTTGCAAGATACAGCGTAATACCCTTACTTCGCAGCATTTTCAAAAATTCCACCGATCCCTTAACCGTAAAATCCTGCAAATTAAGTTCACCTATCTCAAATCTTGCAGTTCGGTCGTTCACCATTAGCATCAGGGCATCATTATATATTTTCTTATACCCCCACTTATTCAGTATCTGTTCCTTCGGTATAATACCAAACTCCTGCACCATTTCAACCAATCCCTGCATTTGCTTGACTGTTTCAATACCGGTGGATTTGTCAATATATTCACGTACACGATGACGAACACGATGATAGAGCGTCTCGTCTGCCGTCTTATACCTCTCCCCAAGAATTGCTTGTATCATCACAGGTTCCATTATCTCTTCCCACCCCTGCCGCAACGTACTAATCGTTCCATCATGATCTAATACTGCATGCTTAATATGCCCCATTGCAACAGTCGCCTGCGGATAGCATAATTCTATATCCGTCCCATGTGCATATTGTGCTTTACGACGGTCATCAGCCAATTCAGGTTGATAGATATAATCAGGGTCTTTGGCGATAGCCAATATCTCATCGTAATCGGCTGTACCTGTCTGGAAAAGTTTCTGTGCTGTTACCGCTGCTGCAAAATTTGCCATCATTGCCGCCTCGGCAGGAGAAACACCCGCCGCCATACAAAGCGATAGCATACTTAGCGCAGTATCGCCACAGCCGACAGTATCGAGCTTTTTCATTAATTGAATACCTGGTATCTCATGAACGCCTTCGGCATCGGCCACCATAATCCCTCGAGGCCCTCGCGTAATAAAAACCGCCTTACCTGATTTTAGATAGAGTTCCTGAATGTGGTTTTTGGTATTCTCAATCGTTATTATATCGCCATGATCGGCCTTTACCCCATTAAGCAATGCGGCCTCGACCGCATTGGTCTTGCGATAAACATTGGCGAACCTATCGCCGTAATGCCGTGAATCAAGAAAAACTATCTTATCTTTAAACTCATTAAATAATTCATTCATCCCGCATATAAATGAATCATTACATAGGCTGCCCGGCACCTGCTGATTCAATATCACTACGTCAACTGTTTTAAGAGCTTTACGCAGATGCTGCAGAATAACCGTATCGGCTTCCTGTGAGCGCTTATTGAAAAATCCAAAATCCATTCTGGCCTGCTCGGTATTTTCAAGATAGGGCTTGCCGAATGTAACGGTGTCAAAATTCTCTTTCTGTATAATAAGCCCGGATGTATTGACATGCAGATCGTTGAGTTGTCGCACTAATTCTCTGCCAAAAATATCGTTACCTATTACTCCGATAGCTTCAATAGCTTTCGGTTTTAGTATTGCGAGATTGGCAACTATATTAGAAGCGCCGCCTAATGAGTAATAATGCCTGCCCACCGCACGAGTGTGTAGGCCTGTTTCAACAGAGACCTCTCCGCCTCGCGGATCAAGCAGCCAGTATGCGTCAATACAAAAATCACCGCATACCGCCACTGTTACATTTTTAATCTTATTTAAAATTTCCAAGACTCTTTCAGTCTTCATAATACTCCTGACTAAATTAACCCGCATATTTTCTGCTTAACAATATCGCAGATAATATGATATCCGGTTGATATATTTTCTTTAGCACCTTATATAGACTCCGAACCAAGCATCTTTATTATCTTTTTATACAATAACGGCACTGTAACTTTTTGATTGCCCTGCACATAATAACCCTGCCCACCAAACGCTTCAGGTATGCGTGCTACAACACTTTTTTGATCACGGAAGTAATAGCATGGCACCGATTCGTTATTAACTTCGCCTGGGTTCTGCATACGCAGATCAAAATCGGCGGTAATAACACCCTTTGGAACAAACCCGACGTTAGTCGCCATAGAAATAGCCTTGAGCAGCACTTCCGGCCCGGCTACGGCGCTTCCGATATTAAGTACCACACCGCCATTGGTAAGTTTGGTAACCTCATTGGTATATATCAGAAAATCTCGTCCGCTGCATCCGCCTTTGGCCTGACCGTCAAAAGATGAATGTTGGTCTATAACATCAGTGCCAATACCAATATGGATGGTACATGGGATATTTTTTTTATAGCATGTAGCTAATACGCTGACTTCCGGATGCAAAAAATGCAGCGGCAAATCCTGCCTGGCAATTACGTTATTTCGGAATGTCTCTTCGCATATCATTCTGCCAAGACTTTCGCCATAACCCAATTTCAATTTATTTCCATATTTCAGAGCGTCATTTATGTAGGCAAATTCATAAGCCATTCCAAACTGGCCTTTTTCCAGAGCCTGCGGAACATACTCGCTGGTCTGGCCAATCATCGCCAATTCAAAATCATGTATTGCCGTCGCGCCATTACCGGCAAAAAGCGTTATTATATTTCTATTAACCAAATCAGCTATAAGCGGCCCAAGCCCATTCTTTATCAAATGGGCACCGCTAAAAACAATAACCGGCTTATTTTGGCGACGGGCATTAATAATGTGCCCCACTATTTCATCAAGCATTACCA
>Ga0209417_1005606_pt1 | contig 13682 bp, 14 predicted proteins | sample RifGroF2_FD_184002 | JGI IMG/M metagenome (GOLD analysis project Ga0209417, IMG submission 184002) | Groundwater microbial communities from Rifle, Colorado, USA - Groundwater F2 (SPAdes) (version 2) | ecosystem: Environmental > Aquatic > Deep subsurface > Groundwater | place: Rifle, Colorado... | reverse complement strand
CCAGATTGACCTGTGCTGCTTCAGGATATTGCTGAAGGAACTCATTGTATGCTGCAATTTTATCTGTGATTCGGGCTGCCCTGTAGGCCAGTGTGTCACGCAACATCACTGCATCTTTGTATTGTGCTGCCTTTGGGTAATTCGTGATAAAACGCTGGTAGGATTCAATTTTATGTTCGTCAGAAGCGATCTTGAATGCAAGTGCATTCCTGTGTTCGGTTACCTTATTTTTTGTTGGTTCGGGACAGGTTTTGAATACTTCGAGATAACGATCATAGTCGGCCAGTTGATTCAGTTTGATAACATCTTCGGAGGCTATTCGGCAAATAGTGTCGGTCATATTACTGAATTCAACATCGGTGAGGGGAATTTTACCAAGTTGTTTTAGTATTTTATCGTCTTTAATTCCGGCGTAGCTTTTCATGGCTTTTGTAAGATGATCATACGCTTTCTCCGTATTAAAGCCAGAATATTTGCGTTTTGAAAGCAAAACCGACATGGCATAATTTTCTTCTACATCATTGGGGGATTGCTGGAGGGTTTTATTGATCTTCTTTTCTGCGTCAATAAATTCTCCTTTCTCAATCATTTTGAGTGAATTGGTCCAGAACTGTCCTGTAACAGTAGTTGCTGAGCATAAAATCAGGATCAGATAAAATAGTGATTTCTTCATAATAGTTTAATATAGAGAGGTTTAATACTTGAAAGGATTTCCCGGTTTACAAGGGTAAAAGTAAAAAAATATTTTCTAAAAAATGGTTTTTATTGATATTTTCTGTTCCAGGCTAATAAATTTCCCTATAAAAGCCCTAACTTTGTACCCTCATATATAAACTGAGGAAACAATGACATCAACATACGAACAATTGTGTATCGAAACCTGCGGAATTGCCCGTGCGGCGGGTGCTTTTATTGCTGCTCAGGCAAAAGAATTTAATAGTTCTATGATTGAAAATAAGGGTTTGCATGATTTGGTTAGTTATGTTGATCGCGAAGCGGAAAAAATGATCATTGAAGGCTTGTCAGTTTTGTTGCCTGAAGCGGGATTTATTGCAGAAGAAGGTACAAGTGCTAAACGCGGAGATATCTTCAACTGGATTGTCGATCCGCTTGACGGGACCACCAATTTCATGCAGGGCATTCCGGTGTATGCTGTCAGTATCGCACTGATGCATAAGAATGAGCTGGTCGTTGGTGTCGTTTTTGAAATTGGTCAGCAGGAGTGCTTTTATGCATGGAAAGAGGGTGGGGCGTATCTGAATGGTGTGAAAATAAGCGTTACTGATAAGTCGGATATGCACCAGGCCTTACTGGCTACCGGTTTTCCTTATTCGAATTTTGAACGTCTGGATGCCTACATGGAATTTCTGAAATGGGCACTGGAGCATTCGCGGGGAGTTCGGCGCCTGGGTTCGGCGGCAACCGATCTGGCGTATGTGGCCTGCGGTAGGTTTGATGCTTTCTGGGAGTATGACCTTAAACCATGGGATGTGGCAGCGGGTGCATTGCTGGTGCTGGAAGCGGGGGGTAAAGTTTCCGATTTTCGGGGGAACACGGATTATGTTTTTGGTAAAACAATTATTGCATCCAACGGTTTATTAGATAAAGGTATTGTTTCGAAGATTAACGAGTTGATAGTTTAACATAATGGAGAAATTATGGACACCGAATTTCCTCACAGCCTGTGCAGGAAATTTCCTGTTGTTTTTTGCTTTTTATCTGTTGATACCCATTTTTCCTTTGTACCTGATTGATGAATTTCAGGCATCGAAGTCAATGGTGGGTATCGTTCTGGCATCGTATACCCTGGCAGCCCTGCTGGTGCGACCATTGTCGGGCTTTTTGCTCGATCTTTTCCGGCGTAAACCTCAGTATCTGTTGGCTTTTCTGGCTTTTGTACTCACCTTTATAAGTTATCCGCTGGCAACTTCCATCAATCTTTTTCTGCTTTTCAGAATATTGCATGGTATCTCCTTTGGATATGTCACTACTGCCGGAAACAGCCTCGTAGTTGATATTTTACCTGCCTCGCGAAGGGGCGAGGGACTGGGTTTCTTTGGTGTGGCAAATAATATGGCAATGGTAGTGGGACCGATGACAAGTTTATTCATGCATGAAAAATATGAGTATAATATCATTTTTTATCTTGCCATTGCGACGGGTTTACTCGGATTTATTTTTGCCATGCTTATCAGGGTGAAGAAACCATTTGAACCTAAAGAGATTCAGCCTGTGAGTTTCGATCGCTTCTTTCTGTTCAAAGGATTTAAAGCCGGACTTACCTTGTTGCTTACCGGTATTCCTTATGGCATGTTCATCACTTATCTGGCTATTTACGGAAAAGAACTTGGGATTAAGTCGGGAATTGGCTTGTTTTTTTCCCTGCTTGCTCTTGGAATGATCACTTCGCGTCTTTTTTCGGGGAAAATGGTAGATAAGGGAAAACTGAATAAAGCCATCGAAATAGGATTAGTAGTCAGTTTTGCAGGTATGTTCATGCTTGCTTCCCTGCAGCATATGACCGATGTCAGTCAGCTTCTCACAACTGTGTTGTTTTTTGTTATACCGGTGATACTCGGTTTTGGCTACGGGATGACTTTCCCTGCCTATAATACACTTTTTGTGAATCTTGCGCCCAATAACCGCCGGGCAACTGCCAGCTCTACCTTCATGACAAGCTGGGACCTGGGTGTTGGGCTGGGTCTGGTGCTGGGAGGACAATTTGCCGATTCGGAAGGAGGATTACCTCTGGCGTTCCTGATGGGAGCGCTGATGATCTTGTTTTCTTATATTTATTTTATTAAATCAGCAGGCCCTCATTTTCTGAAAAACAAATTGCGATAAATGTCTGTTACATGTCATCATCAGATGTGTCCTGTTCAGTTGCATCGTCGTTTTTGTTATTGTATCTGTTTACCCATTCGATAAACTCAACCATTTTTGCCGGATTTTCTTCAAATGCATTTCCAACAACGGCGATGTCGGCACCAGCATTAAAAATGGCTTCTAATGTTTCAGTTGTAGTAATGCCACCACCAACAATCAAAGGGGATAAAATAGTGCTTCTGATGTACGAAATCATTTCGGTGGGTACCGTTTCTGAAGCACCACTTCCTGCTTCAAGATAAGTTAAACGCATTCCCAGTAACTCTCCGGCAATAGCTGTTGAGAGAGCGATTTCCTTTTTGTCGCGGGGGATGGCCCTGGTATTACTGATAAATTCTACCGAACTTACTTTACCTCCATCAACAAGCAGATAAGCCGTTGGAATTACTTCGATGCCCGATTCAAAAATTGCAGCAGCAGATTTAATATGTTGCCCGATCAGGTATTCAGGATTTCTTCCTGATAGTAAAGACAGGTAAAGCATCGCATCAGCATTCTCGGAGAACTGAGAAGCATCGCCGGGGAAGAGTACCACGTCGGAACCTACTTCTTCTTTGATAATTTCAATGATATTATCCAGTGATTTTACTGCATGACTTCCCCCTATAAACACAAAATCAGGCGGAGATACCTTGAGGGCTGCAATAATAGCAGCAAGATTGCGTCCATGACATTTCTCGGGATCAATTAAAACAGCGAACATTTTCTTTCCTGTTTCGCGGTTGATCAGAATTTTTCTGTAAGTTGAATTTCTCATAAAATCAGTTTTTATCTATGCAATAAACCATGGTAAATTTATCGTTCTGAATGTATTGTAGTGTAAATAATTTAAAATCAGTTGTTTGTGCCGCTTTTATTGATCCGCTTTCTTCTGAAATAAACGGATAAAGATGAAGCTGCCGGGCAAAGTCAAGGGCTGTTTTCCCAATAATCTTATAAAGCGCCTCTTTGGCCGACCATGCAATTTCAAGTAATCCCGTATCCTCATCATGAACAAAATATGCCTGTTCTTCCTCATTTAAAAAGCGTTTGTATACTTTCGAAACTTTAGCAGTACGGCCTTCAATGTCAATCCCCACTTCAGCTTCAGGATGCGTTATGACAGCAATATAACCGCAGCTGTGCGAAACGCTTATTTTCCATGATGCATCACTCAGAAATGGCTTCTGGTTTTCATCATAATTTATTATAACATTTTTTCCGGTTAGTATGTTCATCGCGATACGTACACCCAGAAATTCACGTTGCCTTTTTTCGTTGGTTATCTTCAGAAATTCCGTTTTGTAATCTTCGAAATTACTTAAACTGTTAATGAGCTCACCGATGGGTTGTTCCGCCAGAAGCACCATGATGCGGGCATCTTCGTATGTGAATTGTTGCGTAATCATTTCCAGCTGAAACTTTCCATGAGATGTATCACGTCCTTTTTTATGTAATCGGCCATAGGCGCAATGGAATCTTTATTCGGAACATTATTGAAATAGACAGCTCCTCTGAAAAAATGTTCTGAACTATCTGTAAGAACGAATTGTACCACCGAAGCTACATTACCCTTCAAATCATAAAAAGTACCGTAAACCTTCTTCTCCCGGTTTTCATATACTACCTCCTTAATGTCATCGGCTTTAATGAGGTGCTTGTAAACAGCTTTGCGCGCATCTTCGGCAAGTTCCTGTATCTTTGATGTACTCACTGCCTGATAATTGCAATAGATGGTTGCGTTCAAAGCGGGATACACAATATTTATACCGGCCTGCTGAGGAATTTCCGGTTTAGCCATAGCTGCAATTTCAAAGGTGCAGGGAAATGATGTCTCCAGTCTTTTATACCTGTGTTCCGGCAGGTCAACTCTGAAATATCCATAGGGTTTGGGGAAATAATTTTCGGCACAACCCGTGCAAATCAATGCCAGCACAAAAAACATTATTTTAACTGCATCAGTTTTAATCCTCGACATGGTCTTTGATATAGAGTTTTACTTTTTTTATCCGGCGGTTATCTACCGAAAGAATTTCAAAAACATACTTATCAAAACCGATTCTTTCGTTTTTATTTGGGATCTCTCCCTTCAGTTCAAGAATTAATCCTGCAAGTGTTTCCACTTCAGCGGTAACTTTAGTAAAATCTTCTTCATCAATCTCATCAATTTTAAAGAAATCGTTCAGCAGGATTTTTGCCTCAAAAATAAAGGTGTGATTGTCGAGTTTGGTGAAAAGTTGTTCGTCCTCGTCATATTCATCACTGATGTCTCCGATAATTTCTTCGATGATATCCTCCAACGTAACCAGTCCTGAAGTGCCTCCGTATTCGTCGACTACAATAGCTAAATGTACTTTGTTTTTTTGAAATTCACTCAGCAAATCATCAATCATTTTTGTTTCGGGGACGTAATATGCCTGGCGGATTAATGTTTGCCACCTGAAAGTGTCGGGTTTATCCAGATGGGGCAGTAAGTCCTTGCTGTAAAGGATTCCCTTGATATTGTCGTGACTGCCTGAATATACCGGTATGCGTGAATATCCTGAATGAATGATTTTATCCAGTAGTTTTTTGTAGGAAGTTTTAATGTCGATGTCATCAATATCAACACGGGGTGTCATGATGTCGATAACCTGTATATTGCCGAATTTTATTATGCCTTCCAGGATGTCAGTATCCTCATCGTTGTTTCCCGAAGTCAGCTCCAGCGCGTGTGACAATTCATCGATGGAGATATTGGATTTATGATGTTTCGCGAGTCTCGTGTTCAAAGCCGATGTAGAATTGACCAGGATTTTGACGAATGGTTTGAAGATTCTCAGCAAAGCATTAAGTAACGGATAGGTGAAAGTTGCCACTTTCCTGGCTTCTTTTGAAGCATATACTTTAGGTAGGATCTCACCCATCAGAAGCAACAGGAAGGTAATGATAACCGTTTGAAATATAAATCCCAGCAGTGGCGCTCCTCCGAAATTAATCAGGTTGTTGGTAACGTATGTGAGGATAAGGATGATGGCCACATTGACAAAATTATTGCCAATAAGGATGGCAGCCAGCAATTTCTGAGGATTTTGAAGCAGTTGGAGAATTTTTTTTTCCGATTTATCGGTTCCCTGTTCCATTTCTGCCAGATGTGTCGGAGTAAACGAAAAGAAAGCTACTTCGGAAGCAGAAATTAAGCCGGAAAGTACCAGCAGCGTGAAAGCTATGATCAACGAAATGAGATCGTTGAAAGAAAATGGGTTGAAAGTGATATTATCAATAATTAAAGACAAAAGCATGTTGGTTTTCTTTCTTGTTAACGATAGGTAGTGTCGTTTTTACCAATCAGTTTACAAAAATAGCTTTTTTTTACGACATCAAAACCAATTTTAAGTATTAAATGTTATATTTGCGGGGTTATATCATTCCAATCACCTTAATATACTGCTATATGATGGAAGATAAATTAGTTACACTGGCAATCAGAACCTACCAGAGAGCCCAGATGATTCAGGCTGTCTTAGAGGAAGAAGGCATTGAAACCGTGATTCACAACCTCAATCTTGAGCATCCTGAAATGGCTGTCGGGGTAAGGGTTCGCATAAAAGAAAGTGATTTGCCCAGAGCACTCAAAATTGTGGAGGAGATGGAATGCGCCTGGGAAGAAAACAAACCTGTAAAAGCAACTAAAACGGTATTAATTCCTGTTGATTTTGCCGATCATGTCCCCAGTACCATCGATTTTGGTTTTCAGATGGCAAAAAACCTCAGTGCGGAAATTGTTTTTATGTATGTGTATTTCAGTCCGTCGTTTACCATTTCAATGAACAATGATGTGAGCACCTATAGTATCAGCGATGGGGAATTGTTGAGGCGCATTATAAGTTCAGCGAATGCTGATGTGGAGAATATGGGAAATCTGATTAAGAAACGTATTCAAAACAGAGAGTTACCCGATGTAAAATATCGTTTTGAATTAAAAGAAGGAGTTCCCGAAGATCAGATACTTGATTTCTGCAAAAAAAATCCTCCTGCGCTGGTGGTGATGGGCTCGAGGGGAAAGAAAATAACCAATGAATTACTGGGAAGCGTTGCTGCAGAAGTGATAGAGACTTGTGAAGTTCCTGTTTTTGCTATTCCGTTGAGAATGGAGTTGAAAGGCATAGAGAAAATTCAAAGGATAGCTTTCATTACCAATTTTGATCAGAAAGACCTGATTGCTGTTGACACGGTGATTTCCACATTCAATAATCCGGGGCTGGAACTTTTCTTTATTCACGCGTCAGATAAAAAACAAGCCTGGGACGAAGTTATGCTGGCCGGAATAAAAGCCTATTTCAATAATCATTATCCCAATATTAAAACGAATTATGGTGTTGTTGAATCAACTGACTCTCCCGAAAAAATTTCGGAATTTGTTGAAAATATGAAGGTGGATGTTCTGGCTTTCAATTCCAGACGTAAAAAACTCTTTGCCAGAATCTTCAATCCGGGACTGGCTTATAAGATGATTTATCATACCGATATACCATTATTTGTCACGCATGTATGACTGTAATTTAAAACATAAACCCCGGTGTTCTGCAACATCGGGGTTTTGTTTTTCTTTTGACATGCGTCAATTATGCGGGACTGATTGCCTCTGAAGGACAAACATCAGCGCAGGTACCACAGTCGGTGCATAAATCAGGATCAATAACATAAATGTCACCTTCTGAAATCGCATCAACAGGACATTCACTAATGCAAGATCCACAAGCAATACAATCTTCTGAAATTACGTAAGCCATTTTTAGGAATTTTTTTGTTAGTACTAATTAGCGGTGCAAATGTAGGTATTTTTCTATATCAAAAAAAATAAAATGGTGTTTTTTTATAAAAGTTTTCACTTCTGTTGTGTTAAAAATTGAAATTGAAAATTATTTTTACATTATTATGATCAACTGTGTTGTTCTCTTTCCCTGAACTTTGAAGGAGATATCCCCATGATTTTCGAAAACATCCGGCTGAAATAAGCCCCGTCTTTAAATCCCAGCTTTGGGAATATGTCGGAAATTTTCATGTGCGAGAGTTCAATGTACTGACAGGCTTTTTCTATTTTCAGTGTAATGAAATATTTTACCGGCGATATTTTTGTTTCTTGTTGAAAAAGGGCACAAAAATGGGAGACAGATAAATTAAAATGTGTTGCCATCATTTTCAGTGTCAGGTTGCTCTCTACATTCTCCCTCATATAATAAATCACTTTTCCGCTGAATCCTTCCGTAAGGATGTCCTGATTGCGAATTCTCCTGAATTGGTCGAGATATTTGAATGAACCCAGAAAATGATACAGACAGATGGTGGCATAGTTGTAATGTTCGCTGTGATAACTTAATTCAAGATTGGCATACATGTCTTCGAACAACCTGATCCGATCTTGTAACCGCGAGTCAAACCCTGCGGCAATTGTAACCGGATGAACAGGTGTTTTGAAGAATTCTGCCGCTAATGTACCCTTGAAATGTACCCAGTAAATGGTCCAGGGATTGGTCAGGTCGGCGCCAAAGCTGTAAGCTAAGCCCGGTGGTAAAATGATGTACTGGTTGGCTTTGATTTGAGTCGTCTTATTACCTGTTTTTAACCATCCTTCTCCTGAGGTACAGTAGATTAGCATATAGTAATCAACTCCGCTGGGTTTTGCATTGTAATGATATTTGACCGCCGGGAAAAAGCCGGTTTTGGTTACATAAAGGGTTTTGTTCAGCGGATTGTTCTGTCCGTTTTTTATTATTTCAGGACTGATGGTTATAAGTCTCTGTCCTTTAAATCCTTGTTTTTGCTTTGGCATGAATGATATGATGTTCTTAATCGTAAGATAGTACAACTAAATCGCAACAAAGTTATATTTTTTTATCAGATTAATGTGACATCTTTGCAATGAAATTGTTACTTTACAGACGACAGACGACAGACGACAGTCAACTGACAATGTCAGACTGTCGACCGCTGACTGTTGACTAAAAAATATAGCTATGCATCACTTAAAAATTACGGGCCCTCAAAATCAGGTTAATCTGGAAAACTGGCAACTTTCGGGAAAGGAAGTCATCGCCTCTGAGAAATTTATTTCGCAGTTGGTCAATATTTTTGCTGATGAAGCAGCAAGACTCAATATGGACCAGCAAACGCTTGTTTATCATGTACAGGCACATCTGCCGGTTAATGAAGGTATCCCCGGAGGTTTATTTTTCGGAACCACCGTTATTCAGGCGGGAAAGGTGGGCAAAGAGTATTTTATGACCAGAGGGCATTTTCATAAGAATGCTGACCGCGGGGAATATTATTGGGGTGTTGGGGGCAAAGGCATGTTGATTCTGATGGATGAGCAGCGAAATGTATGGGCAGAGCAAATGTTCCCGGGAAGTCTGCATTATATAGGTTCGCACATTGCCCACCGGGTAGCGAATGTGGGTAGTGAACCACTGATCTTTGGTGCATGTTGGCCTTCTGACGCTGGTCATAATTACAGTGAAATTGATGAAAACGGTTTTAATGCCCGACTGCTTGAGGTAGATGGTGAACCTGTTTTGACTGATATAAAATAATACCTATGAAAGCTATCGTATTGGATTTAGGAGGAACCCGGATGAAAATAGGTTTGGTTGCCGGTGAGAGCATCATAGCCGAATCCCTGTTGCCATCTTTTTCGGGCAACGGCATTGTGCCCCGTTTGAAAGATATTGAAAATGAAGTAGCAAAAATGCTTACAGCTACCAATACAGGGCTGTCGGAGCTTGCCGGTGTGAGTATTTCCATTCCGGGTATTGTCGACTCGAAAGAAATGCGTGTGTTAGCCATCAATAAGAAATTTGATGATATGCCCGGTTTCAATTTCGGGGCATGGACAAACAAAACATGGAATCTGCCGGTGTTGCTTGAGAATGATGCCCGTACGGCTTTGGTGGGAGAATGGCAGTATGGCGCGGGAAAAAATTGTGATAATATTGTGTTGATAACCCTTGGTACCGGCATTGGCGGCGCGGCGTTGATTGAAGGGAAACTGTTGCATGGTAAACATTTTCAGGCAGGTTGTCTGGGTGGTCATTTTATTATCAACTATCGTGGATCAGACTGTACCTGCGGGAATGTTGGCTGTGTGGAGTCGGAAGCATCTTCATGGAAACTACCGGAATTGTATAAAACACATCCGGGTTTTTCAAAGAGTAAGGCATCCTCAGGAGATTTGCTGGATTTTAAAACTTTGTTTGAATTGTCGGAAGCAGGGGATAAATGTTCTGTGGAAATCCTGCAACATTGTCTGGAAGCGTGGAGTGCCGGTGCCATCAACATGATTCACGCTTATGACCCTGAAATGGTAATCATTGGTGGAGGTGTCATGAGGAGTGCCGACAGGATATTGCCTTATATGCAGGAACAGGTAAATAAATATGCCTGGACACCCTGGGGGAAACCGCAATTGAAAGCTGCTCATTTTGTTGATCAGGCAGGACTATTAGGTGCCGCGTGGCTAATGAACGAATATGTAAAAAACAAAGAGAATGTCTGAGATAAAATACAATCAATTTCCGTTTGTTGAAGTTAAGGGTGATTTTCCTGTTTTTCAGGGGTGGAAATCAATAGGAACTCAATTATTGACACATCTTTCGATGATTCCTGAAAGAAAGAAAGTGGTGACTGTGGAGTATTATCAGGGGGTACTCGAAGAAGAAACAACAAATGCGCTGATTGAGCAGCTGCAACCGGTATTGCTGATAAACTCAAAAGACCTGATGTGGCAGGAGATAAAATTAAGGAGATGACTTTTCAGGATGTGACGGATGACCGTATTTTTGGATATCTTACCAGACTGAATATTGATGCGTACTTTGATTCTGAAAAGATAAATGTGGCAAGAAAGCAGATTGCAGCTGTTTCGAATGGGCTGGTGATGATTGTTGGAGCGGGTGCCGCTTATGTTTCTCCGCAACATGATCTGTTGGTTTATGCCGATATGGCACGATGGGAAACTCAACTGAGGATGCACCGGCATGAAGTGGATAATCTGGGTGTATACAACCGTTGTGTGGAGGATTGGATGTTGCTGTATAAACAAGGCTTCTTTGTTGACTGGCGGGTACTTGACCGATGGAAGAAAAAGCTGATGAAACGATGGGATTATGTGCTGGATACCAACAACCGGCATGAACCGAAACTGGTGGCAGGTGCAGGGGTGATTGCGGGATTAAATCAGGCGGTAAATCGTCCGTTCAGCGTGGTACCTTTTTTTGATCCGGGGCCGTGGGGCGGACAGTGGATGAAAAAATACTGTCATTTAGACCCGGAAGTAAATAATTATGCATGGTGTTTTAATTGTGTGCCGGAAGAAAATAGTCTGCTGCTTAAATTCGGTGATGCCGTTGTTGAGATTCCATCCATCAATCTGGTATTTCATCAGCCACGAAAGTTGCTTGGAGATTCAGTCCATGCCCGTTTTGGTGATGAGTTCCCTATACGTTTTGATTTTTTAGACACTATCGAAGGTGGGAATCTGAGTTTGCAGGTGCACCCGCTGACGGAATACATTCAGGAAAAATTCGGAATGCATTATACGCAGGATGAGAGTTATTATATGATGCATGCTGTCCCCGGTGCTAAGGTATACCTTGGATTGAAAGATGGTGTCGACCCGGAAGCCATGATCTGTGATCTTGAAACAGCTCAGGCAGGTGGTGCTCCTTTTGAAGCGGAAAAACATGTTGGAGTGTGGCCTGTGAATACCCACGATCATTTTTTGATTCCTGCAGGAACGGTGCATTGTTCGGGAGCCGGAAGTATGGTGTTGGAAATCAGTGCTACTCCCTATATCTTTACTTTTAAAATGTGGGACTGGGGACGCCTTGGAATTGATGGGAAACCCCGTCCGATAAATATTGAGCATGGTAAAAACGTGATACAGTGGGATCGAACGGAAAGCTGGACGCGGAAACATCTGATAAATCAAATTGAGACCATCGCTGAAGGAGATGGATGGAAGGAAGAGCGTACCGGGTTACACGAAAGAGAGTTCATAGAAACGCGTCGCCATTGGTTCAGTAAAAAAGTTACAGTAAAAGCTAATGATTCGGTACATGTGATTTGTTTGGTGGAAGGGGAAGAAATACTGGTGGAGAGTCCGGTTAATACTTTTGAACCTTTTGAAGTGCATTATGCCGAAACCTTCATAGTTCCCGCTGCAGCAGGCGATTATACCATGAAGCCTTTCGGAGACGGTACAGGAAAACAATGTGCTACCATGTTGGCATTTGTTCGTAAAAACGCATAAATTAAATACATTTATATGATGAAAAATCAGGAAAGAAGTTTGTTTTATCCGGTATTTATCTCTTTGATAGCTGCTCTTGGAGGCTTATTATTTGCCCTGGATGCGGCTATAATTTCAGGTGTAGTGCCGTTTTTGAGGGATGCCTTTTCGTTAACCGGAGGTCAGATCGGCTTGATTGTCAGTAGCCTCGTTTTTGGTTGTGTTATTGGAGTGATGGTGGCAGGTGCTCCATTAGATAAATATGGCAGGGTGAAACCGCTTATTGTGTCGGCTTTGCTTTTTATTGCAGGTGTTTTGGGAGCTGCCTTTTCAGATTCAGTCGGGATTTTTGTGACATTTCGTATCCTCGCCGGTTTTGCTGTGGGAATATCATCGGTTGTCTCTCCCATGTATATTGCGGAAGTAGCGCCATCAAACCGGAGAGGTTTCCTGGTTTCACTGTATCAGTTGACCATTGTTGCCGGTATTCTGCTGGGTTTTTTATCCAATTATTGGTTGGTGGATATTGATAGTGTAAATAATTGGCGCATCATGTTAAGCGTGATGTCGGTTCCCGCACTGATATTCCTTGCAGGATTGTTTTTTGTTCCTGAAAGTCCGCGCTGGTTGATGATGAAAGGTGAAGAAGCAAAAGCACATAGTATCCTGACAAAAATTAATGGAAAAACATATGCTGATCATGAAATTGATATAATCAGAAAATCATCCGGCGCCCCTGCTGACTCAGGCTATAAGCTTGTGTTCTCAAAATTATATCGTAAACCGCTTTTGATTGGTGTGGGACTTGCAATTCTTCAGCAGGTAACCGGCATCAACGCTATCATGTATTATGCACCTACTATCTTCGAAAAAACAGGATTGAATGTTGACTCCGCTATTTATCAAACGATACTGGTTGGCTTGATAAATCTGATTTTTACAATTTTAGCTATGTTTATTGTCGACAGGGTAGGGAGGAAACCATTATTGGTGACCGGGTCATTGTTAATGGCACTTTCCATGTTGCTTGTTTCAGCTTCTTTTTACTTCCAGCTTCACAGTGTTATCACGCTGATAGCAATCCTTCTTTTTATTGCCGCTTTTGCTTCATCATTGGGAGTGGTGATGTGGGTGGTCATTTCAGAAATGTTCCCGGCAGCAATACGAACCCGGGCTATGTCGCTTTCTATCGTATCACTATGGGTGGCTTGTTTCTTTGTGGCATTAATTTTTCCTTTCCTGATTGATGTGGCGGGTGTTGCTAATACTTTTCTGATATTCACCTTTTTTTGTTTTATTAATGTTTTCTTCAATATCTTTTTTATAAAAGAAACCAAAGGTGTATTGTTAAATTAATTTATCAGATTGAAATGAAAAAACAATTTAATAATGGTATGGATATACATCCCCTCAAAGATAAAATGGGATTTAGTTATGGCCCCGATTGTTTCGGACCTGAGGTGGAAAACAGATCACTCGATGCAATTCGTCCGAGTTTGCTTGATCCTGATTGTGAAGGACCTGAAATTGTATATGCTATCGCTATGGACAT